>ERZ779875.2462-NODE-2462-length-9841-cov-668.994380_pt1 | contig 9841 bp, 5 predicted proteins | sample MGYA00511246_ERZ779875 | MGnify/ENA primary metagenome ERZ779875 (study PRJEB29588, sample SAMEA2155093) | human gut metagenome | biome: human gut; feature: human-associated habitat; material: faeces | place: Denmark | collected 2008/2010 ... | reverse complement strand
GCTCAGAACATGACTACCACCATATCTCAGATGGAGAGCATCGTTACACTCGGAATCTCAACCAATGGCGCAGTATTAGAGATAAGAAACATGATGATTATGACAAACAGCTACCTCGAAGACATCGTGAAGTATTCAAAGCTCACCTATAATGACTTCGGAGCAAAGCTGGATGACATGAACAGAAGATTAAAGGATATTTAACCTCTATAGGCTTTTCGCTTGTCAGCCCTTACAACTATACCAAACAATAGAAAAAGCGGCTCACAGCGAAGCCTATGAGGTTATTTAATGATTAAATAGTTATGCTTAATGGACAACTTTATATCAATGGTAAGGATGCCTACCTTACATGGGGCATAATCTTAGATGAAACCGCCCTCAGTACGCTAATGACTCCTGCACCAAACAAGGAGTTTATCAGTAACAAGTATCGCTCAAAGGACGGCAAGTCGGTTATCAAGCACAACCCAAGACTGGATGAGAGAGAGATAACTCTGCCGTTCAACATGACCGCCAAGGACTCAGATATGTTTATGACGAACTATGCCAGCTTCTGTGAGGAGGTTCTTGCCAAGGGAGAGTTGGTTATCCGCACTCGATTCCAGCCTAATGTGTGGTATCGGTGCATCTATCTCTCTTGCACACAGTTCAGTCAGTTCATTCGGGAAATGGCAAAGTTCAGTCTAAAGCTCAACGAGCCAGACCCAAGTGACAGAGGTGAAACAAGTAAATATACAAGCTAATGATTCAGATTAAGAGAAACAACAAGGTATTCTTCACATTAGAGGACTTCGGCGAGGGTTCTAAGCTGTCATATCAGCTTATGGACCACCACTACATCATCTTGAAGTTCACTACGGCTACCCCTATCTATTTCGAGATTGGGGACTCCGTGGAGATTCCCGACTTCGGCTACTTTGAACTTACATCGTCATACTTCCCTAAGCACAACGATAGTGATGGCTACGACTACGAAATGCAGATGGATGCCTACTATATGTCTTGGAAGAATAAGATTTGCAAGTATCGCCCTCAACACGGAGCCAACGAGACCTCCTTCAAGCTCACCACAACGGTAGGCGTACATATGAACGTTATACTCGGCAACCTAAAGGCGTTAGGTCTTACGTACAATGGCAAGGATTTCTCTGTTGACTACACTACATACAACAACAAGGCTTTCGATGTTCAGAAGAGATTCTTGATCGAGTACGGTTCAATCAGTATTCTTGATGCTCTCAACGCCATCTGTTCTGAAGATGCGCTCAACTGCGAGTGGTGGATAGATGGTTCTATTATATACCTTGGATATTGCGAAATGGAAGGTCAGACAACATTCGAACAGGATTTTAATGTTCTGTCTATGTCCTATTCGGAATCTAAGTCAACTTATATCACAAGACTGTACGCATTCGGCTCAGATAGGAATATCCCGAAAGGATATTTCACTGGTGCCGATGCGGACGTCACCACCGATGGTGTAGCTACCGATTACCTCATGCTCCCTAACAAGGAAGTAGATAGTGATGGTTTCTACGCTAAGGATGGCTACATAGAGAACGTGAATGTCGTGAAGAATGATAAGCAGGCTATCGAAGGTGTCGTGATGTTTGAGGACGAATATCCAAAGGTGGAAAGTGCTGTCAGCAGTATCAAGACCTATGATAGCACCGTTGATAACGAAGACGGAACGAAGACTACACAGACGTTTTGGCAGGTCACTTCTACAGACTCTTTCACTAACAGCTTCAAGGAGAGTTGGATAAAGAGTAACCTCACTTTAGGCATCAAGTTCACTAGCGGTGCTCTCATGGGCATGGTGTTCGATGTTAGCTTCAAAGTCATTGACAAGGTTAACTACTTTGAGATTGTTGCTAATGACACTTACGGTAGAACTCTCCCCGATGGTGTCATGTGTCCGAAGGTTGGTGATAAGTACTTTCTGTTCAACTGGGATGCAACCAAGATTACAGATACGGACCTAATTCCTGCAGCTCAGTTGTCTCTGTTCGATAGAGCGAAGCAGTACTATCTGAAGACTATGATCAGCAACGCAAACTTCACATGCACGATGGATGGCGATAAGTTCTATAATAATGGGACATACGATTATCATCCTCTCGGTGAACAAGTAAAGCTGATTAATGATATGTTTGCGCAGGTTGATGCTAAAGGCAAGCACTACAGAAACTCTCGTATCATCGGCATGGAGATACCTTTGGATATACCTTATGACCATCCTCAATACATAGTTGGTGAAAAAGCAGCAACAAGTCGATTGGGTAAGCTGGAAGACAAGGTAGACTCAATCACGGTAAACGGCATTCAGATAAGTGGCGGCAATGGTGGTGGTGGCGTCTATGTAATAGGTATGAATGACTCTACACCTCCTACAGACAGTAATGTTCTATCAGCAAGAAAGACTATCCTTAGTTTCTTGTCAAAGCTACACAACGACACTGCGCAGGGATTAATCACATTTGCGAAAGGTCTTGTGAGTGACGGCTTGGCGAAACTGAATAAAGGTGCTTACTTTGGTAAGGGAGGAGCGTTGATAGACGAGGCGGGACGGGCCATCTTGGAGTCGTTGCAGTCCATCGACTACGACAACGAAGCAGAGCAGGGTTTCGCTGTTAAGAAGGAAAACGAGAAATATCACGCCTTCGTTACGAACCTCACCATTTGGGGAAAGGCTATCTTTAACCAACTGGAGGTAAGAAAGCTATCGTATGCAGGAGGTAATGTGTACCTATCGGGCGCAGGAAGCAAGATAGTGAAAGTTGTGCCTGTAACATGGGAAAGCGAGAGCAGTGAATGGATAGAGACCTCTGTAGATAAATGCAAAGGCTGGCTCTGTTATCTCTTGGCGGATGACGGAACTACGGCTACACAAAACCTGTGGAGAGAGGGCGACCAAGTGAGGTGCAAGACCATCGGAACGCTGGCTACTGGAACCACGAACGCAAGCAACAAGAGCTACTGGCGAACAATCCCTGAGCACGGCGTATCGAGTGTGAACGAGAAGATATATGACGGATATGGCAACGAACTGTATGGAGGACAGATGTTCTCATGGATAGTAATCGGCAAACACTCAATAGTGCTTGATGGCGTAAATGAAAGTAGCGCTTCGGCAGAGACTGGTGGTATTCCAGAGGCAGGTGACACCATCGTGCTTGACGGTTCAAGGAAAGACAAGACTAGGCAAGGTGTACTGATACTGGAGAGTACAGGAGATAACACACCGAGGATTGTGGGCTTCAAGGGTGTGAACATATACAACCACGAGAACAGGGAGGTCTTCGTGCTCTCGCCTGATAGGATAAGGCTTAATAGCGGTATCTTTGAGTGGGTATCTTCGACTGGGGAGGCTATGCACATGGTGAACTACAGAGGCGAATGGAAGGCAGGAAGCTATGCCTACTACGACCAAGTGAACCATAACAATGCCCTGTGGACTTGTATCAAAGAGAATGGTACGAGTCAAGAGCCTTCGGACGCAAACAGCGACTGGCAGAAGGTGTTGTCGGGAGAAAAGGGTGAGAAAGGAGACAAGGGAGACAGAGGTGACGAAGGACCACAAGGGCCTAAAGGAGAAACAGGTGCGCAGGGCGAAACGGGCGCACAGGGACCGCAGGGCGAGAAAGGAGAGCAAGGTACTCCTGGAGCAGACGGAACTAACGGAGAGGACGGAGTGAGCATACTTATCGTACAGCCAATCGTGCTCGACACTAACGATAACGGCATCGTGTCGGACACCACGGCAGAAGGACGAGTAATGGTGATGAGAGGTGGCGAGAATGTTACTAACGAGTGCTCAGACGTAAGGGTGAGCTATATGCAGAACTGTACGGCTGAGGCAAGCTTGGCTACAGGATACATAAAGGTGAAGCTCAATTCTGTGAACACTACCACTCTGGCGAGCGGAGACAAGGTGTCGGTGAGCGAGGGATTTATCACAATCGCATTCTCTCTCGGAGGGAAGAGCTACAGTACACAGGTTCCATTCTCGGTGAACGTGTCGAAGTATATGGGTAGTGTAAAGGCTACGGCAAAGCAGTATCAGTCTCAATTTGAGAAATTGGAGAACGACCTCAAAGGAAGCAATCCTACCGTTCTTAAAGCCTACACATCTACTATCAAGCAGACAGCGAAGGAGATTACTCTCAGTGTGACTCAGAGCCAGCAAGGACGGCATAACCTACTGCGAGATACGGCGCTGACGAGACGAGGGGAAATAGCGTACTCGGACGGCCTCTTCCAGCCTACGATAACACAGGGCGTGAACGGCCATAATGCCATCCGCTTCTCGGTGACGGGTAACGGAACGCCTCAGTTCAAGGGACTTTTCTGGGGACAGCACGTCAACGGCATCGCTGTGAAGAAGAATACCGATTATACATTTTCCGCATGGATAAAGTGCGATACGAAGGATTTACTGGTTTGTTCAGAGGTTTACAAGATGGCTGCGCTGAATAGTGGTAGAGGGGAGAATAATCTTGCAACAAGCAGCGACATGTGGTGGCAGACGAAGGAGAACGAGGTGAACCAGTGGAGGCAGGTGAACTACACTTTCAATACGAGCGACGCAGAGTTTATCGAGGTGAATATCTTTGTCTACAACGGCATATCCGTGGACGGAACATTTGGTCATACTGCCTCGGGCAACGGATGGATATGTATGCCGATGTTGGAGGAAGGAAGCGAGTACACAGGCTGGACTCCTGCGGAAACGGACTACGACTATGTGGGAGGAAACCTTTTGGAGGACACGATGACACTGACCAAATCGTCTGACAAAAGCAATCTCCAGCTTGCCAGCGGACTGATTATGTTTGAAAAATACGAAGGCTGCTACGGTATATTGTACAACAAAAATAACTCGGCAGAGTCTCTGTACACAGAAGCCTTGCAATATAAATTTCCAACAACAGCTACCCTTTCTGGGCAGGCGAGAATAGTAAAGAAGCAGGACTATGTGTTCTCCTTCGTTGCCAAGGGCAGCGGGAACATCAATGTTTTTCTATATGGAGACAGCGTACATGCAAATGTATATACAGAAACCTGCGAAGGAAACGAATATACGGACGGCAGGGTTGACGGATACGCACAGCTCGCACTCACCTCGACCTATAAGCGGTACTGGGTGCATTGGCGAATAGAGGACTATACTGGCGAGGGAGCAGAGGTAATCCCAGACAAGGTGCTGATACGTGTTCCAGGCGATACTGAGGCTTGGGTGACAAAGCCGAAACTGGAGAAAGGCGCACAACTTACTGATTATACAGAACGGAAGACCGACCTCATCGACAGAGCCACAGCAAAGGCGGCAGGACTTGAGATTACGTCGAGAGGAGTAACTCTGTATGGCGAGAAAATCAAGGTGGAGAACACGTTATCTACTGGTCAGACTACGACAGCCGCTCTCTTTAAAGACGGAGCCATCAATGCGGCTCTGATACTTGCGCAGATGCTTACATCGCAAGGACACAACGGACAGATGGTAAGGATAGCCGATGGCCTTATCAATATCTACGGAAAGGCAGGAACTGCAAACATCCGCTTCGGTCTGAACAGTTCGGGACAGGCCGTGCTGTCGTACTACGACGACAACGGAAACTTTCTCTACGACCTCGGTCCTGCTGGTGTCGCCTCGCTCAGCAAGACCGACGCAAAGATAACTTCTGAGCAATATATCAAAGCAGAGGATGCAGGACTGACGACTCCGCTCGGAGAGAATGTAGATCTTCCGTGGGTTGACACAACGAAGTCGTGGTACACGGCAACGAAGGACAACAACTACATTCTTTTCGTTAAGGGTGCGACGGGTAAAAAGACAACCCTGTATCGTTACTCAGCACCAAGAGTGAACGGAAAGATAGTAGCCGACTCGGCCAACGGATTGAGTACCTACGACCTTGCGAGTGCAGCCGACGGAAGGACGTTTACGAGCCGCACAATGGTGAAGAATGGTGCGCTGACAAATCTTGCGGATGGCGTGTTCCTCACTGGGGATGCCACTGTCTACGACAACACAAAACTGGTGCCTGCCATCAAGAAGGGGCAGTTTGTGACAAGGCCATCCTTCTATGTACAGATAGCTTCATTTAACGCAAAGTTCACGACACTCGGATTGTTCGGAAGAATCTATTCAATTCAGACAGAAACCACTTTCGGTAATCTTGACGTAGGAATAATGAGCAACAATAATTAAAACGAATATGATAACATATAAGGAATTGTATGCTACTCCTTTGGAAACGAAGGTTGCGACATGGAAAAATAATGAGGTGCGCCTTGCTGTGAACGAACGCAAGACAGAAGACGGTGAGTATCTGTATGACTGCGTGCTACTCGTCATGAATACCGATGCTGAGCCTACTGAAGAACAGCTAACAGAGGCTCTGAGAAACAAGTGCATCGAGCAGATAACGGAGTACGATAAGAGCGCAGAGGTGAATACGTTTTATCTTAACGACGAGGCTCACTGGCTCGACTTCGAGACAAGAGATAGGGTATATCAGGGCAATGAGCGACTGATGCGAATGGGGAGAACGGAAACGACCCTGTGGCTCGACGGCGAGTGTTATACCCTGCCTATTGACACAGCTCAAGACCTCATCAGCAAGATAGAAGTCTACGCAAAGGACTGCTACAATGTTACGCAGACCCATCTTGACAAGGTTGTGGAGCTACAGACGATAGACTCATTGATAGCCTATGATATTACGGCAGGTTATCCAGAAAAAATACGATTAACAATTTAATTTTATAGCTATATGAAGAAAATCGTTAAAGGTAACGACTTCACACTGAAGATACCAGTGATGAAGATGGTGGAGGGGCAACCACAGGCTTTCCCCTTGCCAGCCTGTACCGATGTAGTGGTACAGGTATGTAATCAGTTCAAGCGCATACCTCTTGCATTTACGATTGATGTAAAGGAGGATAATGTTCTCCTTGCGAGAGTAGAGGGTGATAAGATGAGCCTCGGCACGTATGCCATTGAGGTAAAGGGTAAGATATTCGGCAACGACTGGCGGAGCAACGAATACCCTCAGTTTGCTATCGTGGCCAACAATGCCGATGCTGATACTGAGTTTGGGACTACTGATGAGGGCGACAACAGCGTAGAGATGGATACGGCTATGGTTATTCTGCCTCCTTCTGTTGAGTTGAGTGACCTAATTGATAAGGCGAATGAGGTTCTGAAAAACAACAAGGAGATAAACGATACCCTCAATGCGAATGAGGAAGCGAGAAAGGAAGCCGAGACGCAACGAGTATCTGCCGAGACTGAGCGAGTAAAGGCTGAAAAGAAACGTCAGTCTGATACGTCTGTTGCTATCGGTGATATGAACAAGAGAATAGAGACTGCAATCAGCGAGCTTAATACTCATCGCACAGAGCTTGATAAAGCGGAGGCGCAGAGAGTATCTGCTGAGAAAGAACGTGTTGATGCAGAAATAACTCGCAAGCAGGCAGAGACAGACAGAGCTGCCGCAGAAGATGCAAGAGTAGAAGCAGAGCAATCTCGTGTGGACGCAGAAACAAAGCGTGAGAAAGATTTCACTACTGCCATCAAAGACGCAGAGGCCGCCACGACAGGTGCGGAAACCTGCGATATAGAGATGTCGGGTTCGACTATCTCTGTGACAAACCGCAACGGAGAAACCAAATCGGTAGATGTTATCAACACTGATGAGGAAGTGACTGTCACAATTGCCTCTTCTGTTGACTCTATCAAGGTGGCTGGTATCAAGATTAATGTATTCCTCAACAACGGCAAAACACCACAGACCTATACTACCAACGCAGAGGGCAAGGCAACATTCACTGTTGCCCGAGGAAACTATTATCAGGTAACGTTCCCAGAGTACGGCAATGCGCAGCCTATTGCTCCTCAAGGATATACAGCAGTATTGGGTAGCCGTAATATCAATGTTGAATATCTGCCTTACGATGAGGACAGTATGGAGAAGGTGATCATTACGGCTACAAAGTACGTTGAGAACGTGGGTACAGCATGGGAAGGTATTCCTGTTATTGTGACAGTTGACAAGAAGGCCACTACCTATCAGACGGACGCAAAAGGTCAGGTGACAGTGTTCGTTCCATACAAGAAGGAGTACACAGTTGTCATTAACGACCAAGATGGCTACAATGTCAGCTTCAACAAGAACTCGAGAACCTATACGGCAAATGTTCCTCAAAGGCTTATCGATTATAGGTTTTATCAGTTCAAGGCAGGTATCTTTGTCGTTGATGCAAATAAAAACGAATATTACATCGAGGACTGGGTGGCAGCAGGCAAAAACGCTGATGATGCGGTAGCTATCAAGGTGGCAGACGCTTCGCTTTCTATCAATCATGGCACTTTCTGCATTCGTACAAGCGATATTAAGAATGTGTCAAAACTGATAAGTACGTCGTGGTGTACGCAGAACTTGCAGTTCAATTCTATTGCGCTAAATGGTAATAATGTAAAAGATGCGAATTACTACAATGGAGAGTCATCATCATTCCTTGTCAGGCAGGAGGCTCAGGAGCGAAGCTTGTCTGTGCCAGCATTTGATTATGCCTATGGTCAGATATTTAACCTTGGCGGTGAGGATTTGCATGGGTTTGTCATGTCGGTTGGTCAGGAATACGTACACGTAGCCAATATCGGTATCATCAAACAGGTGTTGGAAACCCTGTATGGTGAGACGGTTGCGACAGGCTACTATAACTTTGTAAAGAATAGATACAGGTGGACTTCTACGCAGAACAATGCTGCTACCGCTTGGTTATTCAGTAGTATTGCGAGCATCAACGGCAAGTCGAACGGCTACATGCTTTTGCCAGTTTTCCCTTGTTAATCTCTTTATCTATTTATCTATTTAAAATACCTCCTATCTCTATGTAAGTAGCGAGTAAGCAAGGATTTAGTGGATAGGCACAAATATAAATAGTAATTGTAAACAAAATTAAGTTATGGAAAAGATTAATTTTATCAAGACCTTTATCCCTCAAGGGGATTATAAGGAAAAGTATGAACACGGAGAAATGATGGTTCGCCATCTTGGTGCTGTACTTGACGAGAAGATGGGAGTATACGAGTGCTACGAGTGTACTGTGCCTGTCGGTGAGTATAATGAGGACGAGGTTCAAGAGGCATTCGCTTGGTTCGTTTCAAAGATGGATGCCTTGAAACTCGAACAGGCAAAGGTCGAGAAGATAGCCGAAATTACAGTCTACGACACCTCGTCATCCGTGAACGGATTCTTGCTGAACGGAGTGCTTGAATGGCTCGACAAGGCGACACGAGTCGGACTGATGAACTCAACCAACATTGCCAAAGCAGCAGGACAGAAGACTACAACCTTATGGCTTGGTGGCGCAAAGTTTGTTATTGACTGCGACGAAGCTATTCGATTGCTCTCTGCATTGGAGATGTACGCCCTGGAGTGCTTTAACGTTACGGCAAGCCATAAGGCTGCTGTAGGTTGGCTGATGAGTCTTGAAGAAGTGGAGGCTTACGATTACAAGACTGGCTATCCGAAGATGTTGGAGATGAGTGTGTAACTAATTAAAACGAAAAGATTATGTATATACTAAGTGTTATTTCATTTCTCCTCTTGGGAGGATTTCTGCTTCTCGCAGCAATGAGGTTCGGTGTTCCTGCTATGGTAAGTGATGTGTATTATCAGCTACAGGATTGTACGGGTAGCGAGGTAATTGGCGATAAGCGCAAACGAAACTATGGATGGGTGTTCACGGCCGTTATGGTGACGTGCGCGGTGCTGATGATGGTGTGTATGCTCGACTCGGGTAAGGGTATTCAGTTCCTTGCCTT
>ERZ779875.2450-NODE-2450-length-9879-cov-17.163783_pt1 | contig 9879 bp, 9 predicted proteins | sample MGYA00511246_ERZ779875 | MGnify/ENA primary metagenome ERZ779875 (study PRJEB29588, sample SAMEA2155093) | human gut metagenome | biome: human gut; feature: human-associated habitat; material: faeces | place: Denmark | collected 2008/2010 ... | reverse complement strand
CCATGCGCTGTTTATGGCCTACGGTGCCCGGTGCACGAACCGCGAGGAACTGACGCTGGACGACCCCCGCACAGCCGCCTGGCTGCGAGGCGAGGAAATCAACGCCGCAACGGCACAAAACGGCTGGTGCGCGGTGCTGGTGGATGGCTTTCCGCTGGGCGGGGGCAAGGCCAGCGGCGGGCGCATCAAAAACCATTACCCCAAAGCCCTGCGCAACCTGAAATGACCGTAAAAATAGTGCAGACATAAAAGCGGAAAGGGAAAGCTGCAACCATAGCCCCGTTTCCGTCAACATGGTTAGCACTTGAAAAAAGTTCGTTCTGCATTTATAAAACGTTTGCCGCTTTTTGTTTTCAAATACATCCAGAAAAACACCGCCAAAACATTGAAAACGGCATAGAAATGTGCTATACTATACTAATGTAATTTGTCGGTTCGCGCACTTTGCGCAAAGTGCGGGAATCTTACCGCCTTCAATGTGCGGTTACACATCAATTTTTTAGGGGGATTTTCATGTCCGGACATAGCAAATGGAATAACATTAAGCGCAAGAAAGAAAAGACCGATGGCGCCCGTGCCAAGGTTTTCACCAAGATCGGCCGCGAGATCGCTGTTGCCGTTAAGGAAGGCGGCGGCAACCCCGCTTCCAACTCCAAGCTGGCAGCCCTGATTGCTAAGGCTAAGGCGAACAGTGTGCCGAATGATAACATTCAGCGCATCATCAAGCGCGCCGAGGGCGGCGATAAGACCGAGTACGAAGCAATTACCTATGAAGGTTACGGCCCCGGCGGCATTGCCGTTATGGTCGAAACCCTGACCGATAACCGCAACCGTACCGCTGCCAACATGCGCCATTACTTTGATAAGTTTGGCGGCAACCTGGGCCAGATGGGCTGCGTTGGCTTCATGTTCACCCAGAAGGGTGTGATCGTGGTTGACCTGGAAGATGCCGACCCCGACCAGCTGATGATGGATGCTCTGGATGCCGGTGCCGAGGACTTTGATGCAGGCGAAGAGGCTGCACAGGTCACCACTGATCCCGATAACTTCACCGCTGTGTGCAACGCACTGGAAGAAAAGGGCTATAAGTTCATTTCTGCCGATGTGGCACAGGTTCCTTCCACCACCACCGCCCTGACCGATCCGGATCAGCTGGTCAACATGGGCAAGCTGCTGGACGCACTGGACGACGACGACGACGTGCAGAACGCATGGACTACCCTGGAGAATGAAGAAGACCTGGACCGCTGATTGGCAGCCAAGGTTTGAGCTTGAATGTTTAAGGAGGCGCGCAAAAGCCGGATGTTTCGGTTTTTACGCGTCTTCTTTTTACACAAAGGAGCCATGTTATGAGCCAACTTCCCCTTTGCCCGCACTGCCTGGAACCCGTGCGCAGCGGCTACCATGGCAGCTGCCCCAACTGCGGCAAGTCCCTGGAAAACCATAACCCCGAAGGTGCGCTGCCCCTTGGCACCCAACTGGGCGGGCATTACACCGTGGGTGAATACCAGAGCGCCGACGGCGACGGCCTGTGCTACCGCGGTGTGGATAATGATGAACGTCGGTTTGTGCTGATCAAAGAGTATTTCCCGGTAACGCTGTGCAATGGCCGCAGCCCGGATGGCGACCTGATGCCCAAAGAGGGCCGGGAAGTGCTGTTCAAAACCAGCCGGATGGATTTCAAAGATTTGTACGATGACCTGCACCGCATCACCCCGGCAACCGGCCTTTCGCAGATTCTGGATGTGATGGAAGAAAACAACACCGTATACGCGGTGGAGGAAACCGAGAAGGGCATGACCCTGACCCATTACCTCAAACTGCGCGCCCGCACCCTGACCCCCGTGGAGGCCCGAACCTTACTGCAGCCCGTGATGGAGGGGGTGGCCCTGCTTCACAAGGCCGGGCTGATCCACCGCGGCATCTGCCCGGATAACATCCTGCTGCCCATTGACGGTGCCGCCCGGCTGACCGGGTATGGCACGCTGGCCCTGCGCACGGCAGGCAGCGAGCTGAAAAGCCAGCTTTACCCCGGCTATGCGGCACCGGAACAGTATTCAGCGGCGGAATTCTCTGGACGGTACACCGATGTGTACGCTCTGGCGGCGGTCACTTACCGACTGGTAACGGGCCAGGTGCCGGTGGCAGCCCCGCAGCGCAAGGTACGGGACAGTATGGAGAACGCCCACAGCCTGGAATCTGGTGTGCCGACCTATTTTTCTCAGGTGCTGACCTGCGCCATGCGGCTGGACCCCGCCAAGCGGATGCAGACGGTACCGGAGCTGATGAGCGCCTTGACTGATCCTACCGTGGCGAACGCCATGTTTGAAAAAGGCGAAAACCAGGTATCCACCAAAAAGATTCTGGCGGCTTCCATGGTGGTCATCTTTGTGTTGGTGGTGCTGTTGCTGTGGAGTCTGCTGAAAGGCGGCAAGGGGAGCGATACAAAACCGGCAGTTTCCGGTGCGGCATCCACCGGCACATCGGCTTCCAGCACGACCAACAGTGATGTGGAAGTTTACCCGGACCTTGTGGGAAAGAACTATAAGACCGATATCAAAAATAACACGCTGTATACCCATTACCGCATTGCCATGACGGAGGATTTCAGCTCCACTGTACCGGAGGGCTGCGTCATCAGGCAGGAGCCGGTGGCCGGAACGCTGGTCACGGAACAGGCACCCACCATCCAGTTAGTAGTCAGCAAAGGCCCCATGCTGGTGGAAATGCCGGACATCATCGGCTGGACGCAGAACAACGCCAGCAAAAAGCTGGATGAATCCGGCATCAACTATAGCATGCAGATCATTGAAAACGATGGCCAGTACGCAGAGAACTGCGTTGTAAAATGCGATGTGAGCAAAGGCACCAAGTTTGATGCAGATGAGACTGTCGTGACGGTGTATATTGCCGGGGCACGCAACGATGCGTTTGCGGTGGATTCATCGCCCACACCCTCCGAACAGCCCAACTGGGCGGACAGCACAGACCCTGCTGCAACAGCAGCACCGTGATAGCAACGGCAGAAGAATAAACCTAAGGCCCCGGCATTACAGGAAAGACAACCTGTTGTGCCGGGGCCGCTTTTATTCGCGCCGCCGCGGGCGGCGCACCAACATGATTCTTTATTCTCTATTCATTATTATTTATCAAAAATCAACCAAACAAAAATCCCCCGCCGCAGGCCTTGCAGCCTGAGCGGCGGGGGATTGCTGTGCTTATTCAGCAGCCGTTAAAATCAATCGCTGACGTACGGCATAAGAGCCATATGGCGAGCACGCTTGATAGCAACGGTCAGCTCGCGCTGATGGAAAGCGCAAGTGCCGGTGACGCGGCGGGGAATGATTTTGGAACGCTCGCTGACGTATTTGCGCAGGCGGGGCAGATCCTTGTAATCAATGCGGTCGATGCGATCAACGCAGAAGCTGCAAACCTTTTTGCGGCCGCGATGCATCGGACGAGAAGAACGATCCATAGCCATGATCCGGTTACCTCCTTGTAAAATTGGTATAATCGATTCAGAACGGCAAATCGCCCTCGTCCTCAATCAGTGCAAAGTCATCGTTGCTGCCAGCCGAATAGGCGGGAGCAGCGGGCTGCGCTGCGGGACGGGAATAATCAGCCGGTGCTGCAGGAATCGGAGCGGACGCCATCGGCGCGCCCATACCAGCAGCGGGATTCTGGGATTTGGGAGTAACAAAATTAATGTTACTGGCCACGATCTCGATCGCAGTGCGGTTGTTGCCGCTCTTATCCTGATAGTTACGGCTCTGCAGACGGCCATCAATGGCAATCATGGAACCTTTCTGGAAATAACGGCAGACAAACTCAGCGGAGCGGTCCCAGGCGACAACATCAAAGAAGTCGGCCTGGTTCTGACCATTGGCATCGCGGCGCCCACGGTCACAGGCAACGCGGAACGAAGCCACGTTTTTGCCGGTCGTCGTCTGGCGCAGCTGCGGGTCCGCAACAAGGCGGCCCATAAGAACAACCACATTCAGCATAATTCAGTTACTCCTTCCCAACACGCACACCAAGGTGCGTGGCGCTCAATCAGGCTTCCTCGGCAACGATAATGCTGCGGAGAACGCCTTCGGTGATACGGTAGTTACGATCCAGCTCTGCGGGGAAATCCGGCTCGCTGGTGAACTTGATCACGGTATAAACGCCCTCGGTTTCGTCTTCGATGGGGTAGGCGAGACGACGCTTGCCCCAATCATCGACAGAATCGATCGTACCGTTTGCTTCGATCAGGGACTTGAACTTGCCGATCAGGGCAGCGGAAGCCTCCTCATCCAGAGCAGAACTGGTAACCAACATGGTTTCATACTTAGCCATTTTCTGTGCACCTCCTTTTGGACTTTAGGCCCTTGCCTTTACGCAAGGGCAAGGATGTGTGTCTTGCTTGACACAGCAACTTATTATATCAAGCAGAATCACCTTTTGTCAAGGTGTATTTTGCAGGATATCAAAAATATTTTGCCGCTTTTGGCGGGAACGCGCATTTTATGCCTTACGGTAACCAACGCTTTCCATAAATTTCAGGAAAGCTGCCTGCCCGGCGGCATCCTGCTTGAAGACACCGGCGTTTTCAAGCACATGGCTGAACACAATACCGATCTCATCCCGCAGAACAGCCTCGGCTTTTTCACGCTTCAGGCCGGTGCCGTACTTTTTGATCAGACCATCGATCCAGTCAGCGTGTACAGCCAGCGGGCTGCCAGCTTCGCGGCTGGTGTTGGGGGCGGAACCGGTCAGGATATCGGCAATGGCGGCGCTCTGATCTTTCAGGCGGGCGGGCAGGATGGCCAGGCCCATTACCTCAATCAGGCCGATATTCTCTTTTTTGATGTTGTGGTATTCCTTGTGCGGGTGGAAGATGCCGTCCGGATACTGTTCGGTGGTGCGGTTGTTGCGCAGCGCCAGGTCCAGAATGTAGCCGTCATTCTCATCATAGTGCAGAATGGGGGTGACGGTGTTGTGCGGGGTATCGCCGGTGTGGGCGATGATATCTACGCTGGTATCGCTGTAATCACGCCAGGTGCGCAGGATGTCGTCCGCGGCATTCTGCACTTCCTGGGAACTGCGGCCCACCAGGCGCACGGTGGAAACCGGCCAGTTGACGATACCGGCTTTCACGCCGGTGTAGCGCGCGTTGCGCAGCGGTACGGCGATATGCGCTTTCTGCATGGGGAAGACATAGCGCCCGCCCTGGAAATGGCTGTGGCTCAGGATGCTGCCGCCTACAATAGGCAGGTCAGCGTTGGAACCGCAGGTGTAATGGGGGAACTGCGCCACAAAGTCAAAAATTTCAGCCAGGGTATGGCGGTCCATCTCCATGGGCTTGTGGCTGTCGTTCAGCATGATGCAGTGCTCATGGAAATAGGCATAGGGGCTGTATTGCAGATAGAACGTTTCACCGGCCAGGTTTATGGGCACAATGCGATGGGTCTGGCGGGCAGGGAAGTTGATGCGCCCCGCATAGCCGATATTCTCCTTGCACAGCATGCACTTGGGGTAGCTGGCAGCGGGCTGCAGCCGCTCCATGGCAATCACTTTGGGGTCTTTTTCCGGTTTGGTCAGGTTGATGGTAATTTCCAGCTCACCGTAAGGGGTGGCCGTGTTCCACTGGATGTTCTTGGCAATTTGCGCCGTGCGGATGTAGTTGGACACAACGCACAGATCATAGAACCAGTCCGTGGCAGCTTTGGGGCCGCCCTTGGCATACAGTTTGCGGAACTTGCGGCAGACTTCGCTTTCGCGCGGCATCAGGGCACCCATCATGCGGGTTTCAAAGTTGATGCGGTACTGCGGCACACTGCCGTCAAACAGGCCCTTGGCGGCGGCAAGCTCCACCATCTCGTCCAGCAGGGCAGCGGGGGTGTCAAAATCCTCTTTGGGCACATTTTCCTCGCTGGGCTGGGCCAGACCCAGCAGATCCAGCAGGGTGTTGCGGGCTACAATGGCATCCAGCTCCTTGATGAGCTTGTGTTTGCGGCCAAAGCGCAGCAGGCGCTCCACATCCAGGGCAAGTGCGGCATCACGCTGTTCGGCAGTCATTGCGGAAATGTTCACGGCTTCGATGTTTTGTTTCGGCATCTGTACATCCCTCCTACATTTACGATACCGCATTTTACCCTCACTTTCCATGGTGCAAAATCCCATGCTTTTGCAGTTTTCAATCAAAAGGGGTGAACCCGCGGAAAGATTTCTGTGCGGTTCGCACATTCTCTGGCTCCGGGATTCACCCCTTTGATTTATTTCATTCGGTTTGCAACGGGCGGGCTCAGTGCTTCAGGTCGCTGAATAGGTTTTTCTGGTAAACGCCATCGGCCACCAGCTTGGCAAAGCTGTCAATCACGGTCTGCTTGTCCTCTTTATAGGTAACGCCGAACCACTTGTCATGGGTGGGCAGCACCTGAACGGTCACGGCATTCTTTTCCAGCAGCTCGCCAATATAGATGGGCAGCAGGTACTCGGCCTTCAGCGGGTTGGCGGGAACGCTCTTCTCAAAGAACTCCACAAAACCGTCCTCCAGCACCTTCACGAACTCCGGTGTCAGGCCCCAGAAATTCATCGAAACCAGGCTCTCCGGGTCAATGGCCTTGCCCTCAACGGCAGCGCCGTCAGCGGTCTTTTCAATGCCGGAAGTCTCCACAACATCGGTCAGGTAGCCTTCGGCGTTCATCTGGCAGACACCGCGGGTCACAGCGCCGTTGTCGCTCAGGGTGTTCTTCAAAACAAAGCCGGCCATGGACAGGGCGTTCGGTTTGTCCGGGGTGTAGCCCTGCAGGAAGTTGTGAATCTGGACAAAAGCTTCCTTGCCATAGTAGTCGTCAGCATTGATAACGGCGAACGGCTCCTTGATGACATTCTTGCAGGCCAGAACTGCCTGGCCGGTGCCCCAGGGCTTGCTGCGCTCAGCGGGAACTTCGTACCCGGCGGGGATGGCGTCCTTCTCCTGGAAAGCATAGGCAATCTCAACGCCCAGGTCGGCACAGGTCTTTTCAATGCGGTTGCCGATGGCTTCCTTGAAAGCCTCCTCAATGTCGTGGCGGATGATAAAGACGATCTTGTCAAACCCGGCTTCGATGGCATCATGGATGGAGTAATCCATGATGATCTCGCCGTTGGGGCCGACAGCGGCCAGCTGCTTGATGCCGCCGCCAAAGCGGGAGCCGATGCCGGCTGCCATAATGACCAATGCTGTTTTCATACATTTTCCTCCTGAAATATCGGTTATCCTTACTTCTTCATATTTTTACATCGTCAAAAACCGGATTACGGCGTTCAGGTCCGGTCCCATCAGGAAAGATCCCAGAACCCCGGCTGCGATGTAAACACCAAGGTAGATAAAAACGGCTGCCCAGCTGGTGCCGCCGGTTGCGGCCAGGGCATCGCTGCGTTGCGGGCCTTCGGGGCAGCGGTCATAAACGCGGTGAATGCGGCGTTCGCTTTCTTTTTTATACCAGTACACAGCAAACAGGCCGCGAATAACCATCTGGATAAAGTTCAGCACATAGCATACCTGCATGGCCGTGGGAATTAGCCGCAAAAACGGCATACCCACCATCCACTCCGCACCGGATACCGCCATCAGGTACAGCAGGGAGGGCAGCGTCACAATAAAATCCAGCAGCGCAAAAAGAACACCCTGCTTCCACATTTTGCGGTAGAAGAAATAGAAAGGCCCAAGGAAAAAGGCGGAGAACGAGATGACTGCTTTGCGCCGGGTTTCCTGCATGCGGAAGAACTGCATCATATAATAAATGCTGGACGGCCCAACATAGCTGGCCCAGTCCCGCGCCTTGATGCCGTCAATCGGGTCATCGGGGCCGACTTCCTTGCAGGTAAAGCCATCCGGCCCCATGCTGCCTGCACTGAAAAAGTCCTGGTCGGGTGCCTGTTCTTGGCGCGGTGCCTGGCGATACTGCGGGGCGCCGCCGGCCTGGTAGCTGCCGTTGGCGTACACCGGGCCGTTGCCGCCGGGGGCGGGGTGATCCAGCTGGTACTGCACGTTATCCGGGTGGTCCGGCAGCGAAACGCCGCAGTGGTTGCAGTATTTTGCGCCCAGCGGGTTATGGGTGCCGCAGTTGGGGCAGATGATATCATCCGGCCGGTCGGAAATCACGTTGTCCGGGGTCCATTCAAACCCGGCGGCGTGGTCTGCCTGATGCACGCAGACACCGACCTTTTTCCAGCATTCGCGGTGGTACGGTGTGCCGCAGTCCGGGCAGACAACGATATCATCTGCTTCTTTGAATTTTTGTTTGCATACGGGGCAGGTATTGCCCTTGTAATCAGCCATGTGTGGTCCTCCGAATTTTCAGGGCGGGGAGTGTTATCCTGCCCATCCATCTTGTTCCGCTGCGGCCAAAAAGGCGCAAACGAAATAATTTAGCCATATTATACACCATATGTCCATGGAAAGCAAAGAACTTTTCGTGAATAAGCGGGCAGAAAGCGGATTTTTGCAGAATATTTGCAGATTTTGGCCTGCCGATAGCTGGTGTGTATCAAAAAAGTAGAAGCCGATTTTAATCTGCACGCCTGTAACGTGCAGATCATGCCGTGTGTTTTATACCTCTTTACAAGAAATAAGATTTGCGTTATACTGATAGCATCTTGATTTATGCGTATCTTTATTTTTAATGATTGACCAAGGGGTAGCAAATATGATCACCATTGACGAATTGAAATTTAAGCTCGGCGGGCTGGAAACTGCGGTAAACGACCTGCGCGATGCCCTTTCCATTGAAGCGAGCGAAAAGCGCCTGGCAGAGCTGGAACACCAGATGACGTTGCCCGGTTTTTATGATGACCAGGAAAAAAGCCAGAAAGTCATCAGCGAGATGGGCGAAGTGAAAAATAAGCTGGAGCGCTTCGGCAAACTTTCCACCCAGTACGAGGAGGCCCAGACCCTGCTGGAAATGATTGAGGAAGAAAATGATCCTTCTCTGGCAGCAGAAGGCGAAGAAGCTGTGAACGGCGTGGAGAAATCCATTGACGAACTGCAGCTGATGACCATGCTGAACGGCGAGTACGACCACAGCAACGCCATCCTTACCTTCCACGCAGGCACCGGCGGCACCGAGGCCCAGGACTGGGCCGAGATGCTCCTGCGCATGTATACCCGCTGGGCCGCAAGGCACAGTTTCAGTGTGGAGGAGATGGATTACCTCGCCGGCGAGGAAGCCGGTGTCAAACGCGTCACCCTGCGCATCATCGGCTCCTACGCCTTCGGCCTTCTGAGGAGCGAACGCGGCATTCACAGGCTCATCCGCATTTCCCCCTTTGACTCCTCGGGCAGACGGCACACCTCGTTCGCCTCCGTGGACGTGATTCCCGACGTGGGCAGCGAAATCAAACTCGACATCAAGGAATCCGATCTGCGCATCGACACCTTCCACGCCTCCGGCCCCGGCGGACAGGGCGTCAACACGACCACCAGCGCCGTGCGCATCACCCACCTGCCCACGGGCATAACTGCCCAGTGCCAGAACGAGCGCAGCCAGCACCACAACAAGGACATGGCCATGCGCATCCTGAAGGCCCGTCTCTACAACCTTGAGATTGAGAAGCGCGATGCCGAGCGTCAGGCTGCCTACGACAGCAAGAACGCCATCGCCTTCGGCAGCCAGATCCGCACCTACACGCTGCAGCCCTTCCAGCTCATCAAGGACCACCGCACGGGATGCGAGTCCACGGACTGCGCCGGCGTCCTGGACGGCGACATCGACAAGTTCGCGCACGCCTACCTTCTGTACAGATTCGAGAAACTGCACAGAAACGGCGAGAAGTAGGCACCCATGACTGACAGCATGGACAGGGAGAGCGGCCGGAAAGAGGCCGAGAGAAGGATCGGCGCCGAAGCCTGCC
>ERZ779875.2448-NODE-2448-length-9885-cov-7.325432_pt1 | contig 9885 bp, 8 predicted proteins | sample MGYA00511246_ERZ779875 | MGnify/ENA primary metagenome ERZ779875 (study PRJEB29588, sample SAMEA2155093) | human gut metagenome | biome: human gut; feature: human-associated habitat; material: faeces | place: Denmark | collected 2008/2010 ... | reverse complement strand
GTTAATTGCTCGGTCTGTTAATTGCTCAGTCCGTTAGTCGGTTACGACCGATTCGGGCTTTTCCGCTTCTACGTCCGTTTCGTTATCTTTGCCGCTGTGGGTGATGTAGTTTACGATTATGCCGACAGCCATCGCAAGAGCGAGAGCGGTAATCTGGATAAGCGCGCCGCCCGTGAGAGCGTTAGTTCCGAAGTTAAGCGTTACGCCGCCGATACCGATTACGAGAATAGCCGCAACGGGGTAAAGGTTTCTGTGGTCGGAAAGGTCAACGTCTTTGAGCATCTGGAGACCGCTTACCGAGATGAAACCGTACATCGCGATGCACGCGCCGCCCATTACGCATTTGGGAACCATATTGATAAGGGCTACGAACGGAGATACGAACGATACGAGCATGCACATTACGGCAGTCGCGAGTATCGTGTAGGTCGAAGCGTTTTTGGAAAGCGCTACGCAACTTATCGATTCGCCGTAAGTGGTGTTCGCGCAGCCGCCGAAGAACGCTCCGACAGCCGAACCTACGCCGTCGCCCAAAAGGGTGTTGTGAAGACCGGGGTTGTCGAGAAGGTCTTTTTCGACTATGCTCGAAAGGTTTTCGTGATCCGATATGTGCTGAGCGAGTTCTACGACCGCGATGGGTACGAAGAGAACCGCAAGGTTTCCGATTGCCGCGCCGTTGAGCTCGGCGGTCGCGCCCTGTTTAAGCGCTTCGATAAACGTGAACTTGGGATAATCGAAGAAACTCTGGAATCTGAGGGGGGAGAAACATTCCTTTATGGGAGTGAAATCTACTATCTGCATTGCCTTGTAATCTGCAAGGAGACCTATGCAGGTAAGAACTATCGCGAACGCGAGACCCGCGCCGATACCTACGATAAAGGGGATAAGCCTTATGCTCTTGCCGCCCTTAACCGAAGCGAGTACTATCGCAACGAAAGTTACAAGACCGGTAAGAACGTACCAGAGGCTGTAATCGGAAGCCATGTTGTTCGTTACTTTTCCGTTTAAATCGACGATGGTACCGACCAAGTGCTGTCCGCCGTTGGACATAATCCAGTTAGCCGCCGTTCCCGAGAGGGAAAGACCGATAATCGCAAGAACGGGTCCGATTATGACGTGAGGAAGAAGTTTCTTTATCCACGCCGAGCCTACCAATTTGATTATAAGCGCGATTACGACGTAAACGAGACCTGCGAAAGCGACGCCGATAATCAAACCCCAGTATCCGTAGTTCTGAACGGCAACCGCCTGAAGCGCGCCGAGGAACGTGAACGAAGAACCGAGGAACACGGGGCTTCTAAATCTCGTGAAAAGCAAGTATACGATAGTGCCTGCGCCCGCTCCGAAAAGCGCGGCTGCGGGGTCGCATTTAAGTCCTGCGGAGGATACGAGAATGGGAACGAGCAAGGTTGCCGCCATAATCGCTATCATCTGCTGGAACGCGAAGACTAAGTTCTTACCGAACGAAGGTCTGTCTTTAATGCCATAAATGAGTTTCATAACATTTCTCCTTTTTCGCCGATTTTTTAGTCGGCTCAGATTATTTTGAATCTCCCGGGCATTTCAGAACTATCGCTTGACATAAAAAATACGCCCCGTCGCATAGCGGCAAGGCGTTGTAAACGCTTAGTAATAAAATCACCGATCTTGCCGATATCTCTGTATCGCCTTTAAAGATTCATCGTACATATCTTAGCACACGCGTTTCCCGTTGTCAACCGTTTTTCGCAAAAATTTTTAAATTATTTCATTCCGAATACTATAAGCCCCTCCATTCCGCATACATTGCGCGCGTATACTATATAATGTAATCGTTGTCGGCGCGATTTTAACGCGAATTTCCGATTTGCCCTGCAAACTTCCGAATGGAGTTGACACGCGCCGCTTTCAGGTTGTATAATAATATCAGACAATATCGGACAAGAACAATACGAACCTTGCCCGGTATCGAAAGGAGAATGAGAAATGAGTAACGTCAGCAAAATAATCACGTTCATATTCAACGTATTGATAGGCGCGCTCAGCGCTATGGCGATTGTCGGATATATACTGATGCCGTTCTGGACGATTTCGGTCGGCGTAAAATTTACGCCCGAGACAAAAGAGGCCATTATGAAGTTCGTGGACGAATCGCTGAAAAGCGACAACCCCGAAAATTCCGCAAAAACAGCGGACGCCGCCAAAATTTCTCCGATTTTAACGTCCGCGAACGCCGACGGAAGCGAAGGCGGAAATAAAGACGCCGAAATACAGAGAAAAACCATCGAGGCGATTGTCGACAATCTCGTAAAAGACAACGCTTACCTTTCTCTGCCGGTTAAATTCGGCGTGGCCGAAGTTTTCTCTTCTCTCACGGCAACCGATACTACACCCGTAGACAAGGTCATTCGCTCTGCGGTAAAATCGGTAATGAACGACGAGAAACTGAACAAGGTTATTTCCGACGTCTCTAAAAGCAGCGCGGCGGCGATCGTAGACGTCGTTATTCCTTCGATGCTGACGGACGGGCAGTCCGAACAAATCGAAAAAGAAGCGCAGTATATCGGACTGGACGAAGATTATTTGAAAAATCAGACAACCACGCTCGCCGAGGCTCTTACGAGCGGAAAAAATACAAAGAACGGTAAAAACGAAAGATTGACCAAAGACGGCTTTGCCGAAGATTACTTCGTACCGCTTCTGGAAGATATAGTCGAAAAGGCCTCCGACCCCGAAAAATCGCAATTCGCGAAAGAGGGGAACGACGCCTATGAAAAAATGAACGGCATTCTTTTCAATATGGACGACGGCAAAAAAGGAGAGTACGACGGAACAGATTATTTTACGACGGTTACCGACGAAAACGGCGATGAGAAAAAAGTACTCAACGACGAAGCGAAGGAGGTCGTAAAAAAGTACCTGAAAGAGCAAATGCTCGACAAAATCTGGACGGACTCCGAAGAAATCGGACTCGACGCTCAGACCGTCTGCAAATTTTTATTGAAATCCTCGGATAAAAACTCTTCGTCCGTCGGCGAAAACAGCGGCAAAGACGCAAAATCGAATAGATTTGCAAGCAATACGATTTTTGCGGTCAACGCTCTATTGGCGGCTCCGACGAGCGGCGGCGAAAGCAACTCATTAACCGAAAGCGAAAAGACGGGAGAAAATACGGAAGATACGGTTGCGGCGGCGGCAGACGAGATAGCGGACAATATTTTGTCTCAAATGGACGAAAAAACTAAAAAGATTCTCGTCGGCGTTATGAAAGGTCTCTCTTGGCTTATGGTCTTTTCAATCGTCGTATGGTCGTATCAACTCGTAAAGGTAATAGTCAACATTCTCGTGGGCAAACCCCGAACCAGAATGAAACTTTCGATCTGGAGCGGTTGGTATCCGTTTATGCTGCTTGCTCTGCTTCCTAACCTCGCCGTTTTCGCCCTCAGAAAAGGTTGGGTACCCGCGCTTTCCGCCCAAACGGCAAGCACTTTAAACCTTGTTTCTCTCACTTTCAATTCAAACGGAATGCTCGCATTTATCGCGGCTATGGCGTTCATCGTTATATGGATACCCTACAAAATATTCGCAGGAATGTCCAAAACGTAAAAACAACCCGCATATAATATGTTCTACAAATATATGTTTTCGAAAAACATCTCGGAACTGATTAAATCTACGGACGTAATCTCTTTCGGGTATACCGCGCTCACGGACGAACCGTCGCTTATCCATTCGCACCCGTATACCGAGGTTATAATTCCCTTAAACAATTACGGAAAACTCGTGTATAACGACGAAGAAGAAGGTTGCGTTACGGGGAAAATTTATCTTATCTGCCCCAACGTTCCGCATACCGAAAAAGGAAATTTTGAGGCGAAAAACGCCGAGGATTACCATTGTTTCAGGTATTTTTCGATAAAACTCAACTGCGTTATTTTTCACCCCGATAAAAGCGAGGATCTCATAGTTTTAAGCAAAAGGGAAACTTACGACGAACTCGCCGATTACCTCTTGAAAGCGTATAAAAATATAACCGAATACAAAAACGAGGAGGTTTGCGAACTTAACCTGTCTTGTTTTTACTACTCGCTCGTTATGAGACTGAAAAACGAGGGCTACAGCGCGGGAAAAGAAGCCGCGCCGAGGCGTTCGGGAATTACGCAGGAACTCGAATATTACATTTCAAAAAACTACAACGTGGAGATAAATATCGACGATTTCGCCACGCAGTACGGAATACACCGCAACACGCTCACTCGAAAATTCAAAAAAGAGACGGGCGTTACGCCCAAAGACTATTTGCTTACCAAGCGGATAAGGTCGGGCGAGCATTTGCTGCTCAGTACGGACTACACAGTCTCGCAGATAGCCTCCATGTGCGGCTTTGCCTCTCACGCGTATTTTTCGCATCTTTTTAAGAAAAGAGACGGCTTAACTCCGCAAGAATACCGTGAGAAGTATTTTAAAAAAGGCTAAATTCAATCAAAACGTAAAAGACCGCAATTCTATCCTTTCGGGGTATAATTACGGTCTTTTAATTTTTGTCTGCTTAATCTATCTCTCTGCCCGATAAGGCTTTTAAGCCTATCGAGATTATTCTCGACTTCTTCTCTTCCGTCTCGTCCGATTCAAGCACTCGCCTGATAAATTCGCCTTTTAAGGTATTGTCGCCCGCGAGTTTTTCGGGGTCGATTTTCCTAACCGTCTTATCTTTGACGTCTACGAAATAAAAATTGCCCTCGCTAAGTCTCTCCGTTTCCTCTTTAAGACCGTCGCCGTCGAACTCGATTTCACCCGTAAGCACGATTCTGAATATATCGCGATCGTTACCTTTCACGCTCTGCCTTACGATTTTATACGCTTCGTAAGCGTCTTTCGCTCCGCTTACGTCAACTTCGCATTCCTCGATTTTTCTTAGGGAAGTCGGTCTGAAAACGGCTTTCGCCTTGCCGATTTCCGAAATATCGACCTCTACAAACCCTTTTTCGCCCGTCTCGTCGAAACCTCTGCCTTCCAGACAGCCCGAATAAGCGTATATTCCCCGTTCGTCGAGCCTGCCCGCCATATAGGTATGCAGATGTCCGAGCGCAAGATAGTCGATACTTTTATTTTTGAGTTTAAGCAAATTTACCTTGTCTTTTCCGCTCGTATCGCCTTTCTGACCGTGCAGAATGACTATATTTATTCTGTTTTCGTCGAGTTTCAGCGACGAATACATAGAAACGGCGTTTTCGGGCGCGATTTCTATACCTGTGAACGCGACTTCGCCGTAGTCGTAACTCGTCCACTCCTTAGAAAAGGTTTTGAGATTCGGTAAGTCCTCTTCGACGTACGATTCCATAACGTCGTGATTCCCCCTTAGATAGAGAAAATCGATATTCGGGTTATTTCTCACGACGCTGTAAAAAAACTCTTTATCCTTTTTGAACGGTCTGTCCGAGTCGAACATATCGCCCGCCAGAACCACTACTTTTATATCGGTTTTCGCGGCGTATTCGATTGCGTTTTTAAACGCCGCCCTTATTTCCGACTTTCTCTCTTCGGTTTTGTCCTGCGAAAGTTTCGCCTCGATTTTAGAACCTAAGTGAACATCCGCCAAGTGTAAAAACTTCATTCCGCTCCCCTCCCGTATTTTATCGCGTAACTTTTTATTCGCCGTTTGGTATTCTCGTCGAAGTCGCTTGTTTTAAATCTGAACGACCAGTTGTCGTCCGAGAACTTCGACGGCTCGTTGATTCTCGCTTCCCCTTTAAACGCCTTTATATCGTGCATCGGAACTATCGCGATTTCGGCTTTTGACGCCGATAACAGCCTTATAGCCGTATATACGCGTTCCGTTGTCGTTTTTAAAACGGGTTTTACGCCGAGTTTCCGACACTCCGATTTAAGGTCGGAAAGTATGACTTTCTCCTGCCTTTCGTCCGCCGCGGAGAACATTTCCGCAAGCGGCATATTGTCGTGAGTACCCGTATACGCCACGCAATTTTCCTTGTAATTCGACGGCTTGTGTTCCCCGTACGGATTGCCGTCGAAGCAGAACGACTCGACTTTCATACCGGGATAGCCCGTGTCTTTCATAAGTTTTCTTACGCCGTCGTCGTATACGCCCAAATCCTCGGCGATTATGCCCGACTTGAAGTCTTTGAACATTTCCTCTTTGCAGGCGTCCGCCCACTCGCCGTTTTTCGCGGTCGTCTCGCCGTATTTTATGCGGAAGTACCTGTCGAAACCTCTGAAATGGTCTATTCTTACCACGTTGTAGACTAAAAAGGCGGATTTTATGCGGTCTTTCCACCATTTATAACCGTCCGACTTCATCTTCTCCCAATCGTAAACGGGGTTGCCCCAAAGTTGCCCGTCCGCAGAAAATGCGTCGGGCGGTACGCCGGCGACGAATTTCGGGTCGCCGTCGTCGTCGAACTGAAAGAGTTCTTTGCCGTATTTCCACGCTTCCACGCTGTCGTAGGCGAGATATATCGGCATATCTCCGATTATTTCCACGCCCTTTCGGTTTGCGTATTCTCTCAGCGTATTCCATTGTTTCAAAAAGGCGTACTGGGTGAACAACCAGAAGTCGATTTTATCGCGATTATCCGCTATAAACCCGTCTATAAGTCGTTTATCGTAGGTTTTATACTCTCCCCACTCGTTCCACGGCTTATACGAAAACTTTTCTTTAAGAGTCATAAACACGGCGTAGTCGAAGAATTTTCCCGACCTTTTGAAGTCCTGCCAGTCAGGCTTAGTTTTGTCGAAACGGGAAAACGCCTTTCTTAAAATCGCGGTTTTGTTGAAAAACTGTTTGCCGTAGTCTATACGCTCGCCCGAAATTAAATCGGAAAGCGAATAGTCGCCGCCAAAAAGGAGACCGTCTTGTTTTAAAAGTTCGAGATCTATATAATAATGACAAAAAGCCTCCGACGAACAAGGTTGATACGGACTGTTTCCGTAAGAAAGGGGAAGCAGCGGGAGTACCTGCCAGAATTTAACGTCTGCGGAGGCGAGATAGTCTATGAATTTGTAAGCGTGTTTGCCCGTCGTACCTATTCCCTCGTCAGACGGGAGAGAAGCAAGCGGCAAAAGTATTCCGAGTTTTCTCATAAGCGATTATTTATCCGCTCAGCCGCAGGCGATTGCGTATGAACGCAATCGCCTGCGGCTGAAAATGTCAAGCGTTGAACTTCTTTTTCGTGTATTCTTCTATTGCCGACAGCCTGCCGTCGAGCCTGTAACTGTATACTCCGCCCGACGTTACTATTATATGGTCGTATAATTTAACGTTCGCAAGCGAGAAAAGCAGAAACATTTTCTCGGTCGCGCCATCGTCCGCTTTCGACGGTTTCGCTATTCCCGACGGGTGATTGTGCGCGACTACCACGGCGTAAGGCTTTAAATTCGCGAACGCTCTCGTGAACGGAGCGAGCGAAACGGAAACCTTGCCTTCGTCTTTGTCCGTATATGTTTCACGTTTGATAATTCTGTTACTCTTCGACAAATAAAACGCGCATACGACCTCTTCGGCGAGACCGCCCATAGAATTTACGAGGTATTCTTTCACGCTTTCGAGACTGTAAATCTTCGTCTCGTCCTGTTTTTCTTCGTTCACAACGTCCACGGTTCTGCCGACGGCGGCTAAGAAAGTCGCGGCGGAAACTCCTATTCCGTCAACTTCGGCAAGGTCGGTAGGGTCTGCGTGTAACACCTCGTTTATCGATCCGTACTTCGCTATCAGTTTATGCGCTTCCGAGTTCACGTTCCGCCTCGGTATCGCCTGATACAATAAAAATTCCAATAATTCGTGTTTGGTAAAAGATTCGGGACTTTCTAAAAATCTCTCCCTCATTCTCGCCCTGTGCGCTTTGTGTAAATCCTCATTCATAATCGTCAATCGGCTTTCGTATTCTTTTTATCCGTATTCAGAACTTTAGAAAGCACCTTTATCTTAAAACTCATCATAGCAATGATTTCCGCAGGTATTACGACTAAAAATATCAACGGGAAGGGTCTCCACACGAGAAGCGTTATTAAAAACGCGTCCGTGACGACGGAACAAATCAAAAAGGATACCGCCGCGAAGTTTGCGTATTTGCCCCACCATAAAGACGAAAACACTACCGCCACTATCGCGATTATCGGCAGAGGAAAGACGTAACAATACAACGCGTTCCAGCCGAGATTGTCGGGATTCGCGCCCTGTAACGTTATAAAAACAACCAGTTCCAGAACAAGCGCGGCGACAAAGGTTATCGCCGTTATCAAAGACCTGTTTTTCTTCTTTATGCCTGCCGCGTAGGAAGTCTGTTCTTTCGCGATTTCGTCGTTTTCGTGTTTGGTCACGAGAAAATCTATCGACACGCCGAAAAGATTTGCTATAACCATAAGCACCGACACGTCGGGGATAGACTCGCCCCTTTCCCATTTGGAAACCGCCTTATCCGAGTAGTTGATTTTTTCCGCAAGTTCTATCTGCGTGAGTTTCATCTGCTTGCGGAGGGCTATTAAATTCTGAGCGAAAATAATCTTTAAATCTTCCATTTCTTAGTCCTCGGAATAATTTTAGCATATTATCCCGAAAAAATCAACGATAAATTTGTCATATAGCGTGATTTGTGGACGAAAACGGCAATTCTACTTTCGCTCTACAGTCGGTAGAGTTCGGGAAATCCCTCTCTACTCCGCTAAAATTTTTCGTATAACCCCGAACGCAATAAGTAGGTTGCCTAATTTGCCGCAGCGGTTTATACTTGAGGCAAATCGGACAAACCTGCAAGGAGGCGATATAAATGGCTGTCAGAGACTTTAAAAACAAAGTGATAACGGTGTTCGGCGATTCTATAGGAAAAGGCATAACGACCGACACGGGAAAACCCACGGTTATGGACAATTACGCGGTCAAGAGTTTCGAAGAAACCTACGAAATAAAAACAAACAACGTTTCGGCGTTCGGAAACTCGCTTAAAAGAATATGCGAGCGAGGCGTTATAGACAGATATATATCGGGACTTGACAAGACGAAGAATAACGTCGCCGTCATAGAACTCGGCGGCAACGACGCGGATTTCGACTGGAAAGCGGTCGCCGCCACGCCCGACTTTTGTCACACTTCAAAAACTTCGCCCGAGGAATTTTCCGTCCTCTATAAAGAGACGCTCGACAAACTTTTAAACGCGGGGGTCGAAGTCGTGCCCTGCACTATTCCGCCCGTAATGTCCGAGAGATATTTTTCAAACGTAATATCGAAAGTTGCAGACGGCGACAGAGTTCTTGAATTTTTTAAGGGCGACGTAGACACGATTTACCGTCATCAGGAAATGTTCAACAACGAAATTCTGAAAAATTCCTACGCAAAGGGGCTTAACATAATAGATTTAAGACAGAGATTTCTGACGTCGCTGCAATTTAAAAATTTAATGTGCCGAGACGGAATACACCCGAACGAAAAAGGGCAGGATGAAATTTTCTACGCCGCCCGAAATTTCGTCACGGCGTAACGTTTGACCCGTACAGAATAAAAATTATACGGATTTTATCCGTTATATCGGGCAACAATGCAAACTAAAACGATAAAACGGGCTGTAAAAAATCATAATCTTTTTTAGGGGTTAGCATTAAATATCCTCCATTTCTGAAAAATAAGGAATTTTTGATATTTTCTTGCTTTCCCCTTTGGGGAAAGTGGCTCGGAGAGCGAAGCGAAACCGAGACGATAGAGGTCATTTAAAGACAAAAATTTATCTGAATTGATGAAAAAGTAAGCCCTCTCTCGTCTTTTACTCGCTCTGCTCGTAAAATCCACTCTCCCCAAGGGGGAAAACAAGAAGCGTTAGAAATTTTGCTCGTAAAATCCGATTTGCCTCGGCGGCGGATGCTCCCTTTCCGTCAGGCTTCGCCGCCATTAACGTCTAT
>ERZ779875.2444-NODE-2444-length-9890-cov-3.119370_pt1 | contig 9890 bp, 6 predicted proteins | sample MGYA00511246_ERZ779875 | MGnify/ENA primary metagenome ERZ779875 (study PRJEB29588, sample SAMEA2155093) | human gut metagenome | biome: human gut; feature: human-associated habitat; material: faeces | place: Denmark | collected 2008/2010 ... | reverse complement strand
AAAGGAGGCCATCGAAAATATTTCGATGATAGAAGTCACACTGTTAAACACAAATACCATTATTGACGTTCAACACAGCTATAAAGAACGGCCAAACAGCCTTCTTATAAATAATCCCTCACTATAAGAAATCACTGTAAATTTTATTCTTTTTTGTCTTATAAAAAAGGATAAAGAGAGGTCTTATCTTCGCTTCATACCCCCTCGTCCTGCACCTCCCCCTATCTTATCTGCGATGAGCAGAGGGAGAGTATTAAAATGTCACTTTGAATGGCCTTTCTGTGCTTTCTTTTTGCTTTGTGAGTACTTTCTATTCCTTTACAGAAACATAGGGAGAGAGTGTGTGATGCTTTGATATGCCTCCTCTGCTAAGGATATTTTTTAACCCCTCCGTCCAGAGGACACCTCCCCTATATTTTGCTATGCAAAACACAGAGGAGGAGGTTAATACTTTCCTGTGTATTGTGTTTGTTCTTCTCCCCTGCCGTGTCCCGTAGTATTGCGGGGGTTGCGGAGCAATAGGGGAGACACAGAGGAGCGGTAGCGACGATGAGAGGGGTTAAAAAAGATAGCATATAGGATTTTTTGTAGAACTAACCTTTTCGTCTTTCGGATACCTTCCCTATCACGCTGCATGCGCAGGAGGTCAGTTTTTAGCTCTTGCCCATGATAATGACGGATAATTTCTATTCTCCCGTATACACGGCTTTCATAGAGCCTAAGGGGAGTTTCCCTTCTACTTTCAAGGGTATGCGCTTATTATCGGTAGAGATCCATGCCGAGATTTTGTCGCTGGTCTTTTTCCCGGTTCTGTCATAGAATCGGAAGCGAAGTTTGTAGGTGCTGTATTCCTTTTTGTTTTGTTTGAGGATTTCCTGTCCCAAATATTCTATTTCGAGGTGTTCGAGGTTTTTACCGGAGAAAATTTTGGTATTATAGATTTGATACATTTCCATCGCTCGGAAGTCGAAGGTGCGAATCACGTAAAAGATACTCAGCATGTCGTAGACTATACCGGGTTCGGTGAGAGTATAGTCCTCTATGGCGTTACGCTTGGGACGATATAGGCGGATATTTCCCGTGGTCGAGTTTCCATCGTAGGTATAATTTACTTCGTCTTTCCGGTAAGTCCCGTTTTCGTCAGCGAGTTTGGCGTAATAAATGGGTAGCAGTTCTTTGTTTCGCTGCATATCGGATACCAGTGTGTCGCGTACTTTGAATATGTTGTCGGCAAAGGGGAGTGTACGAGCTTTTAAAACAGATGTATATTTGTCGGGGTATTCGGTGAGTTGGAGCGTAGCTGTCGCTGCCCGCTTCCAGAGAAATCCCAGTTGGTATATGACATCGTAGGATAGCCATTCGGGTTGCATACCCGGAGTCGTTTGCGCATAAATTCCGTTCGCCATACTCCAAAAAAGAATCCCGAAAGTAATACGGCGTAACGACCCGGTGTTTTTCATATAACGATGGCGTAGCATGCGGTTTGTTATTAAGATTGTCAGTAATTGCGTTTTTTCTCTTTGGGCTTGTTTTTCTTTATTTTGTCGGGTTTTTGTTTATCGACCGGTGTCGCATAGATGTCCCAATCCTGTTCTATATCCCAATTGGCTTTCAGTTCGAGTTCCTGTGGGTAATACGAAACTTCTTCGGGCTGTCGTTTTTCGGAGTAGTTTCCGGTGTCGTATTTCCCGTTTCCGTTACGGTCGATGAATAAGCGGGCGTAGTAAGTACCCGGATTCATATACATAAACTCGGCTCCTCCGTTGATGACCGGGGCTGTTCTTACGGGTTTGTCTCCTGAATCGAGAATTTCGACAAAAGCGGAATCGGATACGCCCGAAATAGAGAGATACAGATTGGCGTAATCTTCGAGGGCTTTGACTTTGAATTCTTGTTTATAGGTGTTCGTGAATAGTCCGTAAATATTGGTGAATGCCGTGGAGTCCATAACGATGCGATAGGATTCTCCCGGAGTCCATTTGTAGGTGAGTGTGTAGTCCCGGATAGCAATGGAGTCTTGGAGGAATGTGTACAGGGAGTCGGCAACAGGTATCCACAAGGTGTCTCTTTTTTGTTCCAGATGTATTTTCCCTGCATCGTATGTTTGCAATGGTTCGGCAAAGGAAAAACGAAGCGGTTTATAAACATCGAGAGAAGAGCTTATCTTGGCGTTCATTTGCATGAATTGGATTTCGGGAGCTTCGATGGAGTCGTTGTCCTTGTCTTTCTTTTTTTCTTTTTTCTTGGGCGCTTTGACTTTTTTCATGATGAATTTGAGCGTATCGTTGTAGAGAGACAATTGTCTTAACGTGTCGGTACGGAAATATTCGGCCGTGAATAAAAGTGTATCCATGTTGTAAATGAGCGAGTCTTTTATCCAGTATTGCAGCGTGTCGTTGTGGAACGAGCGTTCGAGAATGGCCCAGTCTTCTTGCTCGAAATTCAGCGGTTTCAGCTTGGGCAACGAATCGGCGGGAGCTTTGAAGTAAAGGTCGATTTTACGACGGTCTTTTCTTTCGCTTTTGTCGAGATATTGAGATTGGAATCCTTCGTTGAATGCCGTGAGCAGAATATCGTTCGGATAGAAATGGGTGTGGTTGTATTCGATAATGGTGTCGATGGTGACGCTGTCTTTCCAAATGGTGTCGACGTGTAATTTAACATCGGCCGAAGGAATGACGATAGAATCGAGAAAAGCGATATCTTCCGACGGGTTGTCGAAGCGGTAGTCCCGGTTCATGTCTTTCAGCGCGAATAGACGGTATTTGCCGGGTGTTACATTTCGTATCGTGAAATGACCTAATTCGTCGGAACTGGCTATTCTCTCTAATGGGAGTTTCTGGAAAGCCGAGTCTTCGAGGTCGCTGTGTAATCCTACCAACATGCCGGTTATGGGCTCCAAATCCCGAGCATTGAGTAGTATTCCCGAAACTTGCAGAGAGTCTATCTTGGGGCCGGTCGAAAAGGAGTAGGCGAATCCATAGAGCGGATTGCGCTCGTTGTTGTCGATGATGGCATCGGAAAAGTCGATGGTATAGGTCGTGTTGGGTAGTAACGAGTCTTTAAGAATCACGGTTATTTTACGTCCCGAAGTACGAATTTCGGGCATATCTTTTTGGGGGGGAGAGACGATTACTTTTTCGGACGGTTTGTCTACTTGAATGATTTCGTCGAATTCGATTTCGACTTTCTGTTTCGAAACGTTCAATGCGTTAGGAACCGGAGTACTCTTGATGAATACAGGCGGTGTTTCATCGCGGGGACCACCCCCGGGTCTCGACATGTTGGCGCAGGAATATATGGAAATCGCCAGAATGAACGAGGCGACCAGCCGATAGACTGTTATCGTGGAAAGGGGGTGTTTCGGATTCATCGTCGAATATTTTATGTAAAGATAGTACAAATAAGAACAGAAACAAGTTATGTCCTGTTTTGCCGAATCGATCTATTTGCGACAAAGATAGTGCAAACCGAGACCAAAAGCAAGTTTACTTATTTTTACCAATGTGCAGCCTAATTTCAATTTTTTCGTCACAGAGGGTAAATCGAGTTCCTAAGAAAAGGGAGCTAAAAAAGATAGTATATAGGATTTTTTGTAGAGCTAACCCCTCCGTCCTACGGACACCTCCCCTATATTTTGCGTTGCAAAACACCCCGTAATGCTACGGGACACGGCAGAGGAGAAATTTAAATGAGTCCCTTTCTGTTTGCCTTCTTCCAGAATCCGACGGGCGAGGAGAGGGTATAATCTTTTTATTTCAATAGTCTTAATAGCGTATGTCTGTATATGAACAGCCGGACTTTATCTGCCATTACCGATACGATGAATACTCCCGCCATAAACAGCAAGGCATACGGGAATGATGGAGTGTAATGCGCTTCGATATAGTCGCATGCTGCGCAGTATAGGGGTTTAATGGAGAGGTCGTTATGGATTAAATATACGGCGAACGAGGAAACTGCGATATAGTTGATCCATTTTATGCTGCCGATATTTAGTTTTTTGAAGAACAAGAACAGGGCTATGGATTCGAGAACGATAAGGGGGTTGAGGTAACTATAAGGGGTAATCGAGAATCCTGCTTTCAAGATGAGGGCGGCGATGGCTACCATAATGAATCCGGTAACGAGGTAAACACCTAAATAGACGTATTTCGAGAGATCGAATATGCCGTCTTGTTTCCGGCGGAGATAGGCTCCTATCAAATATAGCCCCACGAGGCTGATGATGCTCATGCCTTTGTTGAAGTCATAGGCTTTTCCCAAGTAGCCGAACAAGGTGCTGAACAGATAAAAGGCAAGAATGAATATACCCAACTCCCGATGTGTCGATTTTTCGATGAAACGGTTTATCATCGGGGCCAGTATGTACAGTCCGATGTACGCTTCGATAAACCAGCGGGAGAATGTATTGTGATATAATGTCTTGAATAGGTCGGAATCGGTTGCGGCGGATACGATAACAGGGCATATGATCGCCCAGAACAATATTTGAAAAAGGAGGTTGGAGAAAGATTTTAATTTCCAACGGATACCGAAGTACCCGGAGATGAGAATAAAACAATTGACACAGACGAAGCTGATACTACGCAATTCGAGATCGAACAGTGTGCCGAGCGTATCGTGAGCCAATGTGTCGTGTGTCGGTAGTGTTCGGGAAGGAATATAATGAATCATCAGAACCAAGAACATCGAAAGTATTCTCAGAAGTTCGATATTTGAACTACGCTCTTGTGTCTCTCTTTCTATTTTATTCGTATAATTGAGCATATTTATAAGGGTTAATAATCGATTTGCCGTCACGTCGAAATATAGGAAATGCGGCACTTCGATCGGGGTGTGAACCTCGGATTATAACCGAAGTACAAAAATAATATTAAATCTTGAAAAAGATATAACCGTTTTCTTTTTCATGTTTCTTTGAGGGATTGTGCTTTATCGGTGTAAAAAACGCTAATAATAAATAAATCGAATAATTTTGGGCTTCTGTGAAAAAATAATATATCTTTGCACCTTGATAAAAATACGAAATTCATTAAACAAAAAATAAAGTAATAGTCACATGCAAAACAAAGGATTTATTAGAGTCGTTGCGGTTTTGCTTACACTTATCTGTTTGTTCTATCTTTCGTTTTCGGTTGTAACCGCTATTTACAATAATAAGGCGAAAGAGTATGCTGCGGGCGATGAGGCTAAGTATAAACATTATATCGACTCTATCTCTACGGAAAAGGTGTATTGGTGGTATTACACGTATCAGCAATGCCGTGAAATGGAAATAGGTTTGGGTCTTGACCTGAAAGGAGGTATGAACGTAACGCTGCAAATTTCTGTGGCAGACGTGCTCAAATCTTTGTCGAATAATAACCCGGATCCTAACTTCAACGCAGCTATCGCTGCCGCTCAGGCTGCTCAGGCCGGGAACAACGACTTTATTGTTTCGTTCTACAACGAATACAAAAAGATAGATCCGAATGTGAGACTTTCGGCTATTTTCAGCACTTTCCAGTTAAAAGATAAAATAACCCCCAGATCGACTAACGACGAGGTAATCTCAATTCTTCGCGAAGAATTGAATAGCGCGGTGGATAACTCGTACAACGTATTGCGTACTCGTATCGACCGTTTCGGTGTGGTCGCTCCCAATATTCAAAAGTTGGAAAAGGACGGTCTTATTCTTATCGAGCTGCCGGGTATCAAAGAACCCGAGCGTGTGAGGAAATTGTTGCAGGGTAGTGCTAACCTCGAATTTTGGGAGACGTATAAACTGGAACAACTTGCTCCGAAACTCGATGCCGTAAATAACGCTATCGCTGCGGCCAATGCTGCGCAAGAGCCGGCAGAGGAAGAAGCTCCGGTCGTTGCCGAGGCTACGCCCGATACCGCAGCCGTTGCAGCTGACAGCACGGCTTCGTCGTTGAAGAAAAAATTACAGCAGGAGGCATCGGAAGCTGAAACTATGGAGCGTATCCGTAAACAGAATCCGTTGCTTTCGTTGATGAATTATACACAAAGTTACGGGGGATCTCCGGTTATTGGTATTGTCAATAAGAACGATACGGCAGCGGTGAATGCCATGTTGGCAAGCAAAATCGCCCGCGATATTCTTCCGAGCGACCTCATTCTCCGCTGGACGGTAAAAGCCATCGATGAAAAGCAAACCATGTATCAGCTTATCGCATTAAAAGCCGGTAAAGGCGGCAAGGCTCCGTTAGGTGGCGATGTAATAACCGATGCTCGTGACGACTTCGATAAGATACAGGGTTCTGTGGTGAGCATGACCATGAATGCCGAGGGAGCCAAAGTATGGGAAAAACTTACTCGTGACAATATCGGCAATGCGATTGCTATCGTGTTGGATAATCAGGTATATTCTTTCCCCAATGTCAACTCGGCTATTTCGGGCGGTAGTTCGCAGATTACCGGAGGTTTCTCTCCCGAAGAGGCTAAGGACTTGGCTAACGTGTTGAAGTCGGGTAAGATGGCTGCTGCCGTGACTATTGTTCAAGAGGATATTATCGGTCCTTCGTTGGGACAGGAAGCTATCCAAAGCGGTGTGATTTCGTTTGTCGCCGCTATCATCTTGCTGATGATCTATATGATCATGATGTATGGGGCTACTCCGGGTCTTATCGCCAGTTTCGGTGTTATATGTAACTTGTTTTTCACGATGGGTATTTTGGCCTCGTTACAAGCGGTGCTCACGCTTTCGGGTGTTGCCGGTATCGTTTTGTCGATGGGTATGGCTGTCGATGCCAACGTGCTGATATTCGAGCGTACCAAAGAGGAGCTTCGTTTGGGCAAGAGTTTGAAATCTTCTATCGCCGATGGTTACAAGCATGCTTTCTCTGCGATTTTCGACTCGAACTTGACTACGATTATTACCGGTTTCATTCTATTGGTATACGGGACAGGTCCTATCAAGGGTTTTGCTACGACATTGATCGTTAGTATTCTTACTTCGTTCTTTACGGCTATTTTCATTACCCGCCTTATCTTCGAGGCCGGTTTGAATAGAGGTAAATTCAATAATCTTACATTTACGACCCGCATATCCAAGAATTTGCTTACGAATACGAGAATTAATTTCCTCGGTATGCGCAAGGTCGGATTTACGGTTGCTATTGCTATCATTGTAGTTATGGTAGGTTCTTTGGCAATCAGAGGTTTGAATCAGGGTATTGATTTTTCGGGTGGTCGTAATTATGTAGTTCGTTTTGATAAACCGGTGAAACCGGTTGAAATCAGTGAGATGCTGAAACCAGCTTTCGAGGGTAGTTCTCTTTCGGTGATAACTATCACGAGCGACGATCAGGTGCGTATTTCGACCAACTATCGTATTGCTGATCAAGATGAAAATATAGATAAAGAGATCGAGACGAAACTTTATGAGGGAATGAAGAGTGTTTTAGGGGATGCTTCTTATGAAGAGTTTACCGAAAATATGATTCAAAGTCGTCAGAAAGTAGGACCGAGCATTGCCGATGATATTAAGGTGGGGGCATTCTGGGCTGTCATTCTTTCGTTGATAGCGATGGCTCTTTACATCTTGTTGCGATTCCGTGATATTTCGTTTAGTGTGGGTACGTTGGCTTCTGTGGCCTTTACTGCGTTCTCTATCATCGGGCTGTATTCTTTGCTGTATGGTATATTACCTTTCTCTATGGAGATGGATCAGTCGTTTATTGCAGCTATATTGACGGTAATCGGTTACTCGGTAAATGATACGGTGGTAGTATTCGACCGTATTCGTGAAGTGAAGGGTTTATATCCGAAACGAGACCGTGCACTCGTTATTAACGATGCTTTGAATAGTACGTTGACTCGTACTCTTAATACTTCATTAAGTACGGCTATCGTATTGTTGTGTATCTTTATTTTGGGTGGCGATGTTATTCGTAGCTTTACATTTGCTATGTTGTTCGGTGTGATTGTCGGTACGGCTTCGACCTTGTTCGTGGCTACTCCGATTGCTTACGAAATCCAACGACGTAGTATCGCTAAAAAGGCTGCCAAAGAAGCCGCTGCAAAATAAAGGTAAGCGTATAAATACAAAAAAGGAATCCGGATTCGGATTCCTTTTTTTGTACCCTCGCCGAGAATCGAACTCGGATCTAAAGTTTAGGAAACTTCTATTCTATCCATTGAACTACAAGGGCATTTCGGTCGACAAAAGTAGTATAAAATTTTGTAATAGTCAACCTTTGCAGCATATTAGTCGAATATGGCTCGTAATATTTCGGGAGACCGGAGTTCCGAAATGTCGGGTTGGTGTAGCCGGTAGTATGTTAAGATTCGGTCGAGTATGGCGTTTCTCTCTCCCCGATTGAATTTGAAGTGGCGAAGATTATTGAAATCCATACGGGTGAGACGGGCGAAAACTTCGGCTTCGCGGGCATCGAGTGTGTAGGTGTGAATGGGGCGCGAGGGGGAAAAAATGCCGTTCAACATGTCGAAAAAATATCCGGGTCGATAGGTTTCCATGTTGGGGCTGAACCCGAGAAAACTGCATAATTGCAGCAGGAAACAGAGATGAAAATTGGCTTTACCTTCTTCCATTATATTAAGGACTTGAATGGAACGGGCGATGAAGGCGAAAAGCGGGAGATTGGGTTCGGGTTCTTTTATGGTTTGACAGAGGACTTCGGATAAAAAGAGCGCTTCTGCATTTTTTACCGGATCGGAATAGATGTTTTGAAGAGGTAAAACCGTGCGCGCTTCGATGATTTTTTGCAATTCCCGGCTGTTCCGGTAGTCTATATCAAGTTCCAAAATAGAGAACGGCATGAAGAGGGACCGAAACATGCGAGCTTTTTTCCCACCCCCTTGTGGAATAAGATAGGAAGATCGGCCATATTGTTCGGTGTACAAATGGGCTACCGATATTTTGTCGTTATAGGGAATGATGTGCAGTACTATTCCTAATGTTTTTTCGAGCATTCTCCCGGTAAATTTTTCTACAAAAATAGTTGTTTTATCCAAAGGCCGGTACTGGTTCGGCGCATTGATTTTATTTATTCGGGAGCAGTGGTTGTATCGGGAGTGTGAAAATTGAGCTTCACAGCAAATATTGTACAGATACAATGCATTATATTTGTCCATATAAAAGGCTGATGATATGGAACAGTTAGATGTATTCGATTGCTCGAATGTGCTTATAGCGAGTTATTTTGCCGATGATCGGGAGTGTGCTCATGAAAATCGGGAACATACGCTCATTTATCAGTGTTCCGGTAGATTGGAGATCGAGGAACGTGGAAAGAAAACCGTTTTGTATCCGGGAGATTGTGCCTTTATGCGGCGTGATAACCGAATGTGGTTGCAAAAGAGGGTCGGGAAGGGTGAGCCTTATCGTTCCATTGTGTTGAAATTTTCGAAGGCTTTTTTGAGGGAGTTTTACCAAACACTCGATCGGCAGCAGATTCCAATCGACTCCAAACGAGAGAAAGCGAGCTTGCTCCTCTTGCCGAAAAATAGACCGGATATCCGCTCTTTGTTCGAGTCGGTTATTCCGTATTTCGATGCTGGGGAGAAACCCTCGGAAAAGATTTTGAAATTGAAGATGATCGAAGGTGTGTATGTCTTGCTCAATACCGACCGTAATCTGTATGCATCGTTATTCGATTTCGTGGAACCGTGGAAAATCGATATTCTCGATTACTTGAACGAGAATTATATGTGCGATCTCTCGATGAAAGAAATCGCCAGTTATACAGGGCGTAGTTTGGCTACTTTTAAACGGGATTTTGCCAAAGTGAGCGATTTGACGCCTCAGAAATGGATTGTCAGACGACGTCTTGAAGCGGCGCATGATTTAATTCGGTCGGGGAAAAAGAAAGTTACGGAGGCTTGCTTCGATGTAGGCTTTAAGAATCTGTCGCATTTTTCCA
>ERZ779875.2439-NODE-2439-length-9913-cov-6.026070_pt1 | contig 9913 bp, 8 predicted proteins | sample MGYA00511246_ERZ779875 | MGnify/ENA primary metagenome ERZ779875 (study PRJEB29588, sample SAMEA2155093) | human gut metagenome | biome: human gut; feature: human-associated habitat; material: faeces | place: Denmark | collected 2008/2010 ... | reverse complement strand
TCGAGAACGGCAAGAAGTACTTCTCCGTCGCTTCCGGCGGCGGCACGGGCCGTACTCTGCACCCCGATAACGTGGCCGCAGGCCCCGCAAGCTACGGCCTGACCGACTCTCTGGGCCGTGTGCACGGCGATGCTCAGTTCGCTGGCTCTTCTTCTGTGCCTGCACACGTTGAGATGATGGGCCTGATCGGCATGGGCAACAACCCGATGGTCGGTGCTACCGTTGCATGCGCTGTTGCTGCAGCTCAGGCTAACGCCTAAGTTTTTCCTAAGTTTCAGCGAGGGGAAGCTGCTTTCCGAATGAGCAGCTCCCCCTTTTTTGCTGATAGATGTCCGAACACAAGCAACCCGAATATGAGAAGGAAGAAACAATGAAAAAGAATCAGATCCGCAAGAGCGTGGCTGCGCTGGCCATGGCGGTTGTTGTGGGTGTCAGTCTGCTGGGCTACGGCTGCGGCAGCAAGTCCGCTTCCACCGCAGGCGGCGTGTCCGGCGATTTCACCGGCACTGCCAAGGGTATGGGCGGCGACGTTACCGTTACCCTGACGCTGGAAGACGGCAAGATCACCGGCTGCACCGCTGAGGGCAAGGATGAGACCCCCGGCATCGGTACGCTGGCACTGGAGCAGCTGCCCGCTCAGATCGCTGAGACCGGCAGCATCGCCGTGGACGGCGTGTCCACCGCGACCATCACCTCCAACGCCATCAAGGAGGCAGCAGCCGCTGCCCTGACTGCCGCCGGCCTGAACGCTGACGACTATAAGATCGAGGTCAAGGCCGACGAGACCAAGGCCGAGGATTCCACCGTTGACGCTGACGTTGTCATCGTGGGTGCAGGCGGCGCAGGCATGACCGCTGCCATCACCGCTGCTGCCGAGGGCAAGAGCGTTGTGATCGTGGAGAGCCAGCCCATGGTGGGCGGCAACTCCGTGCGCGCTACCGGCGGCATGAACGCCGGCAAGACCGTGTATCAGGATGAGAACGAGTTCGGCGAGTCTGCCGGTGTCGAAAAGACCCTGAAGACCGCTGCTGAAAAGTACGCTGACAACGAGACCATCACCGCTCTGGCAAAGACCGTCTCTGAGCAGTGGGCAGAGTACCAGAAGAACCCCACCGGCTACTTCGACTCTGTTGAACTGATGGAGCTGGACACCATGATCGGCGGCAAGGGCATCAACGACCCTGCTCTGGTGGAGACCCTGTGCTCCAACTCTGCTGATGCCATCGACTGGCTGGACGAGCACGGCATCACCCTGCACAGCGTTTCCAGCTTTGGCGGTGCATCCGTCAAGCGCATCCATCGCCCTGTGGACGCAGAGGGCAAGACCGTTTCTGTCGGTTCCTACATGATCCCCCTGCTGGAGGAGAACTGTGAGAAGGCTGGCGTTCAGATCCTGCTGAACACCACCGCCAACGAGATCCTGACCGATGCCAACGGCGCAGCCTGCGGCGTTAAGGCCACCGGCGCTTCCGGTGAGACCGTCACCGTCAACGCCAAAGCCGTGGTCCTGACTTCCGGCGGTTTCGGTGCCAACCTGGACATGGTCGTGAAGTACAAGCCTGAGCTCAAGGGCTTTATGACCACCAACGCTCCCGGCATCCTGGGCCAGGGCATTGAGATGGCAACGGCCATCGGTGCCGGTACCGTGGATATGGACCAGATCCAGATCCACCCCACTGTGGAGGCGAACACCGCTGCCCTGATCACCGAGGGCCTGCGCGGCGATGGCGCGATCCTGGTCAACGCTGACGGCAAGCGCTTCATTGACGAAGTGGGCACCCGTGACGTGGTTTCCGCTGCTGAGATCGCACAGCCGGGCAGCTACAGCTGGCTGGTGGTCGATCAGGCCATGGCCGATGCTTCCAGCGTCATCCAGGGCTACATCAAGAAAGGCTATACCGCGGAGGGCGCTACCTACGAGGAACTGGCCAAGGCCATTGGCGTGGACGAGGCGACCTTTGCCGAGACCATGAACAACTGGAACCAGTGCGTGGCCGATAAGGCCGACGCCGAGTTTGGCCGTACCAGCTTTGCAAACCCGCTGGATACCGCTCCCTACTATGCCATCAAGGTTACTGCCGGTGTCCACCACACCATGGGCGGCCTGACCATCAACACCAACACGGAAGTGCTGGATACCAATGGCAACGTGATCCCCGGCCTGTTTGCAGCAGGTGAGATCACCGGCGGCGTCCACGGTGCAAACCGTCTGGGCGGCAACGCTGTGGCCGACTTTACCGTCTTTGGCCGCATTGCAGGCCAGGCTGCCAGCGATTACGCTGCATGAAACGCCTGACCCGGCTGCAAAAAAATCTGCTCTTTGCGGCAGTGCTCCTGCTGGCTGCAGGGGTGCTTTTCTGGGCACTGCGGGGCCGCAAACAGGGGGAGGCGCTGGTGGCGGTAGCCGATTTCGGCGACGGCGTCACCGAGACCATCCCGCTGGACAAAGATTACGATTATCTGTACGATGTGGGCGATTACGTTGTGCATTTACAGGTAAAAGACGGTGCCATCGCCTTTCAGGACAGCCAGTGCCCGGATCATGTCTGTGAGCAATTCGGCTGGCTGAGCCAGAAAGACGCCTGGGCCGCCTGCGTCCCCGCAGGGGTATATGTCCAGCTCTATGCGGCGGATGACGCTGCGGTGAAGTGAGCAGAAAACGCGGTAAGTAAATCGAAAAAGAGGCTGTTCCACTGGGATTTCTCGTGGAGCGGCCTCTTTTTTGCTGAAACGGTAAAAGGGCCCGTACCAATGCCGGTACGGGCCCTTTTGCAGGGGAGAAACAAAGGTTATTTTACATATTTGCCGCTGCAGATGTTTTTGCAGCAGGCGCTGACGGGGAACCAGCAGCAGTCGCGGCAGATATCCGCCAGCATCTCCGGGGTAGCCTTGGCATCCATGGCCCGGATGAGGTCCTGATAGACATAATCCTTTTCTTCCAGGCCAAAGTATTCCACGGTCTTGCGGTCGTACCGCTTTACCTTTTCCTGGGTGTCGCACAGGTCTTCGCCCAGCTTGTTGGGGCAGCAGGAGCAAAGCGTGTCGGTGGAGAACGTGAGGTGGATCCGCGTCCCGGGAACTTCCCGCAGTTGGTGGACCACGTCGTTCATGTGCTCCACAAAGGCGTCGTCGTAGCCGTGGCCGGAGTAGCCCTGGGTGCAGAGTAGATGGTGCGGGCGGAGTACGATCATGCCTTGAGCCCCGGAATCCGTTTCCGAATGTTCAGGCCGATGGCGCAGGCCAGCACAGCCTTGATGATGGCGGTGGGGATAAACGGCAGCACGCAGGCGGAAATCGCCACGGCCACGGTGCTGTGGGCCACGATAACGAACAGGATCACACCGACGATGTAGTTGACCACGGTGCCCACGACAACGGCCAGAGGGAACGCGCCCTTAAAGGCATTGCGGTGCTCCACGCCCAGGCCGATGATATAGGCCATGAGGGGGAACGAGATGAGGAAACCGCCCGTGGGGCCGACGAATTTGTCAATACCGCCGGAGAAGCTGGCCAGCACGGGCACGCCCACGGCACCCAGGATCAGGTACACGAGGCTTGCCATGGCGGAGAGCTTGGAGCCCAGCACCACAGCGGCCAGGGTGATGGCGAACGTCTGCATGGTCATGGGGACGCCCAGGGGCATCGGGATGGAGATCTGGGCCATCACGGCGATGACGGCGGCGAACAATCCGGTGTAGCAGATATCGCGGACCGAAAATTTCGAGCTTTGGGTGTTTTTGGCAACTGCCTGACTCATAAAAAATCCTCCTCTATTTGCGGCCCGCTGTTTTGGACGGACCGGGAACATCGCATAAAAACTGCGCTTTGCCCCGTATTAAACCAGAAATTCCCGGGTGCGTCAACTTTGAAATATGCAGTAGGTTTACAATTTGGAAAAATCCGCCTGCCAGGCCGGGTTTCGGGCAGGCGGCAGCGGTGCTCCGGGGGCGGAAACCGGGAGAAACTGCCGGAATATTTGTCAAAGATGCGTGAAATGAAATTTGGACGCTTGTTTAATTTCCCGAAATGCGATACACTACCTTATAACAGACACTTCTGCGGGAGGGGAATCTTGCACCCCGCGCCGCACAGCGAGGAGGAAAAGCATGATCTGGAAAAAGAAGAACGCGGCCATGCAGGGGAACGACCCCTCGGCAGCGGCTGCAAACGATAAGACCGCCGGGAAGCTTGCCGGGGCCAAAGCATTTGCCCGGAAGAACTGGAAATGGCTGGTCCCGGCGGCGGTGGTCGTCCTTGCAGGAGGGGTGTTCCTGCTCAAGCCCGCCAAGGACAAGCAGGCCAATGTGGACACCAGCTATGTGGAAACGGCGCCTGAGGAGCGGGATGTCTCCAACTCCCTCAGCGGCACCGGAACCCTGAACCCGGCCAATACTTACACCGTGAAATCTCTGGTGGACGGCAAAGTGCTCACCGCTGATTTTGAAGAGGGCGACACCGTGGAAGAGGGCACGATCCTCTACACCATCGACAGCTCCGACGCTTCCACCAACCTGGAAAAAGCGGAGATCGCCCTCCAGCAGGCCCAGCGCAGCTACGATAAGACGGTAGACCGCCAGTACGTCCGTGCTGAGGTGGCGGGTACTGTCAGCAGCCTGAAAGTGGCCAAGGGCGATGAAGTGACCAGCGGCCAGGAAGTGGCCGTCATCCGGGATAACTCCAAGATGATGCTCAGCCTGCTCTTCCCGGCGGCCGACGCCGCCAACTTCTCGGTGGGGCAGAGCGCGCAGGTGGTGCTGGACGGCACCTTTGAGACGCTGGACGGCACCATTACCGCTGTGACTGGCACCGATGAACTGAGCACTGGCAACCTGCTCACCCGTACGGTGACCATCGCGGTGCGGAACGCGGGCGGCCTGACCACGGCCCAGGCAGCCACGGCCAGCATCAATGGCGTCAGCTCCATTGCCTCCGCCACCTTTGCCTATCAGGCAGAGCGTACCCTGACGGCTCCCTCTTCCGGCACCGTCTCCGCCATCAATGTGCAGGAGGGCAGCGCGGTGGAAAAGGACGCCATCCTCATTGAGCTGGCGGGCGATGACCTGACCGAATCCGTCCAGTCTGCTTCGGAGACCCTGCGCAGTGCCGAGATCTCGATGCAGAATATGCAGGACACGATGGCCAACTACACCATCACGGCCCCCATCAGCGGTACCGTGATCGAAAAAGACGTCAAGCAGGGCGACGCACTGACCTCCGGCACCAGCCTCTGTGTACTGTATGACCTGAGCTATCTGGAAATGAGCATCAATGTGGACGAGCTGGAGATCGGCTCCCTTTCCGTGGGCCAGAAAGTGCAGATCACGGCGGATGCGGTGGCCGATAAGAACTATGTGGGCACCGTGACCCGTGTCTCGATGAAAGGCAACTCTTCCGGCGGCACCACGACTTACCCCGTGACCATCCGCATCGACTCCATCGACGGCCTCCGCCCGGGCATGAACGCCAACGCGGAGATCGTGGTGGCCGAGTCCACCAGCGCCCTCTGCGTGCCCAACGCGGCCATCGTCCGCGGCGGCTATGTGCTGGTGACCAAGGATTCGCCCAGCGCGGCCAATGCGGACCCGGAGATGGAAGCTCCGGACGGCTATGTCTATGTGGACGTGAAGACGGGCGTCAGCGACGACGATTACACCGAGATCCTCGACGGCATCACGGCGGAAGACACGATTGCTTACGATCCCAACTCGGTGAGTGACAGCTACTATGATGACGGAAGCGGTTTCTATGATGACGGAAGCAGTTCCTTTTGATGAGGAGGGCTGAACATGAGCGCTCTGATCGAATTTGATGAAGTGTGCAAATACTACCAGATGGGCGACACGACCGTCAAGGCGGCTGACCATATCTCCATGAAGATCGAAAAAGGGGAGTTTGTAGCCATTGTCGGCCAGTCCGGCTCGGGCAAGTCCACCTGTATGAATATCATCGGCTGCCTGGATGTGCCCACCCAGGGCACCTACCTGCTCAATGGCCGGGACGTGGGCAAGATGAACCGGAACGAGCTGGCCGCCATCCGCAACGAGATGCTGGGCTTTATCTTCCAGCAGTACAACCTGCTGCCCAAGCTCAACCTGATGGAAAACGTGGAGGTGCCTTTGGTGTACGCGGGCGTCTCCCGCGCGGAGCGGCACAAGCGTGCCAAAGAGGTGCTGGAAAAGGTGGGCCTGGGCGATAAGCTCAAAAACAAGCCCAACCAGCTTTCCGGCGGCCAGCAGCAGCGCGTGTCCATCGCCCGGGCTCTGGTGCGCAACCCGCCCCTCATCCTGGCGGACGAGCCCACCGGCGCTCTGGACAGCCACACCGGCCGCGAGGTGCTGGGAATGCTGCAGGAGCTCCACAATGAGGGCCACACCGTGGTCCTCATCACCCACGACAATTCCATTGCCGTGCAGGCGGAACGCATCATCCGGCTGGAAGATGGGCGTGTCGTCTACGACGGCGACTCCCACGCCCCGGAGGCGGTCGTTCAGCCCACCCTGCTGCCGGAGCAGGAATCCCAGACCGAGGAGGCACAGGCATGATCATTGAAACTTTCCGGCAGGCCATCCAGAACGTCTGGAGCAACAAGCTCCGCACGTTCCTGACCATGCTGGGCATCATCATCGGCGTCATGGCGGTCATCGTCATCGTGGGCCTGGGCAACGGCATGACCAAGAGTATGCGGGACAGCTTTTCGGCCATGGGCACCAACACCCTGTCTGTCAGCATCTGGGGCTACGGCTCCCGCACCGCCTCGGTGGATGACGTGTATGACATCGTGAAGAAAAACCCCGACCTGTTGGAGTCCATCTCCCCGCAGATCGATTTCAGCAGCAACACGCCCAAGGTGGGCACCACCACCTACCGTTACACCAACCTGTACGGCGTGGACGAAGACTATACCGAGATGAAAAACTACACCCTGGCCAAGGGCCGCAACCTGCAGTACATGGACATGAAAGACGACAAGCAGGTCTGCGTCATCGGCGATTACATCAACCGCACCGCCTTTGGCGGCAACGGTATGGGCAAGACCATCAAGCTGGGCCCCTACAAATTCCGCATCGTGGGTGTGCTGAATGCCAAGATCAGCGATCCCACCATGCAGCAGGGCAATGACGATGACTGCATCTACCTGCCCTATACCACCGCCATGCGTCTGTCGCAGAAAAGCACCGCGGATTCGTACATTTGCATCATGGTGGACGAGAATCAGGCCAACGAGGCCAAGGCTGCCATGGAAAACGGACTGTATAATCTCTTTAAAAGTGACAATGCGTATTACGTTTACTCGGCCAGCGAGTGGCTGGAAGAGATGAACAAGATGATCAACATGGTCATCGTCATCCTCACGGGCATTGCCAGCATCTCGCTGCTGGTGGGTGGCATCGGCATCATGAACATCATGCTGGTGTCGGTCACGGAGCGGACGAAAGAGATCGGCATCCGCAAGGCCATGGGCGCCAAGGAGCGGGTCATCCTGGCCCAGTTCGTCACCGAGGCCGCTACCACTTCCGCTCTGGGCGGCGCTCTGGGCATCGTGCTGGGGTACATCGTCAGCATGGCTGCCAACCGGGTGCTGCCCATGTTCACCGACGGCATGGATATTACGGTGAGCCCCTCGTTCGACTCCATCGTGGTGGCGTTCGGCATTTCGGCGGGCATCGGCGTGCTGTTCGGCTACCTGCCGGCCAAGCGTGCCGCCAAGCTCAACCCCATCGACGCCCTGCGGTATGATTAAAAGGAGAAGATAAGCCATGAAAAAACGAATCCTTGCATTGCTGCTGGCGGTGTGCATTGCAGCCTCCATGCTGGTGCTCCCGGCTTCGGCGGCTGCCACCAACAACACCGCGGTCCAGATGGCCATTACCCTGGGGGCCATGGATACCGACCAGACCGGGGCCCTGAACGCCGTGGTCACCCGTGGTGCCTTTGCCCGGATGCTTACCTCGTTCTCCACATTCCGGGAGAGCGTGGGTGCACAGGGCACGGTGGGCACCCTCTATACCGATGTGCCCGGCACTTCGCCCTGGGCCCCCTACATCCGCATTGCGGTGCAGCAGGGCTGGCTGAACGGCTACACGGACGGCAGCTACCGCCCGGACAACGCTGTCACGCTGGAGGAGGCCTGCACGGCGGTCCTCAAGCTGATGGGCTATAAGATGACCGAGCTGAACGGCGCGTTCCCCAACGCGCAGCTCAACAAGGCCAGCGAGATCGGCCTGCGCACCGGACTGGACCGCAAGCAGGGCGAGGCCATGAACTATGAGGACGCCGCGGTCCTGCTCTATAACGCCCTCACGGCCAACACGGCTTCGGGCGGCGCTTACGGCACCACCCTGGGCTTTACCGTTTCCAACGGCCAGGTGGATGCCTCCACTGTCCTGCTCAGCAGCCTGCAGGGTCCCTTTGTCGCCTCGGAGAGCACGGTGCTGCCCTTCGTCCCTGCCAGCGTCTACCGCAACGATAAGGTCTCCGGCTCCGCAGAGCTGAACAAATACGACGTCTACTACTACAGCGAGAGCCTCAAGACCCTGTGGGTCTATACCCGCCGTGCCGCAGGCCGCATCACCGAGGTGTCTCCCTCGGCCAGCGCCCCCGCTTCCATCACGGTGGCAGGCACGTCCTATACGCTGGGCAGTACGGCCATTGCTTCTCAGGTGTCTTCTCTCAACGGCGGCGGTGTCGGCCAGGTGGTCACTCTTCTGCTGGGCATGAACAATGTGGCCGCAGGCATCATCACCGGCGAGGAGGCCGACGAGGTCTTTTACGGCGTGGTGCAGTCGTCCGCCCGCAACCTCATCGACGAGGACAACAGCGCCGATGTGCTCCAGACCGTCAAGGTCATGTGCACGGATGGCATCGCCCGTACCGTGAATGTGGACAAAAGCCTGAACTTTCCCACCGGCTGGCTGGTGGAGGTGAAGGTCAACGCCGACGGCGAGAGCGTGGAGAAGATCTCGGAGTGCTCCGTCAATGGCGTCGTGAACGAGAGCGCCACCGCACTGGGCGATATGGCCCTTGCAGACGACGTGCAGATACTGGATACGAGTACAGGGGGTGTGGCTGGGACGGTTCGTCCCAGCCGCCTATCGGGGGTAAACTTAAAGGCTTCCGATGTCCGCTACTACACCACCAATCCGCAGGGCCAGATCGATAAGCTCATCCTGAACGACGTTACCGGTGACCTGTGGTATTACGGTGTGTTGGATGACGTGAAAAATGTTGCTACCAACTATAGCACCCTCCTCAGCGCCATCAAGGCTGAGCCGGGCGACGGCACCATCGACACCGATGCGGTCGTCAGTCAGGTGAAGAGCATCATGGTGCCCACCACCACCGAGATCCTCTGGGGCGTCATCTCCGGCGACATCCTCAGCACGGCGTGGGAGCGCCTCACCAGCAATACCGGTGCCCTGCTGAGCCTCGGCTTCCAGCAGATCGCCCAGATCACGGGCACGCCCCTCAGTCAGATCTTCAACTTCATCGGCAGCGGCGCGACCTACATCGGCTATGTCGGCGGCCAGCAGGTCAGCCTGAGCACCCCCATCAAGTATCCGGTGCTGGCGGGCGGCATTGCCGTGCGGCAGGAGACCACCGGCTCTGTCAAGGCCATGATGCAGCTGATGCCCCTGAAGATCGACAAGGTCGGCGCGGCCTCGGTGCTCTCGGGCAATGAACGCTACGAGATGGCAGACAATGTGCAGGTCTACCTGTGGTACAAGGGCCAGTATTATGCCACCAAGCTGGCATACGTCAACTCGGATGATTACTACCTGACCGGCTGGTACGATAACTTTGGCTGCACGGCGGGCAAGAAAGTCCGCGTCATCATCGCAGTCAAGAAAGACTGATGCCGGGGGATTGCGCGGCCCCGTGCTGGCTGCTGCGGCAGGCCCGGCAGCTGCTGTAT
>ERZ779875.2435-NODE-2435-length-9939-cov-2.751416_pt1 | contig 9939 bp, 6 predicted proteins | sample MGYA00511246_ERZ779875 | MGnify/ENA primary metagenome ERZ779875 (study PRJEB29588, sample SAMEA2155093) | human gut metagenome | biome: human gut; feature: human-associated habitat; material: faeces | place: Denmark | collected 2008/2010 ... | reverse complement strand
AATACTTTCTCCTTACATCTTTTTTCTTCTGAACTGTTCCATATAAACAAGAAGAACTGAAATATCTGCAGGTGATACTCCTGAAATTCTTGATGCCTGACCTATTGAACGTGGTTTCATCTTATTGAGCTTTTGTATTGCTTCTTTTCTTAATCCGGTAATTTCATTATAATCTATATCATCAGGAATAATCTTGCTTTCAAGTTTCTTGAAATGTTCAACCTGACGCAGCTGTCTTTCTATATATCCCTCATATTTAAGATTAATATTCACCTGTTCAGCAACATCCCATGCAAGCTCTGGTCTATGTTTATCAATAGGTGCAAGAATCTCATAATTTAATTCCGGTCTTTTAACAAGCTCAGCAAGTGTAACACCTGTCTTTAATTCTGTACTTCCGTACTTTTCAAGTAAATCAAGGACTTCTTTACCTGTACCGATATTTACAGATTTTACTCTCTCGACTTCTTCAGCAATCTGCTTTTCTTTAAGTTCTACTTTAGCCATTCTCTCATCATTAATAAGACCAACTCTGTGACCATATTTTGAAAGTCTCAAATCTGCATTATCCTGTCTTAAAATCAGCCTGTATTCTGCTCTTGAAGTCATCATTCTATATGGTTCTGTTGATTCCTTTGTGACAAGATCGTCAATCAATACACCAATATAGGCCTCTGAGCGGTCAAGAATAAGAGGTTCTTCATTTTTTACATACATTGCAGCATTGATACCGGCAATTATTCCCTGTGCTGCAGCCTCTTCATAACCTGAACTTCCGTTAAACTGTCCACCCGCAAAAAGTCCTTTTATTTTCTTAAATTCAAGTGTTGACTTTAACTGTAATGCATCTATACAATCGTATTCTATCGCATACGCGTTTCTTACTATTTTTACATTTTCTAATCCCGGTACAGTACGATACATCGCATACTGAACATCTTCAGGCATTGAACTTGACATTCCACCAAGATACATTTCATTAGTGTAAAGTCCTTCAGGTTCTATAAATACCTGATGTCTTTCTTTATCCGCAAATCTTACAACCTTATCTTCAATTGAAGGACAATATCTTGGACCGGTTCCTTTGATATAACCGGAATAGCGGTATATCCGTGAGCACGCATTTTTTCAAGTCCCTGTCTTAGGGTATTGTCCTCATAAATATATTTTAAAGAATCTTTATGCTTTAAAAGCATAATAACATTCATCTTTTCACCTCCACTCAAAAAACAAATATTTGTCAGCCAAAGGTCATTATAGTACCAAACAAACAATATTGCAATATCTTTTTACAATATTTTACACAATTATTGCATTTTTGATTTTACATACTTATTTGTAACATAAAGCTGTCCGATAAGGTACACCACGCCTGCCGTGAGCAAAAGCGTTTTAACCTGCAAAAGTCCGCTCATCATAAAAATTACTGCGGTCACGGCTGTAAGAAGATATGCCCATAATTTTGAAAATCTGTTAAAGCATAAAAACCACAAAATAAGTGCAACGACCGTCAGAACACAGGTTGAGATTATCCAAAATGTTTCCATAATCGGCTTTGTAAAACCGCCCTCAAGCACGCCGATGTTAATTCCCATAAGGAAAATACTGCAATACTTTCCGATTCTTTCTATGTAAAGCATAGCCCTGTTATCAAAAATTGTTCTGTCTATTCTGTTGCTTTTTATATAGACGATGTCGGGTACAAGCAAAGCAATTGCAAAAGCAAGTCCGTACCAGTTAAAAAGATTTGTACTGAAAAAGTCCATAAGTTCACTCCGTTATTTATTGTTTTCGTGGTATTCACAAAATTCCTTCGTTTTGCTCCAATACTTTATTCCCCAGTTTTCAAAATTCCACTCCTCCATATAATCGTTACATTCGTAGTCGATGTACCACAAAAGTCCGTTGTTGAGAATAAAATTTGTCGGGAAATAATCTATGTTAATTCCTTTTGGATTCAACAGTCTGCACATTTCACGAATCTGCTCAATGTATTCGGGTTTCATCTCATCTTGCAGAACAAGTTCATATGCGGTTTTGCCGTCAATGTAATCTTTAAGAATCCTCTCGTTTTCTACATCGCAGTCAATAAGCTTCGGCAGTCTGAGCCCGGCATTTTTCAGCCGTTCGTAATCGTTAAGCTCACTTTGAATTTTGTTACCGAAGGTATAGTATGAACACGGCTCGTGGTGAATCTGCTTTAAAACATAATTATGTTCTACGTCTGACACAAGGTAGGAATAACCGCCCTTGCCTTTTCCGAGAAGCTTAATGACGGTAAAATCTTTTCCGTTCACGCTCATAGTATCCATAAGAACACCTCCGCACATATTACCGTATTATTTTATCACAGCTAAAGTTTGGGTGCAAGTTTTAAATTCTTTATGTGTAATGAACAAATGCTAAAATAAGTACATTCGGTAAAATAAAAAAGCGTGGATTTATAAATTTATTTTCTCAGGCGGCAATTTATTACAAATTTGTTGTTGATTTTCTTATTAAAAAAAAGTATGATATAGAATATATTATTCTGCCCAAATGCCACAGTTGTGACATTTGATGCCCACTACAATTGAATAACAACTTTTAACACACAGGAGAAGATTTATTTGGAAAAGAAAAAATTCAGAATCAGCGGAAAGCTGATATTTAATCTCGCTGTTGTGGCAATCTCGATTTATCTGATCATCTACTTCTTTGTTTCGGAGGACGGTCTGATCGACTTGCTCAAAAAGCCTGACGGCTGCAATATGCTGATTATCCTTGCGGCTTTGCTGATTTATGATTTGAACATCCTTGTTGACGCTGTTGTCACGCTGATATATGTGCGGTCAAAGTATGAGAATTTCAGCTTTATTGAGGCTTTGAAGGTCGCATTTGTCGGAGTATTCTTCAGTGCGATTACACCGTCAAGTACAGGCGGACAGCCTATGCAGCTTTACCTTATGTCAAAAAAGAACATAAGCGTAGGCTTCGGTTCGGCTTGTATGACGCAAAAGTTCATTGTGTATCAGATAGTAATGACCGCTGTCAGCGTTATTGCCGTTATCACAAGGTTCAACTATTTCAGTGATGCTTTTACAAACATCTGGTCAACACTTTTCATTATTTTCGGATTTACCGTTCAGCTTGCAATGACGGCTTTGTTTCTGCTTGTTTCATTCAGCCACAAGGTTACAAACAAGCTCATCAATCTTATTTATAAGATTATGAAAAAGTTCAAGTTCATTAAAAATCCCGAAAAGAAGGTGGAAAGACTTCACAAAGAAGTTGATATGTTTCACGACACAAACAAACAGCTTTTTTCAAGCGCAAAACGGCTTGTTGTAATTTATGCACTTGTATTCATTCAGGTAATTTTAATTCTTTCAATCCCATACCTCATCTATGTCTCATTTGGAATGGCTCCGATTGCAAGAGCGGCAGGTCAGCCGACACTTTCATTCTATGATTCAATCTGTATTCAGTCATTCGTACTGTTCACGGCAAACCTTATCCCGCTCCCCGGTGCATCGGGCGGTGCGGAGCTTGCATTCACAATGTACTTCGGTTCATTCTTCAAAATCGGTGCAATAAGCAAAATCAAGCCGGCAATCCTTATGTGGAGATTCATTACATACTACGGAGCAATCCTGATTTCTGCCCCGTTCTCCTACTTTACAAAGGGTAAAAGGCGTGACGATGAAATAAAACAAATTGAAGAAGAACTTGAATCGGAAATGGAAAATAAAAAATCGGAAGAAAAAGTATATCTTATTATTGAGGAAATCAATCGAGGCAATTGCGCACAAATATTCGGAGATTTGTTCCAGCTTCTTGATAGAGATGTTAATGGCAAATCGGAGTATGGCATTAAGGCTGATGCAGATTTGAGGGCTTTTCTAGAAGAGAAGCTTGGCGAGGATAATCAAGGAATAAAAGACGGAGAACTTTGTCTGCCGTCAAATCTGTATATCTATGCAACCATGAATACTTCAGACCAATCGTTGTTCCCGATAGATAGCGCATTCAAGAGACGTTGGGATTGGGAGTATGAGCCGATTAAGTATAAGAATACAGGCTGGAAGATAGTTATTGACGGTACAGTATATTCTTGGGTTTCATTCCAAAGAATAGTCAACGAAAAGATTTTGAGGGCAAATAGCTCCGAAGATAAGATGTTAGGTGATTATTTCGTAAATCCGTCAGATGGAATAATTACCGATAAAGTCTTGTTGAACAAAATATTGTTCTATCTATGGAATGATGTCTGCAAAGATGGTGAAGGGGATATATTCAAAGTCGGTGAGACTGAAGATATTTCCTTCTCTGAATTGTATGGAGAAAATGGGACTAAAACATTAAAGAAAATGATGTCCTATCTCGGAGTCACAGACCCTAACGGCAATAAGGTTACTATTGAAAATGACGCGGAGAATACAGAACTCTAATTTGAATAAATTTTATGCTGCTGTTTATTGAAGGATACCCATATAGTCTGAACGATATTGTCAAGGATGGTTTGACAGTCAGAGATGTACTCAAAGATGTTGTGTCAGTTCCTGTAAAGGAGGACAAATATTCTTTCGGGTATGTCGGGTATTGTTATAGCAAGACAGCAAAAGATGTTGTATTCTTCTTGCCCAAAGTAGTATTGACAGGTGAGATAAACGAGGAGAGTGGGGATGATACGATATTCGGTGCTTCGCCACAGGAAATAATAGACTTTGAGTCCGAAAAGGTAAAGACTAAGTTTACGGAAGAAGGTTGCAAAGAATACAAGGAATTCCTGTCCACACTTTCGATTTGGATATACCGGACGATAAGCGTATATAAACAATCTCACAACGACAATATACTTGAAAGCAAGGAATATCAGTCCGAAAGCAGAGGACGAAAACAGAAACACAACACATTACTTGATGTGATAATAGCACTGAGGGATTTCAACAGAAGCAATCAGGACTATTTTACCTTCGTGGCCAGGAACGTTCATTCCGGTTATAACAAAATCAACTGGAACAGGACCATTACTTCATCGCAGGCCATCATACAAAGCGGAAGTCCTGTTTACATCAAGCCTGTAAACAAAAAGAAAATGGTGAATTTTGACGAAGAGCTGCTTGTCATATATTTCTCCATTTTGAATTACATTCGGGAGACGCATGGTTTCTCTTTTGAAATTAATATCCAGTATCCTCTTATCAGCTGCGACAGGTTGAAGAAGTCCTATATAGGCAGGAATCTGGGATGCCGAAGACTAAAACAAATCAAGTACAAGTATTTCTCGGACAAGGCTCTTCGGATATGGGATTTGTGCTATGCTTTCTTTGACAGGGAATATAAGATTGCGATGAACAGGCAGGCGGAAGACTATCTGCTGGCGAAAGATTTCGAGCACATCTTTGAGGTCATGATTGATGCTTTGGTAAGTGGCAATGACAAACAAAATTTACCGAAAGAACTCACAGAGCAAAAGGACGGCAAGTTAGTTGACCACATGTTCGTCGGGCAAGGACTTATTGAACAATCGGATTTGACATCTGAGCTTACTTATTACATTGGAGACAGCAAGTATTACAAGCGTTCCAGGAATGACAGGACGCAGCTTGGCGACAAATCGATATACAAGCAATACACATATGCCAGAAATGTCATTCAGTGGAACATGAATCTGTTTTTGGACGGTGACGGAAACGGGGAGCATCCCCAGTTAAGGGACACATTGACTGAAGGATATAATCCCATCCCCAATTTCTTTATCAGTGCACGGATTCCTGACAAAAAGACAAGTGGCGGTAAATTCCTTTCCTTTGATGATAAGGAGTTGAAAGCACAGGATGGTGGAGTACAGTTGAACCGCCAATTTGAAAATCGTCTGTTTGACAGGGATACGCTGTTGTTGTGCCACTATGATGTTAACTTTTTGTACATCGTATCGTTGTATGGTCGCAACAATAAGAGTGCACAAGCAGCATGGAGAGACTATGTCCGCAAAGAATTCAGAAATAAGATTCAAGGCACTCTCAATCGACTCTACACTTTCAGAACTCTGCAGCCACGTGATGGCATGGATTGCTATCAGTTCATTCAGGATAATTTCCAACGGCTGAACGGCAAATTGTATCGTCCGAAGAGTGATAGTAATTATCTGATTCTTGCTTTGATGAAGGAGGAAGATTCCAATATATGGAAGTCTCTCAAAATAAAATCTTCAACAATAAAAAGGGAAACGGCTCAAAGCAAAGAGCTTGTGGATGCTTTACAGACTCATTTCTATGTCAGCGATCCGTTTGAACTTGAAACGGAGTTCCATATCGATAGCATTGACAATGTCGGCACTTTGACTCAACAACCGAAACAAGAGATTAAGAATATTCTGACAGGGTTAGTACGAAAAACAGATGCGGATTATTCCGATTTTGACAGTCATATCGCAAAGACATATACTATGGAGAAGATACCGACATCTGTCAATGTGATGGATATCAGATATTTACTGCCTATGGTTGGCGGAGAGATTGACGGTTATTATAAAGTGGATAAAGTATATTTTGGCACTAAGAACGGAAAGCTATGCTTAAAGTTGAATCTGTCCTCCTTTATTTCATTGGGCAGTAATCGAACTCCCATATATCGCATAAAAATGCAGCCTGGAGAATTGATTTCCAATGATTTGATGGTGGAATTATACGAACAAAGGATTTAAGACAATGGAGGAAAAACAATTCAGAATGGATTTCGATGCTTTTTTAAGATCTTTCAAACAAAGTAAGAATGGCTCATTTGCGTTCTTATTAGGAGCGGGTGCGTCCATTACATCAGGTGTCCAATCTGCGGAAGATTGTATTTGGGATTGGAAAAAACTTATATATGTAACAAACAACCCGACAAATGAAGCATTTCTTGATATACATTCTGACTGTTGCAGGAAAAAAATTCAGACATGGCTTAATGAGCAAAGAGGTTATCCAATAGAAAAATCTGATGAAGAATATGTTTTCTATGCAGAAAAAGCATTCCCATTGTCTGGCGATAGAACAAGATATTTTGAGAGTCTATGTTTTGATAAGAATCCGAATATTGGATATAAACTTTTGTGCTTATTGCATAAATATAGAGTCTTAAAATCTGTTTGGACTACAAATTTTGACGGGCTAGTTGAAAGGGTAGCTCATCAGGCAAACATAACTCCAATAAATATAAATTTAGACAATCCTGAACGTATTCATCGCACTGAAAATAGCCAGGAATTATTATATATTGCCTTACATGGTGATTATAAATATTCTGAACTTAAGAATACTGCTACAGAACTAGATTCTCAACAGGATACATTTAAACATAGACTTAAAGAATACTTTGTAGACAAAAATCTAATAGTAATCGGATACAGTGGAAGAGATAAGTCTTTGATGGAAGCACTGACTGAAGCTTTTAGTCATCCGGGGGCAGGCCGTTTATATTGGTGTGGATATGGCTCATTTATAAATGAAGACGTTAAGAGCTTACTTGTTGCTGCTAGAAATGCAGGAAGAGATGCTGTATTTGTTGAAACGGATGGTTTTGACAAGACAATGATATCTATACTCCTTTCCACATATAATGATGAGCAAGATAAATACCAAGAAATTCATAAGATACTGGAAGAAGCAAATACGGAGATTTCAATTACACCATTTGCTTTGAACAGATTGAATTCAAGTGGGTGTATTAAAACAAATCTGTATCCGCTTTCTATTCCTTCTGATATATTTACTTTTGAGATTGCTTTTCCTCAAAATGAGACACCGTGGAATTTTCTCAAAAGCAGAATAAAAGGGAAGGATATTATTGCTATCCCTTATAAGGGGAAAGTATTTGCTTTTGGCTATTCAGAGCATATACATCAAGCATTTTCCGATTGTCTTAAAGAGGATAGTATATCTCGTTTACCATTGTCAATTAACGAATTGAAGGGTAATCAGGCACTGAAATCTGTCGTAATCAAAACTTTGATTTGTGGACTATCTTCTAGTTGTGGTAAAGAAGCGGTTATTTCCAAACGTTTGATTTGGGATAAAACACGTCAATTCGGAAATTATAAAGATGTTTACGAAGCAATAAAAATAGATATTGTATTTTTGGACAATAAGAATTATTCCCTTATGTCTGTTGTTCCAACATTGTATTTTAAAGATGAAAATATCACTAGTGACAGACGTAAGAATCTAATGTTGGAATATCTTGACAAAAAACACAATACTCAATATGATGAGATTATCTCTATTTGGGAACAAATTCTTTTTAATGGGCATCAGCGTGCATTTGATTATCCATTAAATAGTGGTTATAATTTCAATTTCAAAATAAGTAATAATAGAGGATTGGTTGCGGTAGACTATACGGAAAAAGGTCTTATATCTCAAACTCAGTTTGTTGATAAAAAAATAGTATATTCTGGGATTTATATATCTGAGCCAAATCTTGCCTTTTGTAGTAAGACATCTCGAAAAATAATCCACGATACTAATCCGATGAGAGGGCTTCTACAAAACAATCCATATGATTATGAATTCCAGTCCAGTTTTAATACTAATGTTAAAATTGGCGTAATCTGTCCGAGTACTTATACAAATCAATTTCGGGATTTTCTTAATGGTCTAAATGGAAATATAACAGCTCCAAAAACAGATTATTTGCAGCCATATATAGGTTTTGAGCAAATCTATTCAGCTTCGCTAGATATACCTGCAGTTAATTCTAATTTATGGATTAGCTGTCGTGAGATACAACAAGATTCTGTAGGTTTGGCGCAAAACATATGTAAATTCGCCCATAAAATTGCCAATAACAATCCGAATATTATCGTTGTTATTTTTATTCCTAAAGCATGGGAATGCCATCGCTCTTTCAAAAAAGATGGTGAAACTTTTGACATGCACAGCTATATAAAAGCATATGCGGCTCAGTATGAATTTACCACACAATTTGTTGAGGAAAAAACAATATTCAATACTTACATGAAGAACCAAATATATTGGTGGCTTTCATTAGCTTTGTTTGTCAAATCGATGCGAACGCCGTGGACTTTATCTGATTTGGACGCAGATACAGCTTATGCTGGCATTGGATATAGTGTCAAGAAGGAAGCAAATGGCAAAACGAACATTGTTGTAGGATGTAGCCATATATATAATTCCAAAGGGCAAGGATTAAGATACAAGTTATCCAAAATAGACAATCCGATTTTAGATAGGAAGAATAATCCTTATCTGTCTTATGAAGAAGCATACAAGTTAGGTATCAATGTTCAAGAATTATTTGTGAAGTCTATGGATAGGCTGCCTCAAAGAGTGGTTGTACATAAAAGAACACCGTTCAAAGAAGAAGAAATCAAAGGTATAACCGATGCTTTGTCTCACGCAGGAATCAAAAATATAGATTTGATAACGATAACAATGGAAGATTCCATAAAATGTATTGACCAATATTTAAACAATGGATATCCTGTCAATGCCAGTTTTCCGGTTATGCGAGGAATTTGTTTCCCCGTCTCCCAATATGAATGTTTGCTGTGGACACATGGAACTATAGACTCAGTAAGGCAAGATAGAAATTACTTCCCTGGAGGACGGGGCATACCTTCGCCTTTAAGAATAGCTAAATATCATGGTAATGGTTCGATGCAAACAATAGTTAAGGAGATTCTTGGGTTTACCAAAATGAATTGGAACTCCTTTAATTTTTATACAAAATTTCCAGCTACAATTGATACGTCTAGTACATTGGCGCAAGTTGGACAATTATTGGGACATTACGATGGTAGAACGTACGATTACAGATATTTCATCTAATGTACTGATATGGATAGATTGACCAAAGAACAACGTCATCGTAATATGGCTGCTATACATGGAAGGGATACAAAACCTGAAATGATAGTGAGAAAGTTCCTTTTTAGCCGTGGCTTCCGCTATC
>ERZ779875.2427-NODE-2427-length-9966-cov-2.217536_pt1 | contig 9966 bp, 8 predicted proteins | sample MGYA00511246_ERZ779875 | MGnify/ENA primary metagenome ERZ779875 (study PRJEB29588, sample SAMEA2155093) | human gut metagenome | biome: human gut; feature: human-associated habitat; material: faeces | place: Denmark | collected 2008/2010 ... | reverse complement strand
GGAGGAATTTAATATGAATCTGGTGACTGCTGCATTGAATGGAGGCGAGGATTATGAATTGCTTTTTACCGTACCTCTCGAAAAGCACGACATTGTCGCTGCTATCCCCGGAGTGCGAGTGATAGGACATATTACAAAACCAGAATTGGGTTGTTGCATGATAACCCGTGACGATACCGAGATAACCCTTCGGGCACAGGGGTGGAATTCTCTTGCCGAAGAATAAGAATTTATTCGTCCCTTGCGTCGTTTGCATATTTATATTTTTGAACAGAAAAATTCGACAATATATTTGGTGAATTGGAATAAACCTATTATCTTTGCACACGCAAAAATGATGGTGCCATAGCTCAGTTGGTAGAGCAAAGGACTGAAAATCCTTGTGTCACTGGTTCGATTCCCGTTGGCACCACTTGAAAAAAGAGAGTTACCTTTTGTAACTCTCTTTTTTTATTTCTTTACTTTTGTCTATTATAGAAAATTCGGCTTTCACCACGGACGGTGCGGTGGTCTTGTCGGTTGAAAATCGCGAGGCGAATCGTGATAGTCGCTTATTCGCTTTCCGGCAGTGTTCAGTAAGTACCAACCCATGATTTTGTCTTTCACCAAAGCGACGCCCCGGTGAAACGGATAGGCTTCTTCGTAATAGTCGCCGAGTCGATGACCGTCCCTATTGATGAAACAATAGCCCATGATTTTATCTTTGACAAGTGCATACCCTTCGTGGAAGTCGTCGACGAGAAGGTAATAATCGGTGCATCGTTTACCGTCGAGGGAAATGAAACACCAACCCATGATTTTGTCTAATGCTGCTGCCCGACCTTGCCTATAAGGTCGGATTTGTTCGTAATAGTCGCTAATGCGGTTTCCGTTTATGTCGGAAACGTACCAACCCATGATTCGGCTTTTCTGAATAATAAGACGTGGGGCATTATCGTAGTAATGATTGCCGTTATCATAAGGATAATCATATTGGGCTTGTATGGATAGGAATCCGAATAAAATCGAAATAAGGATAAGTAGTGGTTTCATGTGCAATCTTTTTTCATTTGACGAAGTTAACGAAAAAAGGTTTAAACGCAGTCATAACTTATTATTAATCTCTGCTGGGAATATGTGATTTTCTGTGTTCGAATAGAAGTCTGTTTGTATATCGGCGAGTGTTTATTGGTTGTTGTAATGACTCTAAAAATAAAAAGGTAGGCCGTATGAATCTTTTAGTGCATTGTTTGTGTAACTTTGCAAGAGGCAATGCGACAAGTGAGATTTCGGTACGAGTGTATTTATTGTTGTCCGAAGCGGCGCTGTCATTGGAGAAATAATTTATAAGATATGAATGTGAGGATAGAGGAAAGTTGGCGAAAGAGGCTGCAAGACGAGTTCGATAAGCCCTATTTCGAGCGATTGGTTTCTTTTGTGCGGAGCGAATATGGCCGTGCGCATGTTTTGCCTCCGGGACATTTGATATTTCATGTATTCGATGCATGTCCTTTCGAGTCTGTGAGAGTTGTTATTTTAGGCCAGGATCCCTATCCCAATCCCGGACAGTATTACGGTGTTTGTTTTTCTGTGCCCGAGGGGGTGGCTATTCCCGGTTCTTTGTTTAATATGTTTAAGGAGATACATGATGATTTGGGCAAGCCTATTCCCGCTTCGGGTAATTTGGATCGGTGGGTGAGGCAAGGTGTATTTCCTTTGAATTCTGTGCTTACCGTGCGAGCTCATGAAACAGGATCGCACCGAAACATGGGCTGGGAGGTTTTTACCGATGCGGTCATTCGAAAGTTGAGCGATGAGAGAGAAAATCTCGTGTTTATGCTGTGGGGGAGTTATGCTAAGGAGAAGATTGCGCTTATTGATGCTCGCAAGCATTTGGTTTTAACAGCCGCGCACCCGTCGCCACGATCGGCTGATCGTGGCTTTTTCGGATGTCGGCATTTCAGTAGAGCGAATGCATTTTTACGGAGTAAGGGAATACGGGAAATCGATTGGTGAGATTTTTAGTCCCCGTTTATTATGATTTCAATCTTAGTATAAAACGGCTCCCTTTTCCTAATTCGCTTTCTACGGAAAGAGTCCCCCCATGTGCTTCTACAAAATCTTTGGATATAGACAATCCTAATCCGCTGCCTTGTACTTTTGTTCCCGGCACTCGGAAATAACGGTCGAATATGCTTTGATGATAGCGAGGGTCGATTCCCTTCCCAAAGTCTTGTACGTAGATTTCGACCATATTGCCGTCTTGGTGAGTGCCGATAATGACGCGACCGTTTTCTTTGGAATAACGTATGGCATTGCTTACAAGATTGGTAAGTACCCATGCTATTTTTTCGCTGTCGACGAATAGTTTCTTTGTATTTTCGTCATAATCGACTTCGATGTGTATGTTGAATTTGTCGGCTTGTACCTGATTGGCCTTGATCGCATATTCGATCAATTCTATGGGCCGGGTTATCTTGGGCATCAGTTGTAGTTTTCCGGCTTCTACTTGGGTCATGTTCAGCAATTCTCCGGTGATATTGAGCAACCGTTCTCCGTTTTCCTTAATACTTTGGGAGAGTTGTTCTTGTTCTTTGTTAAGAGACCCGATACGTCTGTCTTCCAATAATTGCAAACTCATCATAATGGCTGATATGGGAGTCTTCAATTCATGAGATATCGTCGAGATAAATGTTGTTTTCGCAGAATCCAGCTCTTTAAACTCCGTGATGTTTTTCAATATAATTACGTGCCCCAGTTTTTCGGGTTCTTCACTGTCGTGATTCGTGTTGTCTATTTCTATATAGGAGGCTTTGAAGTAACTTTCTTTATTGTCGGCATATATTTTGATAGGCTCTTTCTGAGGATTGGGAGAAACCAATTCTCGTATTAATTTCCTTAATAAATCATTCTTCAAAGAAATCTCTTCGGCCGATTTGAAGATTGTGTTTTCTTTTTTCAGATTCAGTATGTTCAGAGCTTCACTATTTATGAAAAGTATTTTGCGGTCTGGATCTAATCCTATTATGGGATCGCTGATGCTATTGATAATTGCTTCGAGAAATTTTTTATGTGCCAGTAGTGTCGATAGGGTGGTAGATCTGTATTCAGCCAAATGTTGAGCCATTCTATTGAAACTATCGACCACATTTTTAAATTCTTCGTTTTTATCCGATATATTCAGCCTTTTTTCATAGTTGCGATTCGCTATTTCGAGGATACCGTCGGTTAGCTCCTTGATAGGTCTATTTATCGATTGAGGAAGCCAGATAGCTAATGTGATACCGCAGACTATGCAGATGCCTCCGATAATTGCCACCCATACAACGGCTTGTTTTAAGCCTGTCGAAGCTATCGGGCTGTCTGGTTCGGCAGCCGTCAGCATCTGTAAATAGATAACTGATAAGGAGACCAGCAAAATAATCATTCCGGTCAGGAGCCCTATACTTAAAAGCAACTTTGTTTTTATATTCATGATGGGTATTTTTATTAGGCTAAGATAATTAAATCTATATTGTTCTCGGATAAAGATTTCATGAAATTTTTATATTTGGACACCGTAAATATGGTTTGGGGCAATTTCAGTGCTGGAATTCCTGTACATATTGTTGTAATTTGTTTTTCGATTGCGACCTTTATAATGCTTTCGAGAATGTGCGGGGAATGTACCTGTATGACTTCTCCACCTAATTCAGTGGCTAATTTGAAATGGTTTAACAGATGTCGCTGATCTGCCAGCGAGATGCGATCGGGATCCTCTTTGGGCGTTTGTACATATAGTACGAAAAATTTTGTGTTATATCGTGTAGCCAATCGAGCGCAGCGTCGAATGATTTTGCGGGGCGTTTTTTCGTGGGAACTGATACACGCCATGAATTTTTCATGACGTACGTGAGATGTATCTAAGGGGAGTTCGTTTTCTACTTTTTTTTCGACCCGTAAAGCAACTTCTTTGAGTGCGAGTTCTCGTAGTTGTAAAATATTCTCGGCCTTGAAAAAATTATTCAATGCCAATTCTATTTTTTCCGGCCTATATATTTTCCCGGCTTTTAACCGTTCGATCAATTCTTCTGCTGTGAGGTCTATATTTACGACTTCATCGGCCTCTTCCAAAACACGATCGGGAATTCGTTCTCGAACTTCGATTCCTGATATTTCCTGCACCTCTTCGTTCAGGCTTTCGATATGTTGGATATTTACTGCCGATATAACATTGATACCGGCATCGAGTAACTCCATGACGTCTTGCCATCGCTTTTCATTCCGACTACCTTCGACGTTGGTATGAGCCAATTCATCAACAATAACCAATTCGGGACGCATTTGAAGGATAGCATCCAAATCCATCTCTTCCAATTCTTTCCCTTTGTAGAAAATTTTTTTTCTTGGGATAACGGGAATCCCTTGTAGGATAGCTTCTGTACCGGTACGTCCGTGTGTCTCTATGAAACCCACTTTCACATCTACGCCGTTTTCTAAGAGTTCGTGGGCTTCTTGTAGCATTCTATAAGATTTCCCTACACCGGCAATCATGCCGATGTAGAGTTTAAACTTACCTCTCCTCGATTTTTTTATCAAGTCGAGAAAATATTGTACATTTTTTTCGTTTTCAATTATATCCATTCTCCCTGTTATGGTTTAAGAGTGATTCCGAATACGATATGAGCATCTTCCATACGAGGGTTCCATATTACTTGTGAAAATATCGGAAGGGAGAACGAATCTGTGATTTTAATTGCGTAGCTTCCTTTCAATGCTACATTAGTAACGGCAAATCCGTTGGTATAGTATTGAGGTGCTTTATAAGGTACTATACCACATGTTACATTGAGATCGACCGATTTTACACTGAACGGATAATTGAGTTCTACATAAGACGAGTAGTTGTTTTTATCGCCTTTTTCATTTTTATCCATACCGGCAAACATGGTGTACCATGCGATCGAAAGAGGAAATTTTTCTACCGGAAGTACATAAGCAAGACTTGCTTCGAAATGATGAGCTGTCGTCTTGTTATTGAAATCGAAATATTTTCCAGCTCCCTGTCCGGCCCACCACATATCGGCAACTGAAACTGTTAGTCCCAATTTGGGGAAGGTATAAGCCAGAGTCAAGTCAAGTTCTTTATTCGCAGAGGGAATATTACCATTCCGATAACCATCGAAGTCGGTGGATCCCCATGCCGTCAACGATAGGTTTTCAACACTGAAACTCAACGTCGGTTGAATACTGGCACCTGTTTGATACATACCTCTCCACACATAGGAGCTAACTAAATCTCCTTGTACATTGAATCGTACTTGAGCAGATGCTTTATTGGTAAACATGGCAAGGAGTCCTATAATCGAAATGATTATCAATGCTCTGATAAGGCTAGCGCCTTCTTTATCGATTAATTGTTTCTTTTTCATGGTAGCTATTGCTGAAATGTTTTTATTTGTTTTCATAATTTTCTAAATTAATGTTCAATTTTAATACGTTTACTTTCTCTGTTCCGAATAATCCTAAAAATGGTTTTTCAATTGTTTGGTCTACTATTTCTTTTACGGTAGTTTCGTCCATATTTCTGGCTGCGGCAACACGCTTTACTTGTACGTATGCACTTTCTGGCGTGATGTCAGGGTCGAGACCAGAACCACTGGCTGTGACCCTGTGCAACTCTTTTCACCTGTACATACGCACATTGGGGAGTGATATTCGGGTCGAGTCCTGAACCACTTGCCGTCACCATTTCCGCCGGTACCTCTTTACGACTCAAATAAGGATGATGAACGAGGAACGTATCGATACGCGCTTTTACTTCGTCCAAGTATTCCTGATTCGTAGGTCCTTTGTTGCTACCGGCAGAACTACTGGCATCATATCCATCTCCGGCACAAGAGGGACGGCCCCAGAAATAGATGTCTTCGGTGAAGACTTGCCCTACATTGGCTGCACCCACTACTTTCCCATCTAAGGTCGCAACCTCGGCGTTTCCAGAGTTTGGCCCTGCGAATTGGGCGAATATCCATAATATCAGTATATAAAATACCGAGAAGAAAAGGCAGAAAACTAATGTTAGCCTGATTGATTTTATGAAATTTTTCATTGTTGCTTTTATTAAAAGAATAATCCTATTACTAAATCTATGAGTTTAATGCCGACGAATGGAGCTATTATACCACCTAATCCGTAAATGAGCAGGTTGCGGCGGAGTAAAGCCGAAGCTCCGATAGGCTTGTATTGAACACCTCTTAAAGCCAATGGAATCAATATGGGAATAATGATTGCATTGAAAATAATGGCCGATAGAATAGCACTTTCGGGGCTATGTAATCCCATAATGTTCAGTGAAGCTAATTCTGGTACGGCTATCATGAATAGAGCCGGAATAATGGCAAAGTATTTTGCGACATCATTGGCGATGGAGAATGTGGTAAGGGTCCCGCGAGTCATTAATAATTGTTTCCCGATTTCTACAATTTCGATTAATTTCGTCGGATCGTTGTCCAAGTCTACCATGTTTCCAGCTTCTTTGGCTGCCTGAGTTCCACTATTCATAGCTACACCAACATTCGCTTGGGCCAAAGCAGGAGCATCGTTGGTTCCGTCGCCCATCATGGCTACCAGTTTACCGGCACTTTGTTCTTTCTTGATGTAGTTCATTTTGTCTTCGGGTTTGGCTTCTGCGATGAAGTCATCTACACCGGCTTTTTCTGCAATGTATTTGGCCGTTAATGGATTATCCCCGGTAACCATGACTGTTTTAACTCCCATTTTACGCAACCGTTCGAACCGTTCCTGTATTCCCGGTTTGATAACATCTTGTAATTCTATGACACCGGCAGGTTTTTCATTGACGCTAACTACAAGAGGGGTTCCTCCATTTTTTGAAATCTCTGTGATACGATTTTCCAAATCTTGTGGAATTTCGTAGCTTGCGTTTTGAGCAATTTTTCGAATAGCTTCTGCTGCCCCTTTTCTAATCCGAGTACCGTCTGCTAAATCTACACCGGAACATTTTGTTTCGGCACTGAATTTGATAAGCTTGCTACCGGTTGTATTCAAGTTGTGTACTCTTAAACCCGATTCACGAGCCAGTTCTACGATAGATTTACCTTCGGGAGTTTCATCGGATAGAGACGACATCATACAAATTTCGGCAAAAGCATGATTTTCCAAACCGTTGGCGGGATAGAAATGGGTAGCTTTACGGTTTCCGATTGTAATAGTTCCTGTTTTATCCAAAAGGAGAGTATCGATATCTCCGGCAGTTTCTACTGCTTTTCCCGATTTGGTAATTACATTTGCTCTCAGAGCTCTATCCATTCCTGCTATACCGATAGCTGAAAGCAAACCTCCGATTGTCGTCGGGATAAGGCAGACAAACAACGATAAGAAAGATGCTATTGTAATAACGGTTCCTGTATAGTCGGCAAACGGTTTAAGGGTTACACATACGATTAGGAATACCAATGTGAAGCCGGCTAAAAGGATTGTCAGCGCAATTTCGTTAGGAGTTTTTTGTCTGGAAGCGCCTTCGACGAGAGCAATCATTTTGTCCAAGAAACTTTCTCCCGGTTGTTGTGTGACAAGCACTTCGATGCGATCCGAAAGGACTTTTGTTCCACCGGTCACTGAACTTTTGTCACCACCGGCTTCTCGAATTACAGGAGCACTTTCTCCGGTAATCGCACTTTCGTCGATAGAAGCCAATCCGTTTATGATTTCACCATCGGCAGGTATGGTATCACCTGCTTCACAGATAAATACATCACCTTTTTTCAGTTGAGAGCTACTTGTCGTTTTTATTTGTCCATTGACAAGTAGTTTTGCCGGAGTTTCTTCGCGGGTTTTTCTCAAACTATCAGCCTGTGCTTTGCCTCGGGCCTCAGCGATAGCTTCGGCGAAGTTGGCGAATAATAGTGTGATAAACAAGATAACAAAAACCCATGCATTGTACACGAATGAACCTTGAGCGTTGTCAAAGATGGAATAAATCATCACAAGGAACATAATGGCTGTACAAACTTCTACCGTGAACATGATGGGGTTTTTCACCATGATTCGAGGATTCAATTTAACGAATGATTGTTTTAAGCTCGTTAAAACTTGCTCTTTTTCAAATAAAGAAGCTGATTTATTATTTTTCATATCTATCGTTCTGTTATTATAAGCTGAAATGTTCTGCAATAGTACTTAATGCTTGAACCGGGAAGAATGACAGAGCTGCAACGATAAAGATGACAGCGAAGGTCATGACACCGAAAGTAACTGTATCGGTTTTTAAGGTTCCTGCACTTTCTGGTACATATTTCTTATTGGCTAATAATCCTGCAATGGCAACTTGTCCTACGATGGGAAGGTATCGGCTGAGTATCAATACTATACCGCAAGAGTAGTTCCAGAACCATGTATTATCACCCAATCCCTCGAAACCGGAACCATTATTGGCGGCACAGGAAGTAAATTCATAAAGCATTTCGCTTAGTCCGTGGAATCCCGGGTTATTCAACCAACCGCCTTCGTTTTCGACAAAGGAAGGTGCATGGACATATAAATAGGCCGCTAATGAGGTTCCTACTAAGATGACAAATGGGTGTAACAAGGCAACGATCGTAGCGATTTTCATTTCTCGAGCTTCTATTTTTTTGCCGAGGAATTCGGGGGTACGACCAACCATCAATCCACTGATAAATACGGCGATAATGATAAAAGTAAAGTAGTTCATCCAACCTACACCTACACCACCGAACCATGTATTGATTTGCATGTTCAGCATTTCGATCATGCCGGAGAGAGGCATGGTAGAGTCATGCATACCGTTTACAGAGCCGTTGGAAGTAACGGTGGTTGTCACGCTCCAAAGCGCCGTAGCAGCAGAACCCAGTCGGACTTCTTTTCCTTCCATAGCACCGTTGTCTTGTGCTATACCCATTGCGTCGATGCGCGGGTTGCCACCTGTTTCTTGGGATACATTTATCCATACCCCGGCTAAGTAAGCAAATAGCATTACTCCGAAAATACTGTATGCTAATTTCTTTCGTTTAAGGTAAAACCCAAAAGCGAATACCATAGCCATAGGTAAAATCAATATGGCCCAACATTCTATCATATTAGTGAGATAGGTAGGATTTTCAAGAGGGTGCGATGAATTTACTCCGAAGTATCCACCTCCGTTCGTACCTAATTGTTTGATGGGAACTATCGCCGCAGTAGGACCTTGCGATACATATTGTGTTTGTCCTTCTATTGTAGTCACTTCCATCTTTCCGTCAAAGCCCATAGGGGTCCCTTCTATAATCAGTATGAATCCGATAACGAGGCAAATAGGAAGTAAAACACGGGTACAGCTCCTTACTAAGAAGTACCAGAAGTTTCCAATTGTTTTGGTCGTTTTAGCGGCCAATGCCTTCATGATACCCGCCATTGCCGCCATACCGGTTGCAGCGGTGATGAATTGGAACAGCATGATAACGAATAACTGGGTGAGATAGCTTAGCCCACTCTCTCCGCTATAATGTTGTAAGTTACAATTCACGAGGAAGCTGATACATGTGTTGAATGCCTGATGAACAGACTGTCCTAAATTGCCGTCTGGATTTAGGGGCAGTACTCCCTGAGAAACTAACAATATCATTCCCCAGAAAAACCAAAAGAGGTTTATCACGAGCAATGCTTTCAGGAATTGTTTCCAGTTCATCTCTTCGTCAGGATTGATTCCACAAACTTTATAGATAACTCTTTCGACAGGAGCCATAAAATCTGACCAGGTCTTTTCTCCTTTATAGACCTTGGCAATGTATTTTCCCAATGGATAAGCCAGAATCACCATCAAGGCTATCTGAACAACCACGCCTAAAATTTCTGTATTCATATACTTTTTACCTTAAACTGTGTGTGTTACTTTAAAACTTCTCGGGTTTGACGAGTACATACATCAAATAACCGAAGATCGCAATACCTAATACAAATAATACTGTGTACATAATCAATTCTCCTCCTTTT
>ERZ779875.2412-NODE-2412-length-10017-cov-4.633708_pt1 | contig 10017 bp, 7 predicted proteins | sample MGYA00511246_ERZ779875 | MGnify/ENA primary metagenome ERZ779875 (study PRJEB29588, sample SAMEA2155093) | human gut metagenome | biome: human gut; feature: human-associated habitat; material: faeces | place: Denmark | collected 2008/2010 ... | reverse complement strand
TGCAGGCGATTTCAACAGCCAGCAGATCAGCTTTTACCGCTATATGAACGGCTTTTTTAAGGGGGCCGGTTACCCGGACAGTGCGTTCACCTCGGTGCGTAACACCTTCTCCTGGGCCACCGACCTTGGCAGCGGCGTCATGAATGCCTACTCGTTCTACCTGTACGGCTCGCCGTTCTTCTATTTTTCGCTCATCTTCCCGCAGAAGTGGCTGCCCTACCTCATGGTGCCGTTGCTCGTGCTCAAATTTGCCGTGGCGGGCGGCGGCGCGTACCTTTACCTGCGCCGCTACGTCAAAAACATCGACTATGCGGTGCTGGGTGCCTGCCTTTACACCTTCTCCGGCTTTGCGGTGTACAACATTTTCTTCAACCACTTTGTGGACGTGGTGGCCCTGTTCCCGTATCTGCTGTGGTCGCTGGACGAAGTGCTTTATGAAAACAAGCACAGCTGGTTTGCCTTCTGGGTGGCGGTGAACCTTTTCAACAACTACTTCTTCTTCATCGGGCAGGTGGTGTTCCTTGCCATCTACTTTGTGTGCAAGCTCAGTACCGGCGACTTCCGTCTCACGGTGAAAAAGTTCGGCCTGCTGGCCTTCGAAAGCCTGCTGGGCGTGGCCATGGGCAGCCTTTTGCTGGTGCCGGCCATCCTCTCGCTGCTGCAGAACCCCCGCACGGTGGACCTTTCCTCCGGCTGGGGCTTTCTGACCTACAGCAAGGTGCAGCAGTACCTTGCAATTCTCGTCAGCTGGATCATGCCGCCGGATTCTCCCTACCTCACATCCATCTGGTCGGAGGGCGTGATCAAGTGGACCAGCATGTCGGCCTATCTGCCGCTGTGCAGTCTGGCCGGTGTCGTGGCCTACTGGAAAGCAAAGCGCGGCGACAGTAAAAAGCGCATCGTGGGCACCTGCGCCGTGTTCGCACTGGTGCCCATCCTGAACAGTGCGTTCTACGCCCTCAATTCCAGCTACTATGCGCGCTGGTACTATATGCCGGTGCTGGTGCTGGCCGCAATGACCGTGAACGCGCTGGAAGACCACAACACCGATCTGGACAGCCCGGCCCGCGGCATCAGCTGGCTGATGATCGCCACGGTGGCCTTTGCGGTGGTGCCAGTGCAGGACAGCGACACCGGCAGCTGGTCGTTCGGCGTGCTCAAGAACCCCGGTCAGTACTGCGCGGTGCTGGGCTTTGGCCTGCTGGGCCTGCTGCTGTACCGCTATCTCTGCCAGAAGTGGCGGGGCGACAGCCGCTTTGCCCAGCGCATGACGGCGGCAGTGCTGGCGTTTGCCTTCCTGTTCAGCGTGGTGCACATCGGCATTGGCAAGTTCGGCCAGTGGTATACCGACAGCGACCTTGTGAAGCAGGACACCAACGCCCTGCTGTTGAAAAACGACCTGCCCGAAGGCGATTACCGCGTGGATACGTACAAGATCCACGACAACATCGGTATGTGGCTGGATAAGAGCTGCCTGCAGTATTTTGGCAGCACGGCGGCCCCCAGCATCCTCAGCTTCTACCCGGCGCTGGGGGTCAAGCGGGATGTGCGCAGTGAGCCGGAGCTTTCCAATTATGCACTGCGGGGCCTTTTGAGTGTGGAGTACCTTATCACCACGCCGGAAAAGCAGACCGACTTTGAAAACGAAGCCGACGACGGCTGGGAATATGCCTTTGCAAAGGACGGCTATGCGGTCTACCGCAACACGAACTACGTGCCCATGGGCTTTGCCTATGACTATTACCTCACCCAGACCGAGTACGAAGAAACAGCCAAAGCCACCCGCGCAAACCTCCTGATGCGTGCACTGGTGCTTACCGACGAGGATGCTGCAGTCTACGGCAAGTACCTTACCCATCTGCCGGAAGGCAGACGGGAGGAGCTGTACTATGAGTCCTACGTGCAGGACTGCCGCGAGCGCCGTGCCACGGCTACCAGTGTGTTCCAGATGAACAATTCGGGCTTCCACGCCGAGATCACGCTGGAAAAAGAGAACCTCGTGTTCTTCTCCGTGCCTTACGATGACGGCTTTACGGCCTATGTCAACGGGCAGGAGGCCGACATTGTGGAGGTGGACGAGGGATTGATGGCTGTGCTGTGCCCGGCAGGTGAAAACAGCATCGATTTTGTCTACCAGCCCGACGGCATCCGGCTGAGCCGTGCGCTGACTTTGGGCGGCATTGTGGTATGGCTGGCGTACACGGCGTACTTCGTCTGGCGCAAGCGCCGCACAAAGCGGGCCTGATGCACGGAAGAATGACTTTGTGCTGTAGAAGGAAGAAATTTTTGAAATTTCCTCTTGACTTTATGCCAATAAAGTGTATAATGCAATCAAACCGATGAGGCGGAAGAGAACCTGCACAGCGCATCTTCAGTGAGCCCGGACAGTGAAAACGGGCGAGAGCGGGGCAGAGCTTCGTGGGCCGCCGAGGGCCGGGCAAATGGGCAGCAAGCCTTAGTAGCTTTGGACGGAAGTCTCCGTTACAGGACAGGGGAGTGTTGGCTCTCCGTGAGAGGCTCTGCAGTTTGCAAAGCAGGGCAAGCAAGGTGGCACCGCAGAATCGAACTTTACCGATCCTGTCCTTGTGGATAACACACAGGGACAGGGTCGTTTTTATTTGTAAGACCCGTCCCGCAAAGGGAGCGGGTCTTTTACTTTTGCCGCCCGCTCCGGGAAAGGAGCTAACTGTTATGAAAAACGTTACCATGATCTCCCGCCGCAGCTTCCTCAAGGCCGCTATGGCTGCTTCCGCCGTTTCTGCACTGGCATTCACCGGCTGCGGCGGCTCCGCTTCCAGCACCGTGGCTGCATCTTCCACTGCTTCTTCCGCTGCCGCTTCCGCAGCAGCCGAGGGCGGCCAGACCTTCAAGGTGGGCATCGTCAACTATGTGGATCATGCTTCCCTCAACCAGATCGTGGAATCTGTGGAGAGCCGTCTGGATGAGCTGGGGGCAGAGAAGGGCGTTACCTTCGACTACGCCGACTACTACGCAAATGCACAGGCTGACCAGTCCAACCTGAACCAGATCGGTGCCGACCTCGTGGCCGATGGCGTGGATGTCATCGTGGCCGTTGCCACCCCCACCGCCGCCACCATGCTGGCCGCTGTGGAGGACACCGACATCCCGGTGGTCTACTCCGCTGTGACCGATCCCGCCGCCGCAGGCTTTGACGGTGAGGAGAACATCACCGGCACCTCCGATGCCCTGAACACCGACGCCATCATGAACCTCATCCTGGCTGTCAACCCCGACATCGACACCATCGGCCTGCTGTACGACCTGAGCCAGGATGCCTCCACCCAGGCCATTGCCGACGCCAAGGCATTCTGCGACGAAAAGGGCATCAAGTACATTGAAAAGAACGGCACCACCACCGCCGAGGTCCAGATGGCTGCCGAGGCCCTCATTGCTTCCGGCGTCAAGGCCGTCTTCACCCCCACGGACAACACCGTGATGACCGCGGAGCTCTCCATCTATGAGACCTTTGCCGAGGCAGGCGTCCAGCACTATACCGGTGCCGACAGCTTCGCGCTGAACGGCGCGTTCGTGGGCTACGGCGTCGATTACGTCCAGCTGGGCGAGGCCACCGCCGATATGGTGGTGGAGCTGCTCTGCGATGGCAAGACCCCCGCTGACCTGCCGTTCCAGACCTTTGACAACGGCATTGCCACCATCAACACCGAGACCTGCGCCGCCCTCGGCCTCTCCCTCGACACCGTGAAAGAGGCGTTCAAGCCCTACTGCACCGAGGTCGTGGAAGTGGAGACGGCAGAGAATTTCTAAAAACATCTTTTAAAGGAGCACACACATGCTGGCGAGTATCTTTTCGCTCAATGTCATTCAGACCGCGCTGGAGCTGGGCTGCATTTACGCCCTGGTGGCGCTGGCGCTGTTTCTGAGCTATTCCATCCTGAACATTGCGGACCTGTCCACCGACGGCTGCTTTACCCTGGGTTGCGCCGTGGCGTGTCAGGTGGCGCTGACAGGGCACCCGTTCCTGGCGCTGCTGGCGGCCATGGCGGCGGGCGTGTGCTCCGGTTTCGTGACAGCCTTTTTGCAGACCCGCCTCGGTGTGGAAAGCATCATGGCGGGCATCATCGTCAACACCGGCCTGTACACCATCAACCTGGCGGTCATGGGGTTCTCCTCCACCCTGTCGCTGGTCAAGACGGACACGGTCTTCTCCATCGCCAAGAGCGCGCTGGCCTTTACAGGCGGCTGGTATAAGCTGGTGCTGGCTGCAGCGGTCATCGCGCTGGCTGGCGCGGCAATGATCGGCTTCCTGGGTACCCGGCTTGGCCTTTCCATCCGGGCCACCGGTGACAACGCCGCCATGGTGCGGGCGTCCAGCATCAACCCTGCATTCACCATCACGGTGGGCCTGTGCATCTCCGGTGCCCTGACCGCCCTCTCCGGCGGCCTGCTGGCCCAGTACCAGAAGAGCTGCGACATCAACGTGGGCACCGGCATGGTGACCATTGCGCTGGCCTCCCTCATCATTGGCGAAACGCTGGTGGGCAAGCGCACCATGCTGCGCCGCATTCTGGGCGTGGTGTTCGGCAGCTGCCTGTACCGCTTTATCGTGGCGGTGGCGCTGCGGTTCAATGTCCCGGCAGCGGCCATGAAGCTGGTCTCCGCCATCATCGTGGCCGTGGCCATCTCGATGCCCGCCATCCAGGCACACTTCGCCTTTGAAAAGCGGAAACATGCGGCACAGAAAAAGGAGGCGGTCTGAGATGGAAATGCTGGAACTGCAAAACCTCCACAAGACGTTCAACCCCGGCACCGTCAATGAAAAAGTGGCTCTGAACGGCGTCAGTCTTACGATGGAAGCGGGTGATTTCGCCACCATCGTGGGCTCCAACGGCGCCGGTAAATCCACCCTCTTCAACGCCATCACCGGCGGCTTCATCGCCGACGAGGGCAGCATCACGCTGGGCGGCGAGGACATCACCTTCGCGCCGGAATATCAGCGCAGCCGGGTCATCGGCCACCTGTTCCAGGACCCGCTCAAGGGTACGGCCCCCAACATGACCATCGAGGAGAATCTGGCGCTGGCCTACCTTCGCGCCGGGACCGCCCCCAACGCCATCTTCTCCCGCATCTCCCGCAAAGACAAGGAGATCTTCCGCGAAAAGCTGGCCCTGCTGGACATGGGCCTCGAAGACCGGATGAAACAGCCGGTGGGTCTGCTGTCGGGCGGTCAGCGTCAGGCGCTGACCCTGCTGATGGCCACCCTCGTCACCCCGAAGCTCCTGCTTCTGGACGAGCACACCGCCGCCCTCGACCCCGCCACGGCGGAAAAGGTGCTGGATCTGACCAAGAGCATCGTGGCCGAGAAGAAGATCACCTGCCTGATGGTCACGCACAATATGCATCAGGCGCTGGAGCTGGGCAACCGCACCCTCATGATGGACGCAGGACGCATCGTTTTCGACGTCAAGGGCGAGGCCCGGAGCCGGATGACGGTGGACGACCTGCTGGAGAAGTTCCGCGAGAACGCAGGCAAGGCCCTCGACAACGACCGCATCCTCCTGAGCAAGGTGGAAAAGGATAACTGAAACCAAAAAAGACCTCTGCACGAGATGGCGTGCAGAGGTCTTTTGCTGTCTTTACAGCTTGTCTTCCTTCAGGTAGCGGATGAGCAGGGGCAGCTCGTAGATCAGCATGGAGAGCCAGCCGATGCCGTAGCTCACGGGCAGGAACCGAAGCTCGACTTTGAGCAGCAGGATCAGAATGGCGGCGGCCAGCACCCGGAAGCCCATGTTGAGCATACTGCTGGTCAGGGTGACCTTCAGGTCGCCCAGACCCCGGAAGCCGCCCTGAATGCCGTTGGTCACGCCGGGCATCAGGTAGAAGAGGGAGGCGCACCGCAGGAACTTGACGCCCAGGTCGATGACGGCGGGGTCATCCACGAAGAGGGAGATGATGGGGCGGGCAAAGAGCAGGCAGACCGCCATCAGGAGCAGGCCGTAGACAAGCTCGATGCGCAGGCCGCAGAAAAAGCCCTGACGCACCCGCTCCTTTTTGCCGGCACCGTGGTTCTGGGCCATCAGGGTGGTCATAGCGTGGGCGATGTTCTGCTGGGGCATATAGGTGAAGTCGTCCACCCGGCTGGCGGCGGTGAAAGCGGCCATTGCGTTGATGCCCAGAGTGTTGACGATGGCCTGCACGGCGATCTTGCCCAGCTGGACGGTGGCCTGCTGCATGGCGCTGGTCCAGCCGTACTGGACGGTGCTGCGCAGCAGAGAGCCGTCAAAGACGAGCCAGCGCCGCCCCAGCTGAAGGACGGGGACTTTGAGCTGGATGTAGACGACGCAGAGCACACAGCAGAGCGCCTCGCTGAGGACGGTGGAGAGGGCGCAGCCTTCGCTGCCCCAGCCCAGCACCTCGACGAAGAACAGGTCGCCGCCGATGTTCAGCACGGAGCTTATCATCAGGAAGTAGAGGGCGCTCTTGCTGTCGCCCAGCGCCCGCATGGTGGCGGCGAGAAAGTTGTAAAAGAAGGTGAAGATGAGGCCCGCAAAGACGATGCGAAGGTACTGCACCGCGATGGGCAGGATCTCTTCCGGAACCTGCATCAGCCGGAGCAGCGGCGTCGCCAGCAGGACGCAGAGGGCCGAAAAGACCAGCGAGAACACCGTGCCTGCGATGGCAGTGGTGGAGACCTGACGCTCCACGCGCTGGGTGTCTCCGGCACCATAGGCCGTGCTGACAAGGATGCCGGCACCGAGGCAGAGACCGTTGATGAAGAGGATGGCCAGCGTCATCAGCGGATTGGAGGTGCCGACGGCGGCGAGGGCGTCCGCGACGACGGCGTTCTTCGGGAGCGAAACCGTTTTTAACCAAGTTTTTTTCGTGTCGGCATCAATTCCGACGATATCGACTTGTATCATTCGCACTTTACGTAAACGTTGAAAAGGGCGGCATTATCCGCCTCGGATGTCGGACAAGAACTTTAAAGGATAACGCTGAAAGTGGCCGGACAAATTAAAAACAAACGGGCTTCCTTTGACTATTTCATCGAAGAACGATTTGAAGCGGGGTTGGTGCTCCGCGGGTGGGAGGTCAAAAGTGTGCGTGCCGGGCGCGCCACCATCAATCTGTCTCACGTCTACGTGAGAGACGGAGAACTTTTTTTGTGTAATGCACATTTCACGCCGGCCGATCAGGTCTGTACGCATGAAAAAACGGAAATCAACCGCACGCGCAAGCTCCTGATGCACAAAAAGGAAATCATGCGTCTCGTGGGCAAGGTGGAGCGCTCGGGGTACGCCTTGGTACCGTTGGATCTGCACTTTAAAAACGGCCGGGTGAAGCTTGCGATGGCGTTGGGGCGCGGCAAGAAGGAATTTGAAAAGCGCGCCGACGAGAGTAAAAAAGAATGGAAGCGCGATCAGGAACGCCTTATGAAGAACGACATGACCAAAGGCAAGGCGCGTCAGAACTATAAGGATGTGTAGTTATGTTTAAGGCAGACACGAAAAAGCTCGACGCGGCGTTAAAAGAAGAAGTTGTCGCGGAAACGGCGGTCTTTGACGGACGGCTGATGCACGTGCGTCGCCTGGAAGTAAGGCTTCCCAACGGCAAGCTCTCGACGAGGGAAATGACCCGGCACTGCGGGGCGGCTGCGATAGTAACGCTTGACGAACATCAACGCGTCGTGTTGGAGCGGCAGTGGCGCGCGCCGGCGGGCGGGGCCCTCTGGGAAATTGCCGCCGGGAAAATTGATCCGGGGGAAGAGGCTTTTGCGACGGCACGCCGCGAATTGGAAGAAGAAGCGGGGCTCACCGCGAAGCGTTGGACGTTCCTCGGCACGATTCACAATGCGATCGGCTACAGCGACGAACACATTGAGATTTATCTTGCGCGCGAACTCACGGCGGGAACGGTGCATCTGGACGACAATGAATTTCTGACGCTTGTGAAACCCACGTTTGAAGAAGCGCTGCAGATGTGCCGCACCGGTGAGATTACGGACGTCAAAACGTTGGCGGGACTTTATTGGGTGCGGGATTATCTTGCGGGAAACCTTCCGCAGGCACTGGAATTAAGCGCTTTGTCGTAGAAAATTCTTTGAATAGCCCTTGTAAGTGCCGTATAATTATTGGTTAACCGCAGCTGGCCAAAGGCAGGTAAGACGCCCGTCTGCGTGACACATTTTTTTTTTGCCCAGAGGTAAAAAATAATGCGACTCCAGCAGAAAGCGCTCACGTTTGACGACGTGCTCCTTGTCCCGGCTTATTCTGAAGTACTGCCCCGCGACGTCGTTCTGAAGACGAAGCTCACGCGCGAAATTACCCTCAACCTTCCGATGATCTCGGCCGCCATGGATACGGTGACCGAAGCCAATCTCGCGATCGCGCTCGCGCAGGAAGGCGGTGTCGGCATTATCCACAAGAACCTCACGGCTCAGCAGCAGGCCGCGGAAGTGGCGAAGGTGAAGCGCCATGAGTCCGGCGTGGTGAGCGATCCCATCACGGTGGGCCCCGACATGCTCGTGGGCGATGTGATCCGCATGTGCCTTGAGCACAAAATCAGCGGTGTGCCCGTCGTCGAAGGCCGTCGGGTTCTCGGTATGGTCACCAACCGCGACCTTCGTTTTGAAACCCGTATGCAGGCGCCGGTGCGTGAAATCATGACGCCGCGTGAAAAGCTCGTCACGGTTCGCGAAGGGGCCTCCCTTGAAGAAGCCAAGCGTCTCATGCACGAAAACCGTCTGGAACGCGTGCTCGTCGTTGACAAGGATTTCAATCTCAGCGGACTCATTACGGTGAAGGACATCGTGAAGGCGACCGAGCATCCCAATGCCGCTAAGGACAAGGACGGCAAGTTGCTCGCGGGGGCTTCGATCGGTGTCGGTGCCGGCACGGAAGAACGCCTGGAACTCCTCGTCGAGGCCGGCGTGGACGTCGTGGTGGTGGATACCGCTCACGGTCACTCCAAGGGCGTTTTGGATCGCGTGACTTGGGTGAAGAAGAATTATCCCAACCTGCAGGTGATCGGCGGCAACATCGCCACCGGCGCTGCGGCCCGTGCTTTGGCGGATCACGGCGCGGACGCCGTCAAGGTCGGTATCGGGCCGGGCTCCATCTGCACGACGCGTATCGTGGCTGGCGTGGGCGTTCCCCAGATCACCGCGATCAGCAACGTGGCTGAAGCCCTCGAAGGCACGGGCGTTCCCCTGATCGCCGACGGCGGCATCCGTTTCTCGGGTGATATTGCCAAGGCTATCGCTGCAGGGGCGAACTGCGTCATGATGGGCGGGATGCTCGCCGGTACTGAAGAAGCGCCGGGCGAGGTGATTCTTTACCAGGGCCGTTCCTACAAGTCTTACCGCGGCATGGGTTCCTTGGGGGCCATGTTCAAGGGGTCGGCCGATCGCTACTTCCAGGACAACAACGCCGGCAATCTCGATAAGCTCGTGCCGGAAGGCATTGCAGCCCGTGTTCCTTATAAGGGAACTTTGTATGAAGTGATTTATCAGCTGACCGGCGGTTTGCGTGCAGGTATGGGATATTGCGGCGCTGCCAATATAGAGAAGCTGCATGATGCCAAATTCACCCGCATCACCAATGCCGGTGTGTTGGAAAGCCATCCGCATGATGTTGCGATAACCAGCGAGGCTCCGAATTATAGCCGTCCCGAATAAGGATATTCATCCATAAAGATATATGCCCGGAGAGTAAATTATACTTTTCGGGCATTATTTGTTTATGATATTGTATCTTTGTGAACTTGCTTGTTTATTGGTTTTGCCTATTTTAGACAGATGGTTATGATAAGGACTTGTTTGGTGATGATTTTTTCCGGAGTGAGCTGGTTTGCTTTTTCCCAGCAGGACCCGGTGCTGATGCGTGTCAATGGAAAGGATGTGCTGCGTTCTGAGTTTGAGTATTATTATAACAAGGATGCGGCATCGTTTGCTTCCGGGTATGTTGCACCGGAAAAGTATGCGGAGCGGTTTGCAGACTTCAAACTGAAAGTATCTGCTGCCGAGACAGCCGGTTTGGA
>ERZ779875.2406-NODE-2406-length-10034-cov-2.961419_pt1 | contig 10034 bp, 10 predicted proteins | sample MGYA00511246_ERZ779875 | MGnify/ENA primary metagenome ERZ779875 (study PRJEB29588, sample SAMEA2155093) | human gut metagenome | biome: human gut; feature: human-associated habitat; material: faeces | place: Denmark | collected 2008/2010 ... | reverse complement strand
CCCACTGCTTATTGCTTTTCGCAATTGAAGCAGGGGACTTACTTGATTCGGTTAAGATAACACATTATTTGCAGAGCTCTGCCACAACCTGATTAATCACCTTTCCGTCTGCTTTTCCCTTCATATCAGCCATAACAGCCTTCATGATCTGACCCTTATTTTTCGTTGCGATCACATCCACACCTGTCCCTGCAACATTTTTCACAAGCACATCCCCGATGTGCACCGGGGCAGCAACCTCAACATTTTTCAATGCTTTGACACAGTCAAATATTTTTCCTTTCGGAATATCTTCTTTTGTCTTTACAGAAACCATTGCTTCACTTCCGCCGGTGATCCTTACTGTAGAGGTAACGATTCTGGTTGGATTTGTCACTTCCTTCCTCGCATAGATATCACCGCGCTTACAGGTATTCCCTGTAACACTGACAACTTCACCGTTCTCCATTTTTACAGTCAGCGGACAGCCCATCGGACAACCGATACAGATTAAATTTTTCTCTTCCATTGATATACCTCCATTTTATTCCTGCTCGATTTTCACTGTAATCGTCTTTAGATCCGGGTACTGCAAAAGCTGCTCTTTTGTCAGTTTAATCTCTTCCATTTCTCCCGGTGCCACGACCGGACGTTTTCTGTGAATGACTCTCTCATCATCAAAATAAGCGCTGACGTAACAGTTCTTGTATACACCGCCCACACGGAAACGGACTGTGATCTGCTCATCCATATTAGCAACATTGATGGTTCCCGGCACCGTATACCGGACACCCTCGATCGGATTTAAAACAATGTCGTTATCTCTTGCTGCCTTCACGCCATCTGCTTTCACATAAGCTGCCGCATTTTTTCCGGCTGTCTTTGCTTCCTCGGACACGAAATCCACCAGATCATGCACATGCAGCACATTTCCACAGGCAAATACACCCGGAATATTTGTCTCAAGGCTCTCATTGACCTTCGGTCCGGAAGTAACCGGGTTCATGTCGACACCCATGCCTTTGGAAATCTCATTTTCCGGGATTAGTCCTACCGAAAGCAACAGCGTATCGCAGCTATATTCTTCTTCGGTCCCCAGAATCGGTTTTCCTTTACTGTCAACCTCAGCTAACGTGATTCCTTCTACACGCTCTTTTCCCTTAATGTCCACAACCGTGTGGCTTAACTTTAACGGGATTCCGTAATCATCCAGACACTGCACAATATTACGTTTCAGACCGCCGGAATATGGCATTAATTCTGCCACGACCTTAACCTTTGCACCCTCAAGTGTCATTCGCCTTGCCATGATCAGTCCGATATCACCGGAACCTAAAATGACGACTTCACGTCCCGGCATAAAGCCTTCGATGTTTACCAGACGCTGTGCCGTTCCTGCGGAGTAAATTCCCGCCGGGCGGTATCCCGGAATATTTAACGCGCCTCTCGGTCTCTCGCGGCATCCCATAGCAAGAATGACTGCTTTTGCCTGGATCTCAAACAGGCCATCCTCACGGTTCATCGCCGTAACGACTTTCTCATGGCTGATATCCATGACCATAGTATTTAATTTATATTCAATGCCCAGATCTTTTACCTGTGAAATAAATCTGCCCGCATACTCAGGTCCTGTCAGTTCTTCCTTAAATGTATGCAGTCCAAATCCATTGTGGATACCCTGGTTTAAAATTCCGCCTAATTCTTTGTCTCTCTCTAAAATTAATATGTCATCGATTCCGTTATTTTTTGCAGAAACAGCAGCCGCAAGCCCTGCCGGTCCACCTCCGATGATTACGATATCATATGTTTTCATGCTCTGGCTCCTCCTTCTTACAGACTGTCCTTGTTGGTTCCGACAATAATCCTTGAATTTCCGCCTGATTTTGTAATCTCAGACTGGCTCACACCGCGCTCTCTTGCTAAAATCTCCATGGTTCTCGGTGAACAGAAACCCGCCTGACACCGTCCCATTCCGGCTCTCGTCCGGCGTTTGACACCATCTAACGATTTTGCACCGAGCGGACGTCTGATGGCATCGATGATTTCTCCCTCTGTGATCATCTCACAGCGGCAGATAATGTTTCCATACTCCGGTTTTTCCTTAATTAATGCCGCTCTTTCCTCTTTACTTAATGTGTTTGGATTTAATACACCCTTGCGTGTTGCAATGAAATCTTTTTTCTCTTCCAAATGCATTTTCTCTTTTAACAGATCTGCAACCATCTCTCCGATCGCAGGACTGCTCGTAAGTCCCGGTGACTCGATTCCGGCGCAGTCGATAAATCCTTTTGCATCGGCAACCTCTTCAATAATAAACTCATGACCATCCTCATGTGCACGAAGTCCGGCAAAAGATGTGATGACCTGACGCATCGGAATATTTTTTACATTCAGGTTTGCACCGGCAATCACCTGATCCAGGCCTTCTCTTGTGGTGTTGGTTCCCTCTTTATCCTCAATGTCAATGGCGGTAGGCCCTAACAGCAGGTTGCCATGCACCGTCGGCGAAATGAGGATTCCTTTTCCATATTTGCCCGGCAGCGCAAAGACCGTATGACTTACATGGCTTCCGGCACTCTTGTCAAGCAGGCAGTAATCACCGCGTCTTGGCGTAATATGGATTTTCTTTTCACTGACCATGTTGTGAAATTTGTCCGCATAGACACCAGCTGCATTGACCACATATTTTGTCTCGAACACACCCTGATTTGTGTGGACTTCCCAGATATCTCCCGACTTTTTCAAATCGGTTACTTCTGTGTCAAACTTAAATTCCACACCATTTACATTCGCATTCTCAGCCAATGCGATATTCAGGTTGAACGGACACACGATCCCGGCGCTTGGCGCATACAATGCTGCGCAGATATCATCCTCAAGATTCGGCTCCATCTCATGCACTTCCTCTTTGGATAAAATACGCAGCCCCGGCACACCGTTTACCACGCCACGGTCATACAGCGCTTTCAGATTCGGCATATCCGCTTCATCCCTGCAGACAACCAGAGAACCTATCCGCTTAAACGGAAAATCAAGATCTTTGGAAAGCTGCTCCATCAAGGCATTTCCCCGTACATTTAATTTTGCCATCAGGGAACCTTCTTTTGCATCATATCCCGCATGTACGATTGCACTGTTTGCCTTGGATGTGCCGCAGCAGACATCTTCCTCTTTCTCTATCACACATATTTTTGCATTGTAGCGCGACAATTCTCTTGCCGCTGCTGCGCCGGATACACCGGCTCCGATGATAATTACGTCATACATTTTCCATCTCTCCTTTTTTACTTTGTTCTTCTGGTATCTAACCCGGAGGGCTTTTTCATTCATAAGATGTAATCTCCTATGAATAAAAAAGCCTGACAAGTAAGCGCACCCATGCTGTTGCGATTATCCTGTCAGGCTCTCTTCTCTCTTGCCCCTCAACAATAGATTGCAGGTTCCACATGCACATCTACTGTCATAAATATAAAATTGTCATATAAAGTTACTTATCGCATGACAAACATACGGTCTACCATGGAATTGCTCCATATAGCAGTACTGCAACAATTGCTCCGATCACCGGTCCCACCAGCGGAACAACTGCATATCCCCAGTTGGATGTTCCTTTTCCCTTAATCGGAAGAACGGCATGTGCAAGACGCGGTCCGATATCTCTTGCCGGATTGATCGCATATCCGGTCAGTCCACCAAGTGACATACCGATCGATACAATGATTCCAAATACAAGAAACTTTCCAAGTCCATCGGTAAGTCCCGGCACATTTGCCATACCTTTGATCGCAAATACAAGGATAAACGTTCCAACTGCCTCACTGAAAATATTCTGTCCCATGTTCGGAATAGAAGGCGCTGTACAGAACACCCCAAGTTTTGTCGCCTGATCCTCTGTTGCATCAAACTGTCCTTTAAACAAAAGATATACGATCACCGCTCCAACAAACGCTCCTGCAAACTGTGCAATGATATATCCCGGAACCATTGCCCAGTCAAAACTTCCGTCAACTGCAAGTGCTAACGTCAGCGCCGGATTAAACGATGCTCCCGATGCTGCTCCGAAAATAAATGCCGGCAGCATAACCGCAAGTCCCCATGCAAATGTGATCTGGACAGTTCCTCCACCCTTCATGCCAGATTTGTTGAGATTTACGTTTGCAACAACTCCATCACCTAAGATGATCAGAATCATAGTTCCCAAAAATTCTGCTATATATGGTAACATACTATCCCCCCTTATTCAATTAACTTTACCAATACATTACAATCTTTACCTTCCCTATACAAAACCTTCTTTTTAATCTTCCTTTGCCCAGCCGTATGCATATTTGACTGCTTTGTTCCAGCCTTTGATCATTTCTTCTCTCTTTGCGGCATCGATCTGCGGCTCAAATGTCTTGTCGATTGCCCAGTTTTTAATAACATCCTCTTTACTTGACCAGTAACCGACTGCCAGACCAGCAAGATATGCAGCGCCCATCGCTGTTGTCTCTACACATTGCGGACGATTTACCGGCGCATCAATAATGTTCGCCTGTGTCTGCATCAGGAAATCATTAGCACTTGCTCCACCGTCAACTTTCAAAGCGGTAAGATCAATTCCGGAATCTGCTTTCATGGCAACCAGAACATCATTCACCTGATATGCCAGAGATTCCAATGTTGCACGGATAATGTGATATTTATTGACGCCACGGGTAATACCTACGATCGTACCTCTTGCATACTGATCCCAGTGAGGTGCACCAAGACCGGTAAATGCCGGAACTACATAACAGCCGTTCGTATCTTTTACTTTCTTTGCCATGTATTCAGAATCAGGTGCAGAATCAATGACTCTTAATTCATCTCTTAACCACTGGATCGCAGCCCCCGCCACGAAAATAGAGCCTTCCAGTGCGTAATTAACTTTTCCATCCAGTCCCCATGCAATCGTAGTTACCAGACCATTCTTGGAAAATACCGGTTTTTCGCCTGTGTTCATTAAAAGGAAACATCCGGTTCCATATGTATTCTTTGCCTCTCCTGCGTTAAAACAGGTCTGACCAAACAATGCTGACTGCTGGTCTCCGGCAGCACCTGCGATCGGGATCGGTCCACCAAGGTAAGAAGGATCTGCCTCCCCGTAAATACAGCTTGACGGTTTCGGCTCCGGCAGCATACATTTTGGAATATTTAACTCTGCTAAAATCTCATCATCCCACTGAAGAGTGTTGATATTAAATAACATTGTTCTGGATGCATTGGAATAATCGGTCACATGAACAGCGCCTTTTGTCAGTTTCCAGATCAGCCAGGTTTCTACCGTTCCGAATAATAATTCACCCTTTTCGGCTCTCTCTCTTGCACCCGGTACATTGTCAAGCAGCCATTTTACCTTCGTGCCTGAAAAATATGCATCAATGACAAGACCTGTTTTTTCCCTGAATTTATCGGTAAGTCCTTTTTCTTTTAAGGTATCGCAATATTCTGAAGTTCTGCGGCACTGCCATACGATCGCATGATGGATCGGCTCTCCTGTTTCCTTATCCCAGACGATCGTTGTCTCTCTCTGGTTGGTAATACCGATTGCTGCAATATCCTCTGCTGTCGCATTGATCATGTTCATCGCCTCAACTGCAACACCGAGCATACTTGCCCAGATTTCATCTGCATCATGTTCCACCCAGCCCGGCTGTGGGAAGTACTGTGTAAATTCCCTCTGTGCCACGCTGCACATCTCACCTTTCTCGTTGAACAGGATACATCTGTTGCTTGTGGTTCCAGCATCCAGTGCCATTACATATTTTGCCATACTTTTTCCTCCTCTTTCTTTTGGCTTTATTTAATATTTAAACTGCTCCCCCCAGAGCATTATAAATATTCGTAAAATTGATTGTTCTTTTTTTCTATTGAAATATATTATTTTTTACCTTACATATTCCAGACTTTATGGTTTGTGGATGATACCGCCATCGCACCCGCTGACAATGCTCCCATCACGTCTTCTTTATCTGTGATCAGCCCTCCTGCAATGATGGGTACTTTTACCGAATGACTAATCTGTGCAATGATCTTAGGCATCACTCCCGGAAGTACCTCGATAAAATCCGGTTTTATCATGTGCTGCTGTTGTCTGATATTTTCAAATGCCATTGAATCCAGTAAGAAAACACGGAGTACTGTATACATAGACATTTCTTTTGCTTTTTTGATCAGTGACGGCTTCGTGGAAATGATTCCATCCGCTTCAGTCTGCTCCTTAATAAATTCAACTGCAATCTCCTTTGGACTTAAACCACTGATGAGATCCATATGCACCATCGCGATCTTACCTGCATCCCGTATCGTCTTTACAATTGAGCCAATAGAACAGACATCCCCGAATAAAATAAAAATGACTCTGATATCATCATGTTTACAGCATTCCTCCACATCTTCCATACTTTTTACTGCTGCAATAATTGGATTATCCTCAACTGCTTCATAAAAATTCTGATTCATGCTTTCCCCTTCCCAGATACCTTTTTCCTATTTCATATGTATACAACTGATGATCATCTCATGACGTTTTTGCATTGCAGTTTTAATATAACATAAAAAAGAGCGACAATACCAACGGCTTCATCGGCCGTTCTATTCGCTCTCCTGTCATTGCTCTCTTATTGAACTGTCTGCATCATATCATAATGCATAATGCAATGCAATACTTTCTTGATGTTATTTATCATTTTTGTTTGTGTTTTACAGTTTTTTCTATATATTATTGTATATAATACACAATTTTGTTTCATTTTCTTATATATCTTTGTTATATTTTTATCAATGTATCATATTTCGTTTCATTCCACCTGAAAATCATCCAAAGCAGACTTCTTCCCTGTCATTTTCCCCCGTGTGTCAGGATGCCCCGCCCAGACTTTCTAACTTTTCCTCACATTCCTGCGCCGTGCGTGCTCCCATGCCTAAATCCATACCAAAGATTCCATATTCGTCTCCTGCTGAAAGTCCGGCGATCTTAATGTCTCCATCTTTATTATCCTGAAATAGCAACGTAATACAGGTAGAATTGCCCGGTATCACATTGTATCTCTGATAGATTCTGACCGTAACATCCATTCCCTTGGACGTCATGCTGTATTCATCCCGGAAATCTAATTTATGCTTTCCTTCTTTCAACAGCATATCTGTATTTTGGATCACATTCTTCAAGTTACCATGAACTACCTTCTCAAATACAGCCATATGACACGCCTCCCCCACAATGTTTTTCCTGCGCAGCTACTATTTAAAACTGATTTATAACAATTTTACATCATTGATTTTGTAACGTCAATTACGCCGCCAGCACTTCAAGCACCGCCTCCGCCAGCTTTTTATGACCTTCCTCATTCAGATGTTCCCTGTCCTCCTTACTCGGCTCAGCCACATCGGATGCTGCAAGGAAATCACAGCCATATTTTTCTGCCACTTTCTGATAAACTGCTTTCAACCCCTTCGATACCTCCACGGACTTTTCATTAAACTCAGGATCATACCCCTGCTCCCAGACACCTTCCCCAAGCTGTATCGGAGAGATCAGTAAGATCCTGATATTCTTATCTGCCTTGCGGATCTGCTCCACCAGACGCTCCACGCCAAGACCGATCACCTCCGCAGAAGCATTGTAAAATGTCTTGCAGTCATTCGTTCCAAGCATTAAAACAACGCGGTCCACCGGCGCATGGCTCTCCAAAAGAGTCGGCAAAAACGCTGCACCTTTTCTGCCCTCGCGCAGCTCATCCTCAAAAACTGTCGTCCTGCCGCACAGTCCTTCCTCAATGATGCGGCAGCCTTTTCCATATAACTGCTGTTCGATCAGCCCTGTCCATCTTGTATCTCTGCCGTAGCGGTTTTTCGTTCCCGGTATCAATCCATAAGTATTGGAATCTCCAAAGCATAATATTTCTTTCACACTAGTCTCCTTTTCTCCGCCGTTCTGCCGCGGATCCAGTTTTTATATTAAATATGTTTCATCTTTATCTTTTTATTTCCTATTATGTTAATATGAATACTATGTTTTGTCAATAAAAAAATTGCTAAAGACAGAAAACCCTATCCTTAACAGGGATAGAAAACCCTATCCTTAACAGGATAGGGTTACAAATCCAACATTTACCAGACAGATCAGTACCAGCAGTGTCACTGCCAGCTTTCCGCCCGTCTGTTTTATTTTTTCTTCCACTGCATCTGCCATGCGGTAAATACAGAACATTGTCACAAACAACATTATAAAATACAACATAATATAAACCCGCTCACCGGAAACATAGATCGTCGCCATAAATCCTAAGATCATACCGGCACCGAATCCGCATCCAAGCATAAGCAGTGCATAAATGTACTCCAGCGGCCGCTCCCCTAAAATAATCCAGAGTGCATATAACATCGCCGCCACCGTGACTGCAAGATACACCATCGGAAGCCAGGTAGAAAGCGCACCCCAGTTCCACTCCGTGATCTGCTCCGGCATAACAAACAGACCGGACAAACCCGGATAGGCGGTGCGCAATGCTGTCTGTCCAAATAAGATCAGAACCGGCAGTTCAGAAATGAGTGTCTTTTTATAATCATCTGTTTTCACATAGACAAGCATTGCAAGTACAAGCGTCACTGTCAGAAATACAGCATCGCAGTTTGCAATAAATACACGTTCGATACTGAGCAGGCCAAGATACAGTTTATCTCCAAATCCGTATGTCTCAAAAATCGGGAGATCCGCAATACTGACCGCATTGCGCCCGGCATTTCCAGGACAGAGCAGGATCGAGATCAGCGTCGCCACATTGACAAGCACCATCCCTGCCAGATAAAAGCGGTTTCCCCGGATCACTTTCCGATCCGCCAGATCACTCCCTGCAGAATCCTGCATCAAAGATTCCTTCCGGTGTTTTCCGATGACCATGTAGATGCCATACAGAACAAAAACCACAAACAGAATTACCGCCACCTGTTCATGACTGCTTGCGATCAGGCAGACCAGCACGCCCGCAATGCCTTCCATTATTCCGATTTTCTTATGTATCATCATTTTTTTGAGAAGGAATCCGACAAAGAACATCCCCCATACCGGCCAGAAATAATTCACGGTGGTGGTAATCCAGCCGGCGGTCCCCATATCATGAAACGGATATAAAAGAATTGCCGCTGCCGCGCACCAGTTCATCCACTTTCCACCGCCAAATATCTTTGAAAGCAATACCGGGAAAGAAATAAAGAGCGCCAGATCAATAAGCCGCCACAAAAGCGGATACTTTATGACCTCTACCAGTAAAAACTCGATCACAAACCGGGATGTCCACGTCTCGTAACGCAAGATCAGATAATTCCACAATCCAAGTTCAGATGTCGCCTGTGAAAAGAAAACATCATCTCCCGCCATCGGCTGGATTCGCAGGTGATAAATAATCCCCACAAACGCCACAATGAAAAAAGGAATTAACTGACGCAGATCTGCCCGGACTTTATTCTGATTTTCCACGCATCCGGCTCCTATTCCTCAAACATATCGTCCATCTTTGTTCCACAGTTGCTGCAGAACGCTGCTCCCTGCGGCATTTTGGCACCACATTTCGGACATTCTGTGGCTCCCTGAAGCTTAAATACTTCTGCACGCATACGCTCGATCTCTCCGAGTGCCTCCGTAATCAGGAAAAAGTGCTCCTGTTCCGGTGTCTTTTCTTCGGTTTCCGCGTTTTCCTCATCTTTATGTTTCTCATAATATGCTTTTCCAAGTTCCGCATACTGTTTTTCCACGAAATCCTCTTTGGATCTGATATCCATCTTTAACTTTGCGATCTCAGACACATCCTTGGCCTTCTGCCCAACATCCTTACCCGCACTCACGATCGTCTCACTTAACTTATCAAAAAACTCCATACTGTGTTTACCTCCCTAAACTTTCATCTAGTTAATCTCCCAGGCAATTATATTTTTATTATACTCTTTTGCCCAGAACTCTTCAATAAACATATTTGTCAAAACTCTGCTTTTGAAGCCCACCTGTTACTGTTCACACATACTGTGTGAGCAGTAAC
>ERZ779875.2400-NODE-2400-length-10064-cov-3.176841_pt1 | contig 10064 bp, 8 predicted proteins | sample MGYA00511246_ERZ779875 | MGnify/ENA primary metagenome ERZ779875 (study PRJEB29588, sample SAMEA2155093) | human gut metagenome | biome: human gut; feature: human-associated habitat; material: faeces | place: Denmark | collected 2008/2010 ... | reverse complement strand
GCCGATTTCCAGCCTGATGTACCGCCACAAGCTGCCCGTCGGCGCGCAGTTCCGCAGCTATGAAGTCCCCGTCTGCGCCGCCATGGCGCTGGTGCTGCTGCTGCCGCCGCTGTGCAAACACAAGCTCAAGCGCTGGCAGGGCGGCGCATGTCTGGTGCTGTATATTCTCTATCTGGCCGCCGTGCTGCTGCTGCCCCTGGTTCTGAAGGTAGAGGGCATCTGGCTGGCTATCGTAGTGGCCGAGACCCTGGCCCTGCTGGTCACCGTCAGCTTCTTTTTACGGAAGCGGGAGGAATACGGCTAAGCCTGATCTGCTCTGCGCCCCGGCCTCACTTGATTATACAAAATTTTTTCAAAAAATCGAAAAATCGTGGTGCGTCAGCAGTTTTTCCGATCAGAACGCCCATGTCATCACCTTTTAAATCAACATTGATCACATTACTGTTTTCTTCTGCAGTCATAACGATCTCAACCTTTAAGTCCATCGCTTCAAATACTTTATTTAAGAAATCCTTGATATCATCATTCACAGAATATTTCTTACGTACTTTGATCACCGCATCTTTTCTTCCGATGCCAAGGAAACCGTTATTTCCTTTTTCGACGATCTCATATTCGATTCTGTCACTGGTTGTCCCCAGTTTTACCAGTGCTTCTGTGATTGCTTCATCGACTGTTTTTGCTGAAATTTCAATATATTCCATTCCAAACCCCTATCCTTTCTTATTATTTTCTGCTGTTTTTCTCATTAAAATCGCGGACCATGTTTGCTTTTGCGGCCATACTTCCGGCTTTTGCCTTTGATTTTGCGGCATTTGCTTTCTCTAATTCAAGCTCGCGCTGTGCCTCACTCATGTTAGACTTCTTCTCTTCTTTTTTCGGTTCATCAATTTTTCTTGTATTGATCTTAGCAGCATTGGAAATCTGATTTTCAGCGATTCCCATTTTTTCACGTTTCTTCTTTGCCTTTTCCTGATTCTTCTTAATAATATCCTCAAGATTGATTTTCTCAAAATGTTTATTTAAGAAAAACTGCTGAACGCTTCGTACTACGGCACCGGCAATCCAGTAAATACCAAGACCTACAGGAACGGTAAAACACATTACAAATGAAAAGATCGGCATAGTGCGGTTCATCATTTTCATCTGCTGTGCAGCCATATCATTATCGCTATTTCCGTTAGACGGAGCAGCCTGCGGCATCAGCTTAATGTTAAGTACCTGGGTCAGATAAGAAATAACCGGTACAAGAAGTGCTAATACTACAAACAGGAAGTTATGTGACGCAAAGTTCGTCGTCATGACCTGCCATGGTGTATCTGAAATATTCAGTCCCAGAAAGTTGTTTACATGTGAAACTGTATCATAAGTCGCATTGATGGTATCCGTCAAAGAAGGAAATGCACTCTTTAAGTTTTCCCATCCCGCTGAATTCATTTTGTATAAAACATCAACAATAGAGTTCGAAAGAGCAGTCGGATCTGACACTGTAAAATCTGCTGCCGGTGTTGTCATAACTCTTAAATCTGTAACGAGCTGAGTCATCTTATCCTGATAACCGCTTGTTGCCATAATTCCATCAACCAGCGTAGAAAAATTGTTCTTTACACCGGATACATATGCCGGAACATTTAAAAATACACGGTAAAGAGCAAACAACAATGGCATCTGGATCAGCATCTGCACACAGCTTCCCATCATGGAAACACCGTATTTTTCATATACTGCCTGTGTTTCTTCCTGCATTGCCATCATGGATGCCTGATCTTTTTTTCCGTTATATTTTTTCTGGATCGCCTGAAGTTCAGGCTGCATCTTCTGTGATAACTTTGAAAATTTCTGCTGTTTGTAAGTTAACGGGAACAAAATAGCGTAGATCACGATAGTAAAGATAATGATGGAAAGACCAACATTCTCAATACCGATCATTGACATCAACGCATAAATACCATTCATTACCCAGCCAAGTACTTTGGCGATCGGTCCTAAAATAGCACCATTGTATGCTGTTAATAACATATCTGACACTTGTAAATACCTCCACTATGGAACTGGATCATATCCACCTTTTGAAAAAGGATTACATCTTAAGATTCTCCATAAAGCAAGTGCTCCCCCTTTTAGAGCTCCGTACTTTTCAACTGCCTCCAACCCATATAAAGAACAGGTCGGGCAATATGGACACTTGGTCGTTTTCATCGGAGAAAGATATTTTCTATAAAACTTAATTAAAGTAATTAATATTTTTTTCAAAATGATTCCATCTTCTTTTTTCTGCAATTAACGATTGATTACTTTGTGAAGACCTCCAAGATGCAGCAGGGCACTCTCTGTTTCATGATAACTGATATCGCGCGCCGTACTTCTTGCGATGACTACAATGTCCAAACCATTATTGAACATGTCTTCATGTAGTCTGTAACTCTCCCGGATCAGCCGGGTCAGATGATGTCTGATAACACTGTTTCCAACTTTTTTACTGACGGATATGCCAAGACGATTTCCTTCTGTATGATTTTCCAGAACATACATTACCAGATAACGGTTCGCATAGGATTTTCCCTGCCTGTACACTTTCTGGAAATCACTGTTCTTTTTTAATGATTCCGAAAACTTCATCCTAGTATGCCCTTTCTGATTATTTACCTAAGGCACCAACTACCTTCTGTCTGTTTGAAGGTCTCTGCTTACTTTACCCATAAAATATCTTTGAATGAACAAATAGGTGGTACAAAATGCACCACCTCATTATTCATCCATTCTTCTTAAGGAAAGAAAAGACCACAAAAATGTGGCCTATGCTGATAATTTCTTTCTTCCTTTTAATCTTCTTGCAGCCAATACTTTTCTTCCGCCTGCTGTGCTCATTCTGCTTCTGAAGCCATGAACTTTTGATCTCTGTCTTTTCTTCGGCTGAAATGTCATCTTCATGTTATATCCACCTCCTCTGCCTGGCATTCACCATCATCCTGAAATGACGATGCGATAGAAAACGTCCTAAGACGCATATTCTCAGTTAAAAAACATCATTCTCAATTATAGCAGAAAAATGTTTCAAGTCAAGCACTAAAATTTTGTTTGACCTCATTTTACTTATCTACATTTCAACATTTATCCATTTGTGGAAAATGTTGACCACTATATATATAAGGAAGAAACTCTATCATCCTATATCTTGTTATTTGCTTTTCCACAGTTATCCCCCGAAAATGTTAAAAAATGTGGGTTGAAGAATGCCGATTTTTAGCGGTTTCGCAAAGTTATCCCCAATTTGTGGATAACTTGTGGATATTTTATGGATAATCCACGGATAATCTGTTTATAAACAGGATAATCCCTTATATTTAGCGGTCTATAACTTTTTTCGACTTATTCACACATATTTTTTCCCTTCATGCAAATTTTTATTATTCAGGCTTTCTATTTTGCCCAAATTGGGGTTTTTTTGCATTCACCCTAACTTAAAATACCCTGTACAAACTTTTCATTGATAAAAGCAAAAAAATAGTGTAGGATAGAACTATGTAGAATTTTTTATCAGGAGCGTACAAATTTGGGCGTAAGCTCATATTTGTTATGCGCAAAATACAGCGCAAAAATGAGGATTAAAATGGATAAAATTTTAGAAAAATGGGACGAGATTCTCTCAACCGTCAAACATGAGCATGATATCAGTGATATTTCTTTTGATACCTGGATTCGCCCGCTCGAAGTTTACGGCGTCGAGGGCAGCACTTTATATATACTGGTTCCATCGGAACAGATGACCCTAAGCTATATTTCAAAAAAATATTATCTTCCTTTAAAGGTAACGATTGCAGAACTTACGGGGACAGAATACGAAATCAAGTTCATCCTGCCGGAACAGACAAAAAATATCCGCACCGGCAATAGCGGCGTACCGAAAAAAAATGCACTTTCCGAAAAGGCGGACAGATCAAATCTGAATCCGAACTATACATTCGACACGTTCGTCGTCGGCAGCAATAACCGTTTTGCACAGTCGGCGTCACTTGCCGTTGCTGAATCTCCGGGTGAAGCATACAATCCTCTCTATATTTATGGAGGACCGGGACTTGGAAAAACTCACCTTATGCATTCCATCGGTCATTTTATATTAGAGAGAAACCCAAACGCAAAAGTACTTTATGTTACATCCGAAGAATTTACCAACGAAGTAATCGAGTCGATTCGAAGTGGTAATGCTTCCGCTATGAACAAACTTCGTGAAAAGTATCGTACGATTGATGTATTAATGGTCGATGACGTTCAGTTTATCATCGGTAAGGAAAGTACACAGGAAGAATTTTTCCATACATTTAATGCACTCCACTCTGCCGGCAAGCAGATTATTTTAACATCCGATAAACCGCCAAAAGACATGGAAACCTTAGAAGACCGGATTCGTTCACGTTTCGAATGGGGTCTTATTGCTGATATCGGAACTCCAGACTACGAAACACGAATGGCTATCCTGCGAAGAAAAGTTGAAGCAGACGACATGAAACTCAGCGATGAGATTCTTAATTATATTGCAACTAACATTAAATCCAACATTCGTGAACTTGAAGGAGCTTTAAACAAACTTCTGGCATATTCCAATCTTGAAAAAACAGATATCACAATGGAAATTGCCATGAAAGAACTTCAGAATATTATTACACCGGACAAGCCAAGAGAGATCACGCCACAGCTTGTAATTGAAGTTGTCACCGAACATTTCAATATTTCGCTGGATCAGATGATCTCAAAAAACAGAAGTAACGAAATTGCCAGACCAAGACAGATTGCAATGTACCTCTGTAAGAATATGACAGATATACCGCTTGACTCGATCGGACAGTTACTTGGGGGAAGAGACCATTCCACCATCATTCATGGTATCAAAAAAATTGCCGATGAATACGAATCAAACGAAAATACACGCAATTTAATAGAAACTATCAAGAAAAAAATCAATCCTAACTAAAGTTATCAAGGTTTTTCGAAGTTATACACAAAAAATTGTTGATATCTTGTTAAATTAACGTGAATTCCGTATGGACAAGTCTCATTTTCATGTTTAAAACCTGTTTAAGGCATTTATGAGCCTCATCCTCAATTCACATCATTTCAAGATAATTTCCGCATGGTTTTCACAGGGTTATACCACCTCAAATTTTTTTTAACCCCTTGAAAATTAAGGCTTTCTGCGGTTATCAACTTATTAACAGCCTCTAAGACGACTACGGCGGATTTCTATTTATTTTTTTATGAACACGTTTTGGCGAGCCACTACGTTTCATCAGGAAGGAGTTATCTACAACATGAAATTAATTTGTTCTAAATCTAATCTGTTACATGGTGTTAATATTGTTTCAAAAGCAGTTCCAACCAGAACTACCATGGCGATCTTAGAATGTATTCTGATCGATGCTTCTGCAAACGAAATTAAACTTACTGCAAATGATATGGAACTTGGGATCGAAACAAAGATCGAAGGCGAGATTGCAGAACGTGGTGTAATCGCACTGGATGCAAAAATCTTTTCCGAGATTGTCCGTAAACTTCCAGACAGTGATGTTACGATCGAAACTGACGCATCCTTTAAAACAACTATTACATGTGAAAAAGCAAAATTTAACATTGTCGGTAAATCCGGTGACGATTTTTCCTATATTCCGTACATTGAACGTAACGAACCAATCGTTATGTCCCAGTTCACCTTAAAAGAAGTCATTCGCCAGACTATTTTCTCCATCGCTGACAATGACAACAACAAATTAATGACAGGTGAGTTGTTCGAGATCGAAGAAAACGATCTTAAGGTTGTCTCCCTCGACGGACACCGTATTTCGATTCGCAACATTGAATTAAAAAATAATTATTCTCACAAAAAAGTTGTCGTTCCCGGAAAAACACTTCAGGAAGTCAGCAAAATCCTTCCGGGTAGTGCAGAAGATGAAGTATCTATTTTCCTGACAGACAATCACATCGTTTTTGAGTTTGAAAATACGACAGTCGTTTCCCGTCTGATCGAAGGTGAATACTTCAAGATTGAACAGATGTTATCTTCTGATTACGAAACAAAAGTAAAAATAAACAAACGTGAGCTGTTAGACTGTATTGACCGTGCAACACTTCTTGTCAAAGAAGGTGATAAGAAACCGATCATCATGAACATCACAGATGGAACGATGGAATTAAAAATCAATTCCTTTATTGGTTCCATGAATGAAGATATCGATATTGCCAAAGAAGGAAAAGATATTTTAATTGGCTTTAATCCAAAGTTTTTCATTGATGCGCTGCGAGTAATCGATGAAGAAGAAGTAACACTTTACATGGTCAATCCGAAAGCACCATGTTTTATCAAGGATGATGAAGGTACATTTATTTATCTGATTCTTCCGGTTAACTTTAATGCAGCTGCAAACTAATTATTTTTATAGAATTTGAAATCTATGATTGATATTGCCCAAAGGGCGATAGAAAGGAATTCCATGATAGAGATTCAGATTAGAGAAACAGATGAATTTATAAAACTTGGACAGGCTTTGAAAAAAGCCGGACTTGTGGAATCCGGTGTTGATGCAAAATTTGTCATCCAGGATGGTCTGGTAAAAGTCAATGGTGAAACAGAACTTCAGCGTGGAAAAAAAATCCATGATGGTGATGTGATTTCCTATAACGGGGAAACGGTGAAAGTCTCAAAATGATCATTCAGTCCATTGAATTGAACAATTTCCGCAACTATGAAAATCTCCAGATTTCATTTGATGAGGGAACCAATATTTTATTTGGCGATAATGCACAGGGAAAGACCAATATCCTGGAAGCTGCTTACTTAAGTGGAACTACAAAGTCCCACAAGGGAAGCAAAGACAAAGAGATGATCCGTTTTGGAACAAACGAAGCGCATCTTCGTACTATGGTTTTAAAAAAAGGCAAACAATATCAGATTGACATGCATTTAAAACACAACCGTTCCAAAGGAATCGCTGTAAATAAAATACCAATGAAAAAAGCGAGTGAGCTTTTTGGAATATTGAACATCGTATTTTTTTCGCCAGAAGATCTGAATATCATAAAAAATGGTCCATCAGAGCGCAGACATTTTCTGGATGCTGAGTTATGTCAGTTAGATAAGATCTATTTATCTGATCTGTCGAACTATAATAAAATTCTGAATCAGCGAAATAAACTGTTAAAAGATATGGTTTATCGTCCTGAATTATCGGATACACTTCCGGTATGGGATATGCAGCTTATTGATACCGGGAAAAAAATCATCAGGCGCAGGGAACAGTTTGTAAAAGAACTAAATGAAATTGTTCATGAAATACACTATCGGATATCCGGCGGGAGAGAAGAACTTTTTCTTTCGTATGAGCCTAGTGTTTCTGCGGATCTGTTGGAACAGGAGTTAGAACGGGTGAAACCGCGCGACCTGAAACAGTGCCAGACATCCGTAGGGCCACACCGTGATGATCTGCTTTTTTCCATTGCAGGTGTTGATATCCGTAAATTTGGTTCACAGGGGCAGCAGAGAACCTCTGCACTCTCTTTGAAGTTATCCGAGATAGAGCTGGTGAGAAAATCAATTCATGATACTCCGGTACTTTTACTGGATGATGTTTTATCAGAGTTGGACAGCAATCGTCAGAATTATTTGTTAAACAGTATATGTGATACCCAGACAATTATTACCTGTACCGGTTTGGATGAATTTATCCGTAACAGGTTCGAAATCAATAAGGTTTTTGAGGTAATAAGTGGTCAGGTATTTGAAAAAGGTCAAGTTATAGAAAGGCAAGGTTAGCAGAATGGCAACAGAAAAAATTGAAAATCCAAATGAATACGGAGCTGACCAGATCCAGATTCTGGAAGGACTTGAAGCAGTTCGTAAAAGACCAGGTATGTATATCGGCAGTACATCGGCGAGAGGACTCCATCATTTGGTCTATGAGATTGTAGATAATGCCGTGGATGAGGCACTTGCCGGATATTGCAAAAACATAGAGGTTACCATCAACCCGGACAATTCCATTACAGTTGAAGATGACGGGCGTGGTATTCCGGTTGGAATGAATCATAAAGCTGGAAAATCAGCACTTGAGGTTGTATATACGGTTCTTCATGCAGGCGGAAAATTCGGCGGTGGAGGATATAAAGTATCCGGTGGCCTGCACGGAGTAGGTGCGTCAGTTGTAAATGCGCTTTCCACCAAACTTTGTGTTGAAGTATACAAAGAGGGACAGGTTTATTTCCAAAGTTACCATATCGGAAAACCGGACGAACCGGTAAAAGTAATCGGAACCTGTGATTCGGAAAAACACGGCACGAAGGTTACATTCCATCCGGATCCTGAGATTTTCGAGGAGACCGTTTATGATTACGACACTTTAAAACAGCGTCTTCGTGAAACAGCATTTTTAACAAAAGGACTTCGCATTGTACTTACGGATACCAGAGAAGAATCGCATCATTGTCATGAGTTCCATTATGCCGGTGGTATCAAGGAATTTGTCACTTACTTAAACCGCAGCAAGGAGGCATTGTACCCGGATGTCATTTACTGTGAGGGAACCAGGGATGGTGTGTATGTCGAAGTTGCCATGCAGCACAATGATTCCTACAACGATGCGACCTACAGTTTTGTAAATAACATCATTACGCCGGAAGGTGGTACGCACCTCGCCGGATTCCGTAATGCGCTGACGAAAACATTTAATACTTACGCGAGAGCAAATAAGATTTTAAAAGATTCGGAACCAGCACTGACCGGTGACGATATCCGAGAGGGACTGACTGCGATCATCAGTATCAAGATTGAGGAGCCGCAGTTTGAGGGACAGACAAAACAGAAACTCGGAAACAGCGAGGCGCGTGGAGCAGTGGATTCCGTGGTAAGTGAGCAGCTCACATATTTCTTAGAGCAGAATCCTGCAGTTGCAAAGAGTATCTGTGAAAAATCTCTGCTTGCGCAGCGTGCGAGAGAGGCAGCGAGAAAAGCGCGTGACCTGACCAGAAGAAAAACAGCCTTGGAAGGTACTTCCTTACCTGGAAAACTTGCAGACTGTTCGGACAAAGATCCGAAAAACTGTGAGATCTTTATCGTCGAGGGAGATTCCGCGGGTGGTTCTGCAAAGACAGCAAGAAGCCGTGCAACACAGGCAATTCTTCCTTTGCGTGGTAAAATCCTGAACGTGGAAAAAGCGAGACTGGATAAAATTTACGGCAATGCCGAGATCAAAGCAATGATCACTGCATTTGGTACCGGAATTCATGAAGACTTTGATATTTCCAAGCTGCGTTATGACAAGATCATTATTATGACGGATGCCGATGTCGATGGTGCTCATATTGCGACACTGATGCTGACATTTTTATACCGTTTTATGCCGGAACTCATCAAGCAGGGGCATGTATATCTTGCAACTCCGCCGCTTTACAAGATTGAGAAAAATAAAAATATCTGGTATGCGTACGATGACGCTGAATTAAACAATATCCTGATTGAGATCGGACGTGATGGCAATAACAAAATCCAGCGTTACAAAGGACTTGGAGAGATGGATGCCGAGCAGCTCTGGGAGACGACTATGGATCCGGAAAAACGTATTTTAAAACGTGTCATGATCGATGAGGAAAATTCTTCGGAGATTGATGTGACATTTACGACTTTGATGGGTGACAAGGTAGAACCGAGACGTGAGTTTATCGAGGAAAATGCAAAGTATGTACAGAATCTGGATATTTAACAGATAGGTGCAGCCGGATTTTTAGAAGATGTGATCCGTTTGCAGAAGTTCGGATGACAGAGACGAGTTAGAAATGGAGAAGAAATCAGATGGATGATAAAATTTTTGATCAGATTCATGACGTCGATTTGAAAAAAACGATGGAAACATCCTATATCGATTATGCCATGAGTGTTATCGCGCAGCGTGCGCTCCCTGATGTAAGGGATGGTTTAAAACCGGTACAGCGCCGTGTGCTTTACTCAATGATAGAGCTGAACAATGGTCCGGATAAGCCGCATCGTAAATGTGCGCGTATCGTCGGTGATACGATGGGTAAAT
>ERZ779875.2398-NODE-2398-length-10067-cov-2.174191_pt1 | contig 10067 bp, 10 predicted proteins | sample MGYA00511246_ERZ779875 | MGnify/ENA primary metagenome ERZ779875 (study PRJEB29588, sample SAMEA2155093) | human gut metagenome | biome: human gut; feature: human-associated habitat; material: faeces | place: Denmark | collected 2008/2010 ... | reverse complement strand
AACAACGCAGTCGATACCCTCTGCCTCGAGAGCCTTAAAGAAACCAAGGTTAGACATTACTGTAGCTACAACAGTGTTATCCTTAAGTGTTCCCTTTTACTTCATATACTTTGCGTACATGTAAATGATGTGGTCACCTGTAAGGATATTGCCGTGCTCGTCAACAGCAAGACATCTGTCGGCATCACCGTCAAATGCAAGACCGCATGAAAGCTTGTGTTCACGAACATACTTCTGCAATTTGCTCATATGAGTTGAACCGCAGTCACGGTTGATGTTCACACCGTCAGGCTCGTCAAAAAGCATATGAACCTTTGCACCAAGCTTTGTGAAAAGCTTTTCGGCTGTTCTTGAAGAAGAACCGTTTGAGCAGTCAAGTGCGATTTCCATACCATCAAAGTCGCAGTCAACTGCCGAAACAAGGTGGTCAATATACAAATCAGCCGCCTCTGTATCATATGTTACTCTGCCGATATTTTCATCTGTTGCTGATGCATACGGAACAACATGGTCAAGTACGATTTCTTCAATTCTGTTTTCGAGGGCATCGGGAAGCTTGCATCCGTCAGAACTGAAAATTTTAATACCGTTAAATTCAAACGGGTTGTGTGATGCGGAAATCATAATACCTGCATCGGCATTGTATTTGCCTACAAGATAAGCAACCGCAGGAGTAGGGACTACCCCGAGAATGTGAACATTTGCACCTACCGAGCAAAGTCCTGCAATAAGTGCGCCCTCGAGCATATCGCCCGAAAGTCTTGTGTCCTTACCGATTAAAATTGTGGGGTGTTCAACCTCATCGCTGATAAGAACCATTGCCGCCGCTCTGCCTATATTCATTGCAAGTTCGGGTGTAAGCTCTGCGTTTGCAACACCTCTTGCACCGTCTGTACCGAATAATCTTCCCATTATATATATTCCTCCGTTAAATAATTTGTAGATTGTAAATTTTCAAAACTGAAATTTTCGATATAACCCAAGTAAAAGCCTTGCACTCTGTTGAATTATACACTCATATTGTGACTGATTTATGACTCCCTGTCACCAAAGAGAGTCGGCTGTGTAGGCTGTGCATTTACAACGCCCTTAGGAAATTCACAGCCGAGATGCTTGCAAGCCTCGGCAGTTATGCATCTGCCCCTCGGTGTTCTGCTGACAAAACCTATCTGCAAAAGCCATTCTTCCACGCGGCGTCCTGTTCAGAAAACCAGTCTGCAAAAGATACGGTTCATAGACATCCTCGATTGTTACAGCCTCTTCACCGATTGCCGCCGCAAGTGTTTCAAGTCCGACAGGACCGCCGTTGTAAAAACGAACGATTGCCTCAAGCATTCTTCTGTCGTTGCGGTCAAGACCGAGTTCGTCAATTTCGAGTCTGTCAAGTGCTGTCCTTGCGGTTTCAAGTGTGATGACGCCGTTTGACATAACCTGTGCAAAGTCACGCACACGCTTTAAAAGTCGGTTTGCAATTCGTGGTGTTCCCCTTGAACGGGACGCAATTTCAAGCGCACCGTCATGTTCAATTTTTATTCCGAGGATTCCGGCACTTCTTTCAACAATCTGTGCAAGCTCCTCGGGAGTGTAGAGCTCAAGTCTTAACACCACACCGAAACGGTCACGCAAAGGAGCGGTCAGCTGACCTGCTCTTGTGGTTGCTCCGACAAGTGTAAATTTTGGCAACGGCAGATGATACGAAGCCGCCATCTGACCTTTACCCGTGATGATGTCAATTGCAAAGTCCTCCATTGAAGGGTAAAGTATTTCTTCAACGGAACGGCTCAGTCTGTGAATTTCGTCAATAAAAAGCACATCGCCCTCGTTAAGGTTGGTAAGCAATGCCGCAAGGTCGCCCGGCTTTTCAATTGCAGGGCCTGAGGTTATTCTCATTGACACACCGAGTTCATTCGCAATGATTCCCGAAAGAGTTGTTTTACCGAGTCCCGGAGGGCCATAGAGCAGTACATGGTCAAGGGTTTCGCCTCTGATTTTTGCCGCCTCGATAAAGACCTTGAGGTTTTCCTTTGCCTTTTCCTGTCCTATGTATTCCGAAAGTGTTTTCGGTCGCAGAGGGTTGTCGCTCTCTGCCGTATCTTCGGGAATTTCGGAAGTATCGGTTATTCTGTTTTCAAAATCAAATTCATCCGAGAATTCCATTTTACTCATATGTTACTGTCTTCCCATCTGTTTTAATGTGAGCGAAATAAGCTGTTCAACAGGCAAGGCGCTGTCGAGTGTTGCGAGTACGGGCGAAACATCCGAAGGAGAATAACCCAAAACTCCGAGTGCCTCGATTGCTTTCGGAACATTTCCCGTTGAAACATTCACGCTGTTCTGTGCCGCCTGTGCAAAGGAACTGTCCTCTTTAGCCGCTTTTGCAAGCTTGTCCTTGAGTTCAAGAACAATTCTCTGTGCAATTTTTTTGCCTATTCCCTGTGCTCTTGTAATTGTTTTGAGGTCATCGGAGGCAATCGCCATTGCAACCTGTTCGGGACTGAGCTCCGACAAAACCGCAAGTCCTGCCTTTGGACCTACACCGCTTACGCTGATGAGGTTTTTAAAGGTTTCAAGCTCTGCCTTTGTTGCGAAGCCGAAAAGGTCAACCGCATCTTCCCTTACATTAAGGTAGGTGTAGAGCGTTACCTCGGTGTTAAGCTTTACGGCTTTGAGTGTGTTCATTGTTGTCTGGCACATATAGCCGACACCGCCGCACTCTACTACCGCCGCATTTGATTCTATTGCAATAAGTTTTCCTCTTACGGAATAAAGCATATTTAAAGTCCCTTTCCGTACATTACTCTTCTGAGCTGTGAGCCTGCCGCCTGTGTGTGACAGATTGCAATTGCAAGTGCGTCACAGGTATCATCTGGTTTCGGGATTTCTTTCAGCTTTAAAAGCCTTGCGGTCATTTCCATAACCTGTGGTTTTTTAGCCTTGCCGTATCCCGTTACAGCCGTTTTGACCTGAAGAGGAGTGTACTCAAAGATTGGTATTTTAAGTTTTTGTGCCGCAAGCAGGGTTACTCCCCTTGCCTGAGCAACATTGATAGCCGTTTTCTGATTGGTCTGAAAGTAAAGTTTTTCGATTGCAAGGGCGTCGGGGCGACATCTGTTGAGAATAGCATAGGTTTCGTCATAGATGTACTCAAGCCGTTTGTTAAAATCAGTTCCGGCAACGGTTTCAATTGCACCGTAACCGAGAGTTTTATATGTATTCGATTGAAAATTGATTGCTCCCCAACCTACAATGGCATATCCGGGATCAATTCCAAACACTACCAAAACAATACCTCCGAAAAAATCCAAAAATGGCATAATAACATAGCTTAAAACATTATAACACACACAACTTTATTTATCAATAAAATTATTCGTTAATCTGCGTATTCCGCTCAAAATGTACATAAGAAACATTGAACGGCTGATTTACTCGGTTTTTTGCGTGTTATCGGCACGGCTGAGCGTGATTTTTGAACCGTTGTATGACAAATCAAGCTTTTTTCCGTGGGGAATATATTCAAAGGTGTAGTTTCGGTAAAGTTTCGGCACAAATATGACAAGCGTTGTATCATCGGCAACATATTTTCCGCAAAGCTCCGCCTTGTCTTTTCCGCTCATCATAATAAGAGACGCATTTTCACCGTCAAACGAAAGGTTTATCTTTCCGCCGCCGTCAAGCTCTGCACTCCAGTCTGTGCAGGTAAGCTCGTTTTGATATCCCGATGTGTCGGCACTGCACGAACAAAGCAGAAAACATAAGCAGATTAAAAGCAAAATGACAAATTTCTTCATAAAAACCGCCCCCACAGGTATATGATATTATTACAGATTATTCATGAAATCAGAAAATTAGTACATATACCGTTGACGGCAGAAAACGAAATTTACAGTTTTGTTATAATTCTTGAAAAGCATAATTATTTTGTGTATATTGTATGGTGTGATTTTATGGAAAATTTTAAAAACGAGAACACGGAGGGATTGTTTTGCAACATGAGATAACCGAAAAGCATAATGTTTTTGAAGAAAACGGAGAGGTTATGTGTGCAGGCTGGGCAAGAACGCCTGTTTTTGAATATAACAGCGAACAGAGCAAAACAAGCGGAAAACACAGCGAAAGAGATTGCTATTTCATAAGCAACACAGAGGTTTCGCTCTATCTTTCGGTTGAAAATCTGGGCATGGAATTTGCGGTAAAAATTGCGGTTGCCGACCTTAAAAGAGGCGGTGTGATTTATGATTGTGTTGTAAAGAAATTTGTTTTCAGCAAGAACGAGCTTCCCGAATCGGGCAGTTCGGGAGAGCTTTTGTACACGGACAAAAGGCTTCAACTGCAGTTGACAAACACACCGAACGGAAGATTTTTAAAATGTGATTTTATCGACTTTGGCGGCATAAAAAATCTTTACTTTAACATTAATCTCAAAAAGACGGCGGGCGAAAGTCTTAACGAAATTGCACCGTTTGAGAGAGACAGAAAATATTTTTATCTCAAACGCTTTGTTCCCAAATTTGTCGCAGGCGGAATTATCCGTGTTGGCGGTATGGAATATTCTTTAAACGAAACAACCACAAACGCTTACTTTGACTGGACACGCTTTTCAAAGCCGAGAAAGCATAATTATCAGAGATTAAGCTCCGACTGCTTTATTGACGGAAAACGCTTTTCCCTCTGTCTTGCAAGCAGAGTCGGTGACAACCGTTACGGCAACGAAAATTGCTTTTTCACAGACGGACATCTTGTAAAATTGTCGCAGATAAATGTTAAAAGCACAGGCGGAAAGCTTGACAGACCGTGGTACTTTAAGGCGGGATATTCGGCAGTTGACATTACATTCAAGCCGTTCACCGTAAAAGGCGAGGCTATGGCGGCATATATGGACAAAACGACCGTAATTTTCGGCAGACTCTACGGAGAATTAAAGAGAGTTGATATGGATAAGCCGTTAGTCCTCGATAATTCTCAGGCACACATTGTTCTGACGGAATTTTAAAAATATAATCGGCAAAAATAAACACGGCAATCATTTCGGATAATGAACTGCCGTGTTTTAATTTTATAAAATAAAGTCGGGAAAACAATGCTTTGCATTAAGCAAACTGTGTTCCAGACCGAAATTTTCAATTTTCCGTTTTCAACTTTTAATTTGTAAAATTACACTTCCCTGTTCGGGTCTGTGTTTTTCTGCTTAACAGGAGCTTTCGTAGCATCTTTGTCGGTAAATCTTGCAAAGATTGAAAGTGTTGTGAGAAAGCAGATGAGAATGTACAAAAGAAGTGCAATTACAGAAGCAAGGCTGATTGTATAGCTTACCATTGTGATAATTGAAAGCACACCGAGCAGACAGCAGATGATTGAAACGATATTCTTCATATTGCGTTCTTTGTCAAGAGCGCAGAAGAAAAATCCTGCAATCGGAATAATGAAGAAAATCGGCATAAAGAGCGAATACTTAAAAACCGCATCATTTGAACCGCTGAGTCCCCATACAGACATAATATCAAATACGGAATAAGAATGGAGTACATTTTTTTCGTCAATGTACTGGAAATACGGCAACGCACAGAGTACGATTTCAACGAGATAGAGCACGCAAAGTGTGATTCTTAATTTTTTTCTTGTTTTGTTTTCGGGCATTTTGAGCATTTTGTTCCTCCGAGATTTTTTTAAAATCATTTTTAAATCATCAATATGTTACATTGTAACACAAATTATTCAGTTGCACAATAGAAATTTTAGTGTTATAATTATGACTAATGTACACAAAACACTGCATTCGTACATTGCTTTATTCTGTGCAAAAAGGAGATAATATAATGGGATATATAAATGAATCCGTAATTTATAATATTTATCCGCTCGGTTTTTGCGGAGCACCAAAGGAGAATGATTTCAAACAGGAATACAGACTTGACAAAATTTACGGCTGGATTGACCATATGAAGTCAATGTCGGTAAACGCACTTGTTTTCAACCCTGTTTTTGAAAGTTCAAAACACGGCTATGATACTATTGATTATAAAAAAATCGACTGTCGGCTCGGTGACAACGAATCTTTCAAAAAAATTTGCAAAACACTTCACGATAATGGCATCAGAATTATGCTTGACGGCGTTTTTAATCATGTGGGAAGAGATTTCTTTGCTTTCAAAGATGTTCGGCAGAACCGTGAAAATTCAAGATATGCGTCTTGGTTTGAAAATTTAAACTTCCGGAACAACAGTCCTTATAATGACGGTTTCAGCTATGAGGGCTGGGCAGGTTACTACGACCTTGTAAAGCTTAATCTCCACAATGACGAAGTAGTAAACTATCTTCTTGACTGTACAAGATTTTGGATTGATGAGTTTGATATTGACGGACTTCGCCTTGATGCGGCTGACTGCATTGACATTGAATTTTTCAAGAAATTAAAAAATGTTTGCAAAGAGAAAAAGTCCGATTTCTGGCTCTACGGCGAGATTACCCACGGCGATTACAATCATTGGGCAAATCCCGATGTGCTTGACTCGGTTACAAACTACGAATGCTACAAAGGCATTTATTCAAGCCATAATGACCACAACTATTTTGAAATTGCTCATTCTCTTAACAGACAGTTTGCTAACGGCGGTATTTACAGAAATATCTACACATATAATTTCGTTGATAACCACGATGTAAACCGTGTTGCAAGTATGCTTAAAGACAAAAATCATCTTAACAATGTTTACACAATGATGTATACAATGCCCGGAGTACCGTCAATTTACTACGGAAGTGAATTCGGCATTGAGGGTATGAGAACTGCCTACAGCGATTATGAGCTTCGTCCCTGTCTTGACCTTGATTCCATCCCGAATCCGAACTATGAACTTCTTGAGCATATCAAAAAACTCGGTGTAGTAAGACTTGCACTCGAAGCTCTCAAGTACGGCGATTTTGAAAACATAAATATTCAGAATGAAAAGCTTGTATACAGAAGAAAAACCGACAATCAGACTGTTTTTGTTGCATTCAACCTTACAGACCGTGTTGAAAGAATCGATTTTGACACAGGCTGCAACGCAAAGCTTACAGATGTTCTCAACGGCAACGAAGTTATTGATGTAAACGGTTACTATGAAATTGAAATGCAGCCGTATCAGTCAAGGATTCTTGTTGTTAATGACGGAAGTTTCAGGGTTGATTTCAATGCAGACAATACAGATTGCAGGGCAGCTGAAATTGACGAAGCTCCTGCAAATGAAGAAACTTCAGTTAAAGCTGTTAAAACAGAAAATTGCTGTGAAAGCAATTCGGACAATGCCGAAAATACGACAAAAGAAATCAAGCCGGGTATTTACCTACATTTCAAGGGTGGCGAATATGAGGTTATCAACTTTGCAACCCACAGCGAAACAGGTGAAAAACTTGTAATTTACAGAAATCTCCACAACACAAGTGAAGTGTGGGCAAGACCTATCGAAATGTTTGCCGAAAAAGTTGATGTTGACGGCAGAAAAACAGACAGATTTACTTTTATAGGTTGACAATAAGCGTAAGCAAATGATTAAAAAGACCGAATATATCTTTTATTCCGGTCTTTTTTTGTGTAAAAATACTGCTTTTTAATCGTGATGACAAGATTTGACTATATTTTTGCAAATAGTGTGTTGAATAAATCACATAATATGATAAAATAGACATATGTTGTGTTATGACTGAATTTTTGTTTTTTTGAGAGTAACTTAGGGGGATTGAATATTATGTTGAGGGATTTAAAGCCAACCGATAATGTAGGTGGTTTCGATGTCAGACCCGGCAACTTTCTTTTAAACGGTGCAACAACCGTTTCCGGCGGTGTAAACTTTACTATTCATTCGGTTTATGCAGTTGAGTGTACATTGCTTTTATTCAGACCTTATGCAAAAATTCCGTATGCAAGGCTTAGATTTCCGGATTCTTACAAAATCGGCAACACCTATTCAATGCTCGTGTTCGGTCTTGATGAGATTGATTTTGAGTATGCATATTCCTTTGACGGTCCGTATGAACCCGAAAAAGGCATTATTTTTGATAAAAAGAAATACATTCTTGACCCATACGCAAAGGCTGTAATCGGTCAGAGCGGCTGGGGTAAAAAACAGGAGCATGAGGGTGTTTATAAGGCAAGAGTTGTAAACAGCGACTATGACTGGGGCAACTGCACTCAGCCGAAGCTTCCGTTTGAAGAGCTTATTATTTATGAATTGCATGTAAGAGGCTTTACTCAGGACGGCTCCTCAGGCGTTAAAAACAAAGGTACATTCGCAGGTATCCGTGAAAAAATTCCCTATCTTAAAGAACTGGGCATCAATGCCGTTGAAATGATGCCTATTTTTGAGTTTGACGAAATGGGCTCGTATCGTAATTATGACGATCGTCAGCTCTACGATTACTGGGGCTATAACACCGTATGTTTTTTTGCTCCGAACACAAGCTATGAGAGCGACCACGAGCATCATCACGAAGGCAGAGAGCTTAAACAGCTTGTTCGTGAGCTTCACGAAAACGGAATTGAAGTTATCCTTGATGTTGTGTTCAACCACACGGCAGAGGGCAATGAAATGGGACCGTATTTCTCGTTCAAGGGCATTGACAACAACATTTACTATATGCTCACTCCGGACGGAAAGTATTACAATTTCAGCGGTTGCGGCAATGTTCTCAACTGCAATCAGCCGATTGTGCAGCAATTTATACTTGACTGTCTGCGTTATTGGGTAACAGAATACCGCATTGACGGCTTCCGTTTTGACCTTGCGTCAATTTTGGGAAGAAACGAGGACGGTACTCCTATGGATAAGCCTCCGCTTCTCAAAAGCCTTGCGTTTGATCCGATTCTCGGCGGAGTAAAGCTTATTGCAGAGGCATGGGACGCAGGCGGACTTTATCAGGTCGGCAGTTTTCCGTCATGGAACAGATGGGCTGAATGGAACGGAAGATACCGTGACGACCTCAGAAGATTTCTTAAAGGCGACAGCCATCTTGCATGGGATGCGGCTCAGAGAATTACAGGCTCAAGAGATTTGTATGACCCTACCTACAGAGGCTACAATGCGTCGGTAAACTTTCTTACCTGTCATGACGGATTTACTCTTTATGATATGTATTCATACAACGAAAAGCACAATCTCGAAAACGGCTGGAACAATACTGACGGTGCTAATGACAACAACAGCTGGAACTGCGGAGCCGAGGGTGATACAAATGATTACAATATCAACAAGCTCCGTATCAAAATGATAAAGAATGCTTTTGCAACCCTTATGTGCAGTCAGGGACCTGCTCTTTTCCTTGCAGGTGATGAATTCTGCAACACTCAGTTCGGCAACAACAATGCTTACTGTCAGGACAACATTATCTCATGGCTTGACTGGACAAGAAAAGAAAAGCATAAGGATGTATTTGAATTTTTTAAATATATGATTGCTTTCAGAAAGAGATTCCATATTATTACAGACAGCAGAGGCAAGGCAACATGCAGTTATCCGCCTGTCAGCATCCATTCAAATGTTGCGTGGAGTGCCAAGTATTACGATGATACAAGAATGATTGGCGTTATGTATGCCGGTGTAAGTCTTAAACAACAAGGGCTTGACGAGTTTGTTTACTTCGGTGTCAATGCTTATTGGGATTATGTAAATGTTGAGCTTCCCGACCTTCCCGAAGGATACCACTGGAAGCTTTATGTAAACACAGGCAACGAGCCTCAGGATGTAATCCTTGAGGACAGAAATGTTATTCTCTATGACAGACGAATTAATATGGCAGGCAGAAGTGTCATTGTTGCTGTCGGAGAAAGATTTTAATTATAAGGACAATTTCTTTGTTAAAGAAAACCGCCCCTACACAAAAATGTGTGGGGGCTTCATGTTTTTATAGGTTTCGGATTGTTAATGTACTGCTGTGTTGTCAGCATAAATTTAAGTTCGTAACGCTTGAATATATTTTTAACGCCCATTGTAAGACCTCCCTGTCTTTACCTTTTCTTTACTGTGGCTATATAATAATTTACAAACTTTAAATGAAATTTAAAAAAAGCAGAAATCCCGAATTTTTTCAGA
>ERZ779875.2395-NODE-2395-length-10078-cov-3.846154_pt1 | contig 10078 bp, 10 predicted proteins | sample MGYA00511246_ERZ779875 | MGnify/ENA primary metagenome ERZ779875 (study PRJEB29588, sample SAMEA2155093) | human gut metagenome | biome: human gut; feature: human-associated habitat; material: faeces | place: Denmark | collected 2008/2010 ... | reverse complement strand
ATTGTGAAAAAATAAACAAATGTATTGCACATGCCATTTCATTGTGCTATATTATTCACGAACATAAATTCAAAGAGTTCTTCGGGGCAGGGTGTAATTCCCTACCGGCGGTAAAAGTCCGCGACCCACGTAAGTGGCTGACTTGGTGCAATTCCAAGACCGACAGTATAGTCTGGATGGTAGAAGACGCAAAAGTATTTTTTGTATTTTTATAACCCCCAAGAATATTCTTTCTTGGGGGTTTCCTTTTGGAAGAGCTTTTTTGAATCAAAAGGAGGAGAATTATGAAAAAATGGAATGTTCAAACAATTGTATTAACTGCAATGCTTGCAGGACTTGCAGGGGCATTGATGTCATTGGAGTTTTCATTACCAATGATGCCACCATTCTACAAGATTGATTTTAGTGATGTACCTAGCATCATCGCCTTGTTTAGTGTTGGACCTGTATCAGCTGCTTTAGTTGAAATTATTAAACTTGTTGTAAAAGTTGTTACAGTAGGAACGAATACGGCTTATGTTGGTGAACTCGCAAATCTTTTAGGTGTTGCATTATTTGTATTACCAACTTGGTTTGTGTATAAAAAAATGCATAAGACAAGAAAAGCAGTCATTGTTTCATTACTAGTTGGAATGGTTGTTCGAACTGCATTTGCATGCTTCTGTAATGCATGTATTACTTTACCACTATATGCCAAGGCAATGGGCATGCCATTAGATTCTGTGGTACAAATGGTAGGTTCAGTGAATCCAAGCATTAAAGATTTAACTTCATTTATTGCACTTGCGACTATTCCGTTTAACTTGATTAAGATTGCGGCAAACTATCTTATCGGCTATTTCTTAATGGAACGTTTAGCATCTGTACGTCCAAGCTTCAAATTTATCTACGAGGCTAAATAAATATGATTCTAAAATATCAAGAATTAACACGATTTGAAATGGAACAAATAGATCGTGAGAATACGATTGTTCTTGTTCCATTAGGAGCTTTAGAACAACATGGAAACCAAGCACCATTAGGAACGGATACATTAATTGCAGGGGCCATGTGTGATTATGTAAAAAAAGAATTAGAAAATGAAGATATTGATTTATTGTTGTTTCCTGTCATTCCGGTTGGATTGAGTACGGAACATAAAGATTTTTGCGGCTCTATTACCTTTAAGCCAATGACGTATTATCATATGTTGTATGATATTTGTGAAAGCTTAGCACGACATGGGTTTAAGAAAATTGTTTTACTTGTTTGCCATGGAGGTAATGCACCTGTCGCAAATTTGATTTCTAGAGAAGTAAGAAGTGATTTTAAAGTGTATCCTTTTGTTTTAAATTCAGGTGCCTTTGATCATCCGGATGTAAAGGCAACAATTTCAAAGGGAAATACTTTTGATTTTCATGGTGGTGAAATGGAAACATCTATGGTTATGGCAATAGATGAAGACTTGGTTAAATTAAAGACTAGTGAAAAAGGAATTCCTAAAAATACGGCAATGCAGACACATTTGTCATGGTTAGCTACAGATTGGGTCACAGAAAAGGGAAAACCAATTGGGATTGGTGGAGATCCAAGTGGTGCCACAAAGGAAAAGGGTAAAATCATTTTGAGTGTTAGCGCAAAGGAAATTGCTAAACAATTAATTGCGATTCGTGATTTTAAAGAATAAAAGCTGCTACAAATCAGTAACAGCTACTTATAGGATCTTACAGCATAAACATATTTAGAAGTAAGAATATATTGTTTGTTGATATATACAACTTGGTTGTCTGGACTCGATACAGTCTGAGTAATTTCTAGTAAGGGAGTTCCAGAGGGAATGTTTAATAACTCGGAAAATTCTTTATTGGCATAGCTGATTGTGAATTTATCCTCAAAATTAGACATAACTACATGTTTTTTTTGTATAATGATTTTCATTAATGAAGTATTTTCAATGTTCTCATTCAATAAGAATGAATAGTCATTGGAGAAGTAATCTATTTCGACGATACTTGGGACATCGTCTACATATCGAACTCGTTTAATTGTAACGAGTTCATTTTTTTCTTTTAAAATAGAATGTATTTGTTCATCAGCCTTTTCTTTATCAATCGAAATGATATGTGTATATGGAGTTGCCTTCATCTGAAGACATGTTTCAGTAAAGCTTCCTCCACTAAAAAATCCTTCTGTATAAACAGCAGATTTTACGAAAGTACCCTTTCCATGTACACCATCATTAACGAGCTGTTGAATTGCATTTCTAACTGTAACACGACTGATTTCATATGTATTCACAAGCTGAGGTTCAGATGGAATCTTATCGCCAGGCTTGTATTGGAACATATTTTGGGATCTTATAATATCGGAGTGGAATTTCCACTCCTTTAATTGTAAAGGTTTACATTTGCTTAAATTGTTTTCAATCTTTATAATAATGAATATGATAAAAGTAGCGATTCTAGAATATGAAAAAGAGACAAAGGATATTGTGTTTCAGCTATCTAAACTTTTTGTGAACGAAGATTGGTGTTTTCGTCATTATTTAAAGGCAAGTGATCTTGCGAAAAGGATGAAAGAAGAAGAATATCAATTGTTTATATTTGATGAGATGTTTAAAAATGCTCGTATGGAAAGTGTATTCGTACATGATAATCCAAATGCGATTGTTATTTATGTTTGTGAAAATCCAATTAAGACGCGTGGTGACGATGAAAGAAGTCGTGTATTCTATATTTCTAAGGCGAATATTGCAAGTGATATTTCAGCCTATGATCAAATGATTCGTTCTCAATGTATTCAGGGCGATGTTTATGAATTTAATTATGATGGAGTTCATATGAATTTTGCCTATGAGGATATTTATTATTTGGAAAAGAATGAGAAAATGGTTTATTTTTATACAAAAAAAGGTGTTTTTCACAAGCGTGACAGTATGAATGCATTAGAAGATATATTTAAGGAATTTGGCTTTTTACGAGTTCATGTATCTTATATTGTAAATTCGAAGTATATAGTAGCTTGGTATAAAGATGAAGTGGAATTGACAAATAAAGTTTTGATTCCGGTTTCAAGAGGGAAAAAACGAAAAATATCGATGAAATAACCGGTTTTACCAGTATAAAGGCGAGTTTTACCACTTGCCTTTTCTTTTTAAATTTGTTGTATATAATGAAAGTGTAAAGAGAAGTAAGAGCAGAGAAAACTTCTCTTAAGACAAAAAGAGAGCGGTGAGAAGATGACAATAACATAGAGTTGGAATGGCAAGTTTCAACTATAAAAATTGAACCTATGGAGAGAAGGCTCCAAAAGTAAAGCTAGAGGAATTCTAGAAAAAACATTCAATGGAACTTAACAGGAAAAGGAAATAGGATTTAGATAAAGGGTTTTTATCGAGTGAATAATCACAAAAAGGATAGAGTACTTGAAATGTTAAGAATATCATCCAATCTAAGTCATGGAACTTAAGATACTCATATATGGTCATACTTGAGAAAATGCTTAAGGAAAATGAATAGAATAAAATAATAAGGATGATAAAAAATTGGATAAGGTAGAAAAGTTATCCGATTTCAAAAAGTGAATAAATAAATCAGAGCAGATGGAATGTCTGCTCTAATTTTTGTATAATGGTCGTGGTGATGAAAATATGAAAATTAACTACTATGATAATCCATTTACATCCAAAAGAATGAATGTGATTGCACGCAATGGAGTCGTTTGTACAGGAAATAATTTGGCTACACAAGCGGGACTAAGAATGCTTCAAGCTGGTGGAAATGCAGTAGATGCAGCCATCGCAACTGCTGCCTGTTTAACTGTAGTAGAACCATGCTCAAATGGACTTGGTTCTGATGGATTTGCGATTGTATGGATGAAAGACAGGATGTATGGAATGAATAGTTCCGGATGTTCTCCTTATGAGATTTCAGCTGATCAAATTACAGAGATTCCAAAACGTGGATGGATACCGGTAACGGTACCTGGAGCTGTAAAGGGTTGGAAGGCTTTGAGTGAAAGATTTGGAGTCTTGCCTTTTAAACAATTGTTAGAACCCGCAATTGATTATGCGAGAAATGGCTATCCGGTAAGTGCTGAAATTGCACGAATGTGGAAAAAAGCTTTAAATGCAATTCCAAATACTGAAGAATTTAATGGGTGGTATGATACTTTTACTTTTGATGGAAAAACGCCTGAAGCCGGGCAGATGGTTTGTATGCCAAAATTAGCGGATGCCCTGGAAAAGATTGCGGACACAAAAACGGATGCTTTATATTATGGTGAGCTGGCAGATCGAATTGATGAAAAATCAAGAAAATTTGGTGGATTCTTACGTAAGAAAGATTTAGAGAATCACAAGGTTGAATGGGTCGATCCTATACATGTAGATTATCATGGTTATCAAGTTTGGGAATTGCCGCCCAATGGCCAGGGTATTGTTGCGTTGATGGCATTGAATATATTAAATAACTTTAAATTTGAAAGTCGTGATGCGACTTGTATTCATACGCAGATGGAAGCGTTGAAAATGGCATTTGCGGATGCTAAGGAATATGTAACAGATGCTAAATATATGAAGATGCCTATTCAAGATTTAATCAGTCCAGAATATGGTAGACAAAGAGCGAGTCAAATCACAAATATAGCTCTTGCCCCTAGTGTGGATAAACCACATGGATCAGGCACTGTATATTTATGTACGGCGGATAAAGAAGGTAATATGGTTTCATATATTCAATCTAATTATATGGGCTTTGGCAGTGGTATTGTCGTAGATGGAGTTTCTTTACAAAATCGTGGATATGATTTTAGTTTGAATCCATCGCATATCAATTATTTGATGCCGCATAAAAAGACGTATCATACAATTATTCCTGGTTTTTTGACACAAAATGGAAAACCAGTTGGTCCATTTGGTGTTATGGGTGGCTATATGCAGCCACAGGGACATATGCAGGTTGTTTCAAATATGATTGATTTTCATTTGAATCCTCAGATGGCTTTGGATGCTAAACGTTTTCAATGGATGGAAGGCATGAAATTTATTATAGAGCCTGGTTTTGATGAAGATATTATTTCTGAATTAAAAAAACGAGGCCATGAAATTGAAGTTGAGGACGAATGGGCTATGTTTGGACGTGGACAAATCATTGTTCGTTTAGAGAATGGTGTATATGTCGCGGGTTGCGAATCAAGGACGGATAGTAATATTGCTTGTTATTGAAATTATGTGATAAAATTATAATAAATAGAAAAGTTGAGGATACTTATATGAAGCTTTTAGCTACAGATTATGATGGAACATTACGTTATGCACAGGATGTAATGCCAGAAGATTTAAAATCAATTGCGGCGTGGAAAGAACAAGGAAACAAATTTGTGATTGTTACGGGTCGTTCAAAAGAGTCAATTGATGCGCAGGTTCAAGCATTTGATTTACCATGCGATTATTTAATCACAAATAATGGTGGTATGGTTTTTGATGAAAATGGAAATGTATTATTATCAAATTTTTTGAATTTTGATGTTTGTGTAGATATTTTGCACAATGTCAAGAAATTGGATAGCGTGATTAGTTATGTAGTGAATGATGGAATTCATCGTCATCGTATTGTATTGCAGCCTGATGCAGTGGATCATCGTTACCCCAATTTAAAGCCAGATGTAACAGAGGCTGAATTGTTAGATATGTCGCATTTTGCACAAATCGTATTATCGATGGAGGATACAGATTCAGCTTTAGAAGTAGCTTCTAAAATTAACGATTTGTATTATGAACAAGTCGTGGCATATCCAAATAATTTTGTGGTTGATATTGTTCCAAGGGGGATTTCAAAAGCGACTGGCTTAGATTTCTTGATTGCGTATGCGAATATTAATGAAGAAGATGTATATACAATTGGGGATGGACATAACGATATTCCATTAATTGAATTTGGAGTGCATGGATCGGTTATGTCGTGTGCAGATGCGGATGTAAAAATGCATGCTCAAGTTGAGTATGATTCAGTAAGTGATTTAATTTCAAAAAATATGTAAAAATATAAGGGGGTATTTTAGATGAGTTTTACCTTATCTGATATTACATTCCTGATTCGATTATTATTGGATATTTTAGTAGTATGGGGATTGATATATTCTGGCCTTAGAATTGTGCGAAATAACTCGCGCACGATTCAGCTTGTAAAGGGTGTATTGATTATTGTTTTGGTCAAGGCACTAGCAGTGTGGCTTGGTTTAAATGCATTAAACTATTTGATTGAAATGTTCTTGAACTGGGGAGTTGTTGTTATATTGGTTGTGTTCCAGCCAGAAATTCGTGGTATGTTAGAGAAGGTTGGTAAAACAACAGCTATATTGACAACAGATGTTTCAGTTTCACAAATTCAACAAATGATCAGTGAATTAGTAGAAGCATGTTCATCTATGTCTAAATCAAAGACGGGAGCCCTGATTTCTATTGAAAGAACACAGAGCTTGTCTGATTTTATTCGTACAGGAATTGTGATGGATTCTGAAGTTTCAACTGAATTGTTAGGTACAATATTTCAATATGGAACTCCAATGCATGATGGTGCTGTTATCATTCAGGGAAATAAAATAGCGTGTGCAGCAGCTTATTTTCCTCCAACAACTAAGGATTTACCAAGCAAATATGGAGCTAGACATAGAGCGGCTGTTGGAATTAGTGAGATTACAGATTCCATAACAATTATTGTTAGTGAAGAAACGGGAAATATTTCAGTTGCGGTAAATGGGCAGTTAACGCAATATCCTCCAGAAGGATTACAACGTTATTTGACAAATGTCTTAGTGCCAAAAACAAGTGAGAATACTTCTTCGATTCTTGTTCCAATGTTGAACCAGGCTAAATCCATGGGAAAACGTGCAAAGAAGCAAGAGGAAGATGCGAATAAAGATGAGCGTGTTAAGGCGATTGAAATTGTGAATTTATATGAACAGAAAAAGGAGGGCAGTCAACATGGAAACTCCAAATAAAAAAGGCCCTTCCGTATGGATCAAAGAATTACATAGTTTAGTGACATTGATTTTTCAAAAAGTAAGTAAGCTTGTAGATCGTATATTGTTTGATAAAAAGGGATCTGTGATTATTTCTTTAGTTTTATCGATTATGATTTGTGTGGTTATCAATTATGAGGATATTAGCCTTAAATTGTTTAACGATACAAGAACGACTGTGGATCTTAGAAATGTAGCTGTTGAAGTATTGGCAGATACAGATAAATATGATGTATCTGGAGTACCTAGCACAGTTGATGTTTCATTAACAGGGGATGCAACTAGCATTCAGGTGTTCCGTTCTAAGTCAAGTGTGCAAGTGGTTGCCGATTTGAAAAGATATTCTGAGGGAGAAAATATCATTAATTTGAAGGTAAAAAATTTACCGGAAAAAATTGAAGCAGTGATAGATCCCGCTACCATAGATGTTACGCTTTCTAAAAAAGTTACAAAGAGTTTTACAATTCAACCAGAATTACTTGTGGGAACCAACCAGAAGGTTAGTGATTTTGAAACACCAGAATTAGATACGATGACAGTTAAGATTACGGCAAGTCAAAATCAATTAAATTCAATTCGAGTTGTAAAGGCATTGATAGATTGTACAGGACAAATTCAAGATTTTGATGCGAATGCAACTTTAGCAGCGTATGATGCCAAGGGAAACAGAGTAAATGTTGTGCTTTCACCGGATACGGTGCGCGCAAGTGTGAAAATAGCTAAAAATACATCAGACAAGGAGGATTCAGAGTAATGGGTAAGTATTTTGGAACAGATGGGGTTCGTGGAAGAGCGAATGAAGGATTAACACTTGATATGTCTATTAAAATTGGACAGTATTTAGGGTGGTATTATGGAAAAGAAAAACATGCGAAAATCTTAATTGGTAAAGATACTCGATTAAGTGGAGATATGTTTGAATTAGGTCTTGCGGCTGGTGCTACAAGTATGGGTGCACAAGTATATTTATTAGGTGTATGTCCTACACCTGCTATTTCTTACTTGGTTCGTAAAGAAAGATTTGACTGTGGAATCATGGTTAGTGCAAGCCATAACCCTTATTATGATAATGGAATTAAATGTTTTAATCATAATGGGGAAAAGATGGAAGAAGAATTGCTTCTTGAAGTTGAAAAATATATGGATGGACTTACTGATCTTGACCTTGTAACAGGGGACCATATTGGTGAATACTTTGAATGGGAAGATGGATTAGAAATCTATATGAGCTGGTTAAAGGAATGTGTTCCTGTTGATTTAACTGGAATGAAAATTCTTTGTGACTTAGCAAATGGTTCTGCCACAAGTACAGCTATTGAAACTTTAGATTCTTTAGGTGCAACTGTCGATGCGATCAATAGTTCGCCAAATGGTGTGAATATCAACAATAAGTGTGGATCTACACATCCAGAAGGCCTACAAAGAATGATGCGTGAAGGAGACTATGATATTGGTTTTGCCTTTGATGGAGATGCCGACCGTTTAATTATGGTGGATTCAGATGGCAAGCTTTGTGATGGAGATTATATTTTATACATCTGTTCTCGTTACATGAAATCTGTAAATCGCTTGAATAAAAACATGTGTGTAACTACTGTTATGGCTAATTTAGGTTTGTATAAGGCTTTAGATGCAAATAAAATTGACTATATTCAAACGGCTGTTGGTGATAAATATGTATTTGAAGAAATGCAAAAGAATAATTACTGGATTGGTGGAGAACAAAGTGGTCATATCATTTTCTTAGAACATGAAGTGACTGGTGATGGACTTATGACAGCATTAAAGATTTTAGAAATTATGAAAGCTACAGGCAAGTCTTTACAGGAATTAAGTGATGGATTGTTTATTTATCCACAATTATTGAAAAATGTAACAGTAAAAGATAAAAATGCATGCTTAGAAAGTCAAGATTTACAAGCTGTTGTAGATTCAGTTGCAGCTGATTTAGGAAATGAAGGTAGAATTTTAGTTCGTCCTAGTGGAACAGAACCATTGATTCGTGTCATGGTAGAAGCGAAAACAGATGAGCTATGCGCCCAATACGTTAAGCGTGTTACAGATTTCTTAGAAGCAAATAATTTTTAGAAAGAGGGTGGCTTTATGAAAAGAGTCATAAGCATTGTTGAGGATGAAAAGGATATTAATAATCTAGTTGCCCAATATTTACGCAAAGAAGGCTATGAGGTTCATTCTTACTATACTTATGAAGAAGCAAGTGCACATGTTGCTGATGACGATGTACATTTGTGGATTTTGGATATCATGTTAGATGATAAATCTGGCTTTGATTTAATTGAGGAAATACGTTTACAAGGACCAGAAACTCCTGTTATTTTCATGAGTGCTCGTGATAAAGAATTTGATCGTATTATTGGTTTAGAAAAAGGTTGTGATGACTATATCACAAAACCATTTTCACCCAAGGAACTTGTATTAAGAGTCAACAATATTATTAAGCGTGCTTATCGTGATGATAATAATCGTATTAGTATTGATGGTTATGAATTGGATGAAGAACAAAGAAAAATCTATGCCGATAATGTTGAGATAGAGTTGACAACCAAAGAATTCGACTTATTAATGATGTTTATCAAAAATAAAGGGATTGCGTTTTCACGAGATAAAATTCTAGAAAATGTTTGGGATGAAAATTATTTTGGTAGTGATCGTGTTGTCGATGATACTTTGCGTCGTTTGCGTAAAAAGCTTCCAAATTTAAATATTCATACAATTTATGGATATGGATATCGATTAGGATGATACTTTGTGTATCATCTTTTTCTTTTAATTATGATAAAATAATAGTAACAATGATGAGGTGATGTTTTTATGAAGGGACCAACCTTTTATTTTCAAAAAATGTCCTTAACACGCCAAATATTAACAATTATTTTGACGGTTTTGATATTTTTTATTATGTTTTTCTTTGTGTTTGTCAGTGACAATATTGATCGTACAATTACGAAACAAATGTATGAACTTATCTTAAATCGGCAGACACCAATTGTGGGCTTGATTGATTCGAAACAAACAAACAGCTTAGATGATATCTATGCGTTTATGGCTAGTGATAATG
>ERZ779875.2393-NODE-2393-length-10086-cov-3.233576_pt1 | contig 10086 bp, 9 predicted proteins | sample MGYA00511246_ERZ779875 | MGnify/ENA primary metagenome ERZ779875 (study PRJEB29588, sample SAMEA2155093) | human gut metagenome | biome: human gut; feature: human-associated habitat; material: faeces | place: Denmark | collected 2008/2010 ... | reverse complement strand
GAAAACCCGATCGATCAATTCAGACTTGGTAAGAGCTCGCATATATTCCGTCCCGATTACTTCTGTTCGAGCTTCGCCTTGAGGAGAGCCCCGAGGTTCGTGGTGCCGGAAGAAGAATCGCTGTTCACGCGGTTCAGGGCTTCACGGGTCTGGGCAGCATCCTTCGCCTTGATGGAGAGCTGGATGGAGCGGTTCTTGCGATCCACGCTGATGATGAGGGCTTCCACCGTGTCGCCGACGGCGAGCTTGGTGGTGGCGTCTTCAACGCGTTCAGCGGAGATTTCGGAAGCGCGCAGGTAGCCTTCGGTTTCGTCACCGAGATCGATGACGGCGCCCTTGGCGTCAACGCTCTTCACCGTACCCTTTACGAGCGTGCCCTTTTCGTGGTTGCCCGCGAAAGAGGAGAAGGGATCGCCGCCCAGCTGCTTGATGCCGAGGCTGATGCGTTCACGTTCCGTGTCGATGCCGAGCACCACGGCTTCCACTTCGTCGCCCTTCTTGTACTTACGGACAGCGTCTTCACCCTGTTCGTTCCAAGAGAGGTCAGACAAGTGCACGAGGCCGTCGATGCCGCCGGGGAGACCGATGAACACGCCGAAGTCGGTGATCGACTTGATCTGGCCCTTCACCTTGTCGCCCTTCTTGTGGCTCTGGTTGAATTCCTGCCAGGGATTGGCCTTGCACTGCTTCATGCCGAGGCTGATGCGGCGGCGTTCTTCGTCGATGTCGAGAACCATGACTTCGACTTCGTCACCCAACTGAACGACCTTCTTCGGGTCAACGTTCTTGTTGGTCCAATCCATTTCGGACACGTGCACGAGGCCTTCGATGCCGCTTTCGATTTCAACGAACGCACCGTAGTCGGTGATGTTCGTAACCTTGCCGAAGAGGCGGGTGCCCTGCGGGTAGCGGCGGGAGATGCCGATCCACGGATCTTCGCCCAGCTGCTTCAGGCCCAGAGACACGCGGTTCTTTTCCTTGTCGAACTTAAGAACCTTGGCTTCGATTTCCTGGCCGACCTGAACGACTTCGCTCGGGTGACGCACGCGACGCCAGGCGAGGTCGGTGATGTGCAGGAGGCCGTCGATGCCGCCAAGATCAACGAACGCACCGTAGTCGGTGATGTTCTTCACGATGCCCTTCACCACAGCGCCTTCGGCGAGGGTTTCGAGGAGCTTCGCGCGTTCTTCGCCCATGCTCGCTTCCACCACGGCGCGACGGGACACAACCACGTTGTTGCGCTTGCGGTCGAGCTTGATGACCTTGAATTCCATGGTCTTGCCTTCGTAGGGCGTCGTATCCTTAACAGGACGCGTATCCACGAGAGAGCCCGGGAGGAAGGCGCGGATGCCGTTGGTCATAACGGTGAGGCCGCCCTTGACCTTGCCCGTGATCGTACCGGTAACGAGTTCGCCGGATTCGAGGGCCTTTTCAAGGTTCATCCAGGCAGCGAGGCGCTTCGCCTTGTCGCGGGAGAGGATGGTGTCGCCGTAACCGTTTTCCACCGATTCGATCGCCACGGAAACGAAGTCGCCGGGCTGCACGGTCACTTCACCGCGGTCGTCCTTGAATTCTTCGATGGGCACATAGGCTTCGGACTTGAGGCCGGCGTTGACGACCACGAAGTTGTAGTCCACGCGCACGACTTCAGCGGTGATGACTTCACCCTGACGCATTTCCTGCTTGGCAAGGCTCTCTTCGAAGAGCTGGGCAAAGGATTCGGTATTGTTAATGTCGGACATGTATAAAGTCGCAATAAAAAGGATCTCGCCCTTCCGGGAACCCGACGGGTCAACGGGGCGGTGTTTTCAATATAAGGCCGGCGGAAACCCGGTTTTCCGTCGGCTGAAAAAAATTATTACTAAGCGTTCTTTTCCTTCCACCACCGAAGGATCTGATCAACCGTCTCCTCAATCGTGAGAGCCGAGTTGTCCAGTACCTTCGCATCGGCAGCCGGAACGCACGGCGCCACCGCTCTTTCACGGTCGCGGCGATCACGTTCCAAAAGATCGCGCGTAAGGTCCGTTAGGTTAGCAGAAATTCCCTTCGCTATCAACTGCTTATATCGGCGCTCTGCGCGGGCTTCTGCAGTGGCCGTCAAAAAGACCTTCAGCTGAGCCTCGGGAAAGACGACGCTCGCCATGTCGCGGCCGTCCGCCACGAGCCCCGGCGCCTCGGCGTAACGACGCTGCAAATCAAGAAGCTCAGCACGCACCCTGGGGAGCGCCGCCACCTTGCTTGCCGCGATCCCGACAGCTTCCGCACGGATCGCTTCCGTCACGATTTCGCCGTCCATCGTGATTTCCCCGTCCTTAAATTCCGGACGCATCTCTCGGGCTTCTTCGGCGCAGGCGGCTTCATCCGTGAGGTCAAGAGACTTTTTCACGCAGCGCAAAGCGCAGAGTCGGTAAAGCGCCCCGCTGTCAAGGTAATGGAATCCCAGCGCCTTGGCGACGATTGCGGACACCGTCCCTTTACCGCTCGCGGTCGGGCCGTCAATCGCCAAAACTTTCGTCGTCATCTGCTCTCCTTTGCATGCGCATGACTCTAAAAACAACGAAACCCCCGACACACGGTCAGAGGCCTGCAACCGGAGCGCAGATCATTTCTGCACATCCGACCGCAATTTTATCAATCTTCTCAGTTTCGTTTTCCGATTATCCGGAAAAACTCATCAAAATACGCCGGATACGTCTTCGCCGTACACCCGGGATCCTTAATCACCACAGGCACCCCTGCCGCCGCTGCGAGCGAAAAACTCATCGCCATCCGGTGATCATCGTACGTTGCAACTTCCACGTTTTCCGCTACCGCAGCGCCGCGTTCCACTTCAATCCAATCCGGGCCGCTCGCTACCCTCGCCCCAAATTTATTCATTTCCGCAGCCATCGCGGCGATGCGGTCCGTTTCCTTCACACGCCAGGAAGCGATTCCCGTGAGACGTACCGCCCCTTCTGTCTTGAGCGCCATCGGCACCAACGTCATCGCCGCATCCGGAATCTTGGTACAGTCAAGAGTAATGCCTTTCAAAACTTTTCCTGCCGACAAAGACGCCTCTGTGTACCGGTCGCCCCGGGTAATTACGGCGCCCATTTGTTCCAGCACGTCGGCAAATGCCGCGTCCCCCTGCAGCGCGTTTCGCCCGACGCCCTCCACCCGGATGGGGCCGCCCGTGAGCGCACCCAACGCCAAGAAGTAACTCGCCCCGGAAGCATCCCCCTCCACCGCATAATTTTCCTGTGCGCGGTAACCGCCCTTTGCCACCCGAAAACCCTTTTTCGTCACCGTTACGTCGGCACCGAAGGTCTTCATCATGGCAAGCGTAATGTCGATGTAAGGGCGACTGATAAGTTCACCTTCCACCGTAATCTCGAGTCCCTCTTCCGGTGCGATCAACGGTGCCGTCAACAAAAGCGCCGTCAGATACTGACTGGAAACGTTGCCCCGAACGCTCACCCGGCGACCGACGGGGACGGCGGGACGAAAGACGAGCGGCAGAAAGCCTTCCTTTTTTTCGCAAGTGACGTCAGCACCCAACGTCCGTAAAGCCGCAAGCAGATCGCCGATGGGGCGCTCCCTCATGCGTTCAATCCCGTCCAAGCGATAGTGTCCGCCTGCAAACGCGAGCGCAGCCGTCAGCGTACGCGCCGCGGTACCCGCATTCCCAATGAAGAGTTCCGCCGACTTGACGGGGAAAAAGCCGCCGGCGCCTTCGATCACCGCCGCATCACCGTCTGCCGTCACCTTCACGCCGAGTTTAGTTAGGCTCTCCAACATGCGTTCCGTATCGTCCGCCCGCAAGAGTCCGGTAAGACGCGTTGTCCCAGAGGCCAGTGCCGCCAGCATCAGCGCCCGATTGGAAATCGATTTTGATCCGGGTAACTTTACGGTGCCCGAAGCTGCCGTCACAGGAGGCAGCTGTATTTCAGAGGGAAAGTTTTTCGTCATTTAAGTTCCTCGGCGTACATTTCATCAATCTCAATCAATACCAGATCATCACGTACCGGCTTTTCATCAAAGCCTGAACGGGAGACAAAGCCATACCGGTACGCTTCCAGCGGAGAACGCTTCACCTGCTCAATTTCGTGCGCCATCAGCGACAACGACAAAGGTTGCGAACGGAACTTCACCTCATAGGGAATGAATCCCTTGTCATCTTCCGTCACCACATCGAATTCCCCGTGGCGATGCTCTTGGGGTAAATCGTACCAATACCGACCGATGCGTTCGAACGGCGGCTCCATCAATCCCCTCCGATTACGACGAACGAGGTATTGTTTTGCCACGTTGTGAAGTCTCCCTCGACTAAAGTCGAAGGCTTCCCTCGTTTGTAATCGGAGGGACTACCTCAGTTCGATGCGGGCTGCACTCAGATGATTGGGGTTCTGTGGAACCCAACTCCGCATGGAGCCTAAAGAGCGAACTTAAGGTGCAGGTACTTCTCTTCACGCATTCCGGAACTTTTGCCGCAACGCGCTGCCCCATCGTCACCGACAGGGACTTAAAGATTTCTCGGACGAAATACCGAGCGCCGATGTTGTACGAAGCACTCAGATCGCAGTGGTAGCGCTTTCCGTTTTGGAAAGTGCAGAGACTGTAATTCTTTTCGTCCCGAGTCACGGCGCCGGAACCGTCGAATGCGAGTTTCGACGTATTCCAGGCACAGACCCGGCTCACCCGTTGACCGTTGCGGTGGGCCTTATCTTCCACCATCTGCTGAACATATTGTGCCCGCCAGTGATGAAGGCGCTGTTTCTTGGAGCCATGCTTACGGCCTTTGAGATCGAGCTTCTCCATCACGATAACGTGAGCACTGTAATAAACCGCTGTATCCATGATGAACGTCGCCGTCTTAACGGCAATCGAATCATTGATACCCTTCGCCTTCGCCCAAAGCCGAGGCATCTTGCGGTTCCCCTGCTTCTGGGCGTTCTTGATGCGTTGCAGTGCACGATTCAGAGAGTCTTTTTCACAGCCGAGGCTCAGGAAGCGCCGCGCGAGGATAGTGCCATCTGAAGTCATGACAGAGCAGACGCAGGCATTGTTGATGCCGAGATCGACGCTCACGATGGTTTGTTCGCGGATGGGAGTATCAGTAAGTTTTCTTTCCTCCTCAAAAGGAAAATCGAGCGACCAGTTTTTTCCTCGGCGACGCAGTGTGGGCACACACGCTTTCCGAAGCGGGCAATACTTCGCGATGTAGTCCATGTCGGACTTTCGTAACTTCACCTCCGTCCAGTCCCAAGTATTGCGGATGAAGACCTTGATCCGTACCGTGTAACGGTCTGTCGTGTTTTTGAACATGACTTCCCGATACATGGCAGGAAAAGTCCGTCCGGCCTTCGGTAATCCCGGTTCTTTCCCTTGGGGATTGGCTTTCCACTGCTTCAAACGGGTGTGATAGGAAGAAAACAGGCCGTAGGCCTCGTTGACGGCAGCACGGCGCAGGTAGCTCGGAAATTTGTAGAACGATTTTCCGAAGTCGTACTTTGTGAGAGGCCGCTTGGCCGTCGGGCAACAGAGCAACTCGGCGGCACGTACGACGAAAGTTGAATTGGTGATGGTTGAAAACGAACCATCCCTGTGTTTGAGCATGATGCCGATGAAGCAATCCACCGCCTGACGATAGAGATCCGCCGTAGCTTCAAAAGCCCCGGAGGATTCTTTGATCTTAGCAGGATAGGTGGAAATGATTTTCATGGTATTGGCTGAAAGTTTCTTTGTATTTTATAACACTTTGATGTTTTTTTTTAAAACCGTCTGCTTGACCCGCGACTAAAGTCGCAGGTTTGCGCCGACATTTCTATCAAATCGAATAAATATGGACGAACGATATTCCTCCGCCAAGCGTTTGGCGAGTGTGGTCTTCCCCACACGGCGGCGGGCTCCTTTAAAAAAGGGCATATCGCGGTGCGTGTTCTTTTTTCCAACGCAGCATCTCGGAAAAAATTTTTCGTTCGTACACAACAGACTCCGACGTATTTTCACAAATGCGCCGATTCCGCCTACAAAAAAGCCGCCGGGACTCATCGACCTCAGCGGCTTTTCTCCTGCCAAGAGCGGATCCTATACGCCGCCCTTTAACGTCATCGAAGCACCCTGTCTCGGCTGCCAGCGCATGGCACGGCGTTCCACAACGCCCACGATCCAGTCCAAAATCAGCGCGAAAACCGTCAGCACCAAAATCCCCGCCATCACCGTATTGATATCGAAAACGCCTTCGGCCTGCAGGATGAGGTAACCCACGCCTTCGCTTGAACCCAGGTATTCACCGATCACGGCACCCACAAACGCCATACCGACCGAGGTGTGCAGCGACGAAAACACCCAGCTCATGGCGGAGGGCAGATACACAGACTTCATCAGCTGTGTGCGGTTGGCGCCCAACATCCGGGCCGAAGCGAGCACGTTGGGATTTACTTCCCGTACGCCCTGATAGACGTTAAAAAAGACGATGAAGAAAACAAGCGTTACACCGAGAGCCACCTTGGACGCCATGCCGAGCCCGAACCATACGGCAAAAATCGGTGCCAGAATCACGCGGGGCATCGAGTTCAACCCCTTGATGAAGGGATCCGCGACCGCCGCTGCAAACGGCGACAACGCAAGCCACATTCCCACGGCGCCCCCGGCAACCGTCCCGATCACAAAGGCCATCGTCGTTTCCACGAGCGTCGTCCAAAGGTGCGGATAGATGTCCGCGTTCGTCACGAACCATTCGCCGATGCGCTGGAAAATGATGAGCGGTTCCCCGAAGAAAAACGCCGCCTGCGTGTCGTTGTCAAACACAAAAGTCGGCACGAGCCCCGGTTTGGTGAGCAACCACCACACGAAGAAAATCGCCGCCAGAAGCGACAACTGCCACACTCTCAGCTTCACCGTCTGCCGTTTTGCCTGTTTCACTGCACTCATTTTGATGTCTCCCATATCGATTTCGATTAAGCCTGAAGCTGACGACGATAGCCGCGCAATACTTCTTCCCGAAGTACCGACCAAATCGCCGTATGCAGTTCAATAAACCGCGGCGTCACGCGCACTTCCGCCACATCGCGCGGACGCGGGAGATCAATCGAGAATTCGCCGATCGGGTGGCTCCCCGGGCCCGCGCTCATGACGATGACGCGATCGCTCATCGAAATCGCTTCGTCCAGATCGTGCGTAATGAAGAGCACCGCCTTCTTCTTGGCACTCCACAGCGACAAAAGCTCATTCTCCATCAGCTGCCGCGTCTGAATGTCCAGCGCCGAAAACGATTCGTCCATCAGAATGATGTCCGGATCCATGATGAGGGTCTGAGCCATCGCGACGCGTTTACGCATACCGCCCGACAAGTGGTGCGGATAACTTGATTCAAACCCCGCGAGCCCCACGCGCTTTAACCATTCACGGGCCTCGTGGTGCGCTTCTTCTTTGTCCACACCGCGGAAAATGAGACCGGCCGCAACGTTGTCCAACGCGCTCATCCACGGCATCAGACTGTCGGCCTGAAACATGTAACCCGCCCGACGATTGAGTCCTTTTAAGGGTTCGCCGAAAATCTTTACGGTACCGCACGAAGGCTGCAGCAGTCCCGCACTCATATTAAGAAGCGTCGACTTGCCGCAGCCCGTCGGCCCCACCACGCTCACGAATTCGCCTTCGTTGATCGTGATGTTCACATCCTTCACGGCCGTGTACTGCACAAGCCGACCGCCGTCGTCACTCACAAAAGTACACGCCAGATTTTCTAACTCAATCGCCGGTTTGGTCATTTTTATTGTCTTCGTTATGGGAAAAAAGCGGCAGCGGGCTTTGTCGACAAGCGTCACCGCCGCGAAATTGTTTCAATCAGCCGAAATACTTGGCGTTCGCTTTCTTTGCAAATTCGTTCGTATAAACCGCTTCCAGATTCACCTTCATCGAGGCCATCTTGGGGTTGACGCTCGTTAATGCCCTCAGTGAAATTGCGGGAGCCCCTTCGGGGATGATGCCGTCGCGGCTTAAGGCCGGGCGGTTCTTAAGGAACCCTTCGATGTAGATCGCCTTGTTGCCCATGAAGTAGGTTTCCGGCACCGTCTTCACGATGTCGTCGGCCGTGGCCGTCGCGAGCCAATGATCCGCCCGCACCATCGCGTTCGTAATCGCCTGCACTTCGTCGGCGTGACTGCGGACGAAACGCTCGGGGGCATAGAGGCACCCTGCCACCATGGGGCCGCCGAAAATCGCATCACTTTCTTCCACGACGCGCGTATCCGCCACGATTTTGAGAAGGTCGTCCTGCTGCAGCTGCGCCACCACCGGATCAAGGTTTGCAAATGCATCGATCTGACCGGAACGGATCGCAGCCACGGCCGCCGACGCCGCGCCCACCCCGATGAAGGCTACGTCCGAGGGCTTCACGCCGCCTTGGGCGAGCACGAAGTTCGCGAGAACCTGAGAGCTTGACCCGGGAGCCGTTACGCCGATCTTTTTTCCCTTGAGGTCAGAAAGCGTCTTGTAATCGGGCATCGTCTTCTTATTGACGGCGAACACGGCCTGCGGCGCGCGTCCCTGCAGCACGAAAGCGCGCATCGCCTGACCGCGCGTCTGCATGGAAATCGTGTGTTCAAACGCCCCGGAAACAATGTCGGCCGAGCCTCCGACCACCGCCTGCAGCGACTTGGACCCGCCCTGGAAGTCGATGATTTCCACGTTCACCCCTTCGTCCTTGAAGTAGCCGAGACGTTCGGCAACGGATAACGGGAGGTAGTAGTAAAGCGCTTTGCCGCCCACGGCAATACGTACCTTACGAGGCGCGGCAAAAACTGCGGGAGCCGCGGCAAACGCAGCGGAAGCAACGGCGGCGGAAATGAACTGACGACGGGTGAAAGACATAGCGGACTCCAAAAAACAAAAAACGCACGAAATTCGTGCGTTGCAATCATGGATTCGAGCGGAGTTCGCTTGTACTGCTTTTGTCTTCCCCCTTCTTTCGCTTCTTGAAAGGAGCGAGGCGGCGAACCCGCCGCGGGGGATAAAAAACGTCAACGCACCAACGCCCGTCCCCCGCTTACGCGTAGGGATAGCGCTAGCACACAAAGGCGCACGGACTTCGCGACGGAAGTCTCCACGGCGTTATGTGCAGAAGCGTTGAACATCGAAATGAATCCTTAAAAGTTGAGTTCCTCCGAACTCAGTGTCGGGAAAGATAGCGCGGGAAAAATCGGTTGTCAACAAGTAAAAGACCGCCGTCCCGCATCGGCGGCACGGCCCCTAAGCGCTTTCGCCTATCGACGAGCCGCGACTTCGTGCCGCTCCACGACGGCGGCCGCAATACTCGCGGCATCGGTGTATTCGACTTCCACCCCGGCGGGCAATCCCCGCGCCAACCGGGTGACTTTGAGTCCCGGCAGCTGCTTTTTCAGAAGCGCCGCCAAAAGATGCGCCGTCGCTTCGCCTTCCGGCGTGAAGCTCGTCGCAATCACCACTTCCCGTACGCCGTCCTGCCCCGCCTTTTCCAGCAATTTATCCGCGCCCAATTCCTTGGGCCCGATCCCTTCCAAGGGGTTTACCCGTCCCATCAGTACGAAATAGCGTCCGCGGTAACTGACGCTCGCTTCAATCGCCGCCATATCCGCCGGGCTTTCCACCACACAGATGACGGATTGATCCCGATCGGCACCGGCACACAAGGGACACACCGGTTCCGTCGTAAGCGTGTTGCATTCCGGGCACCGATGCACCTTTTCGATGGCTTCCGTCAAGGTTTTCGCCAGATCCAATCCGACCGCTCGTCTTTTCCCCAGCAGGTCGTCCACGAGGCGCGCAGCCGACTTCGGCCCCAACCCCGGCAGGTCGGCAAAAAGTTCCGTCAAGTGCGCAAGACGCGCGTCTGCATGAGTGGACATCACCAATTCCAACCGTCACAAAAATTATTCATTCTCTCTAGGCTCTGAACAGTGCAACCACTGTCTTTCTTTCCTGATTGTGCACGAATTACGCCACCAACGGTATTCCGTTTGGCGAATTCCCAGAAAAAGCCCATAATAGGACACATGTTCTTTCCTCGTTAAAGGTGAGAAACCCATGTTGCGACGTCCCATCCGCCGCGGCGGCATCGTGTCGGCG
>ERZ779875.2392-NODE-2392-length-10089-cov-6.476580_pt1 | contig 10089 bp, 7 predicted proteins | sample MGYA00511246_ERZ779875 | MGnify/ENA primary metagenome ERZ779875 (study PRJEB29588, sample SAMEA2155093) | human gut metagenome | biome: human gut; feature: human-associated habitat; material: faeces | place: Denmark | collected 2008/2010 ... | reverse complement strand
ATCCATACCCATATATGAAGCACTGCGATTTATATGTTCAACCATCTCGCCATGAAGGGTATGTAATTACTTTAGTAGAGGCACGTGCATTGTGTTTGCCAATTCTGTCTTCAGACATTCCTTCGGCAAGAGAGCAGATACAAGATGGTATCAATGGATATGTTGCAGAACTAAGTGCAGAAGCCATAGCAGATAAAATTGAGTACTTGTATAACAATCCTTCTCAAATGGAAAAAACTGTCAAGTATTTGAAAGAACATCCGATTGACTTTTCAAAAGAACTTTTAAAATTGGAAACAATTTAAAATGGACTAATGAACTTTTAGAAATTGGGAGAATAGTAAAATGCCAATAGGGCTGAAATTTCAAAGAGAACATAGACAACTAGGGTATCATATAAAATATTTATACTATTTTTTCGCAAGAAGAGATGTGCTGCAGAAAAGAATATCATATGGGGGTATGAATCCGAATGATATTATTTATTTAATAAAACCGGATTTTCAAAATGGAGTAGAGGGCCTACTTTCGTTACTTTATAAGCAAATACAGGAATATTGTAAAGGGGAATTCTTGGAATGATAGGTGGTATTGCTGCTGGTATAGTAGTGTTTAATGCTGAGAAGGAACGACTTGAAAATAATATATCTCGTCTAAAAAAGCAAGTGAAGGATGTATATATATTTGATAATTCTAATGTATCAGATGGCGATTACGATGGTGTCACTTATCTCTCAGAAAATAAAAATTGTGGCATAGCATATGCGCTTAATCGAATCATGGAGCAGGCAAAGGCTGATGGATATAAGTGGCTGATAACTATGGACCAGGACTCATTGATTCCAGATGGGATGGTTCATGGTTTTGAAGAGAGTATAAGAACACACGAAAATATTGGCATTATTTGCCCACAGGTTATCGACAGGCGAAGGACATATCTACAGGCAGAAGATAATGAAGCGGAAGAGTATGTGAATTTCTGTATTACATCTGCATCGTGTACATCAATAGAAGCTTGGGAAAACTGTGGAAAGTTTGACGAATGGATGTTTATAGATCTTGTTGATAACGACTTTTGCAAGAGAATTACGCTAAGTGGATACAAAATTTTGAAACTCAACAAATGGATTTTGGATCAGGAGTTTGGAAAAATCACTCCAAAAAGTGAGTGGAAACAAAAATTCTGGGTTGGTGTGAGCAAAATTTTGCATAATCAGAATTTTGTGAAATTTTCATATAAAAAATCAGTGAGTCCTTTAAGAGTTTACTATACAAATAGAAATATTATTTATGTGAATAAAAAATTGAATAAGTATGGATCTATAGGATACGAGAATTACAACTGCAAAGGATATCTAGGATTTATTATCTCATTTATGATTCCGAGTATCTTAAGGGCACAGGACAAAAAAAGTGTGCTTAAGGCTACCATACAGGGTGTTTGTGACGGAAAAAGGTCCAAACCGGGAGAATGGTCGGCAGAAATATAAAAGTGTAGGAAGAAAAACATGTCAAAGGTGTATGCAGGGGTTGTTACATATAATCCAGAGATAAAAAGATTGAAAGAGAATATTTCGTCCATTCAAAATCAAGTGACTACTGTTTTGATTTTTGATAATGGCTCTAACAATGTTGATAATATTCAGAACCTGATTTTAGGCCTTGCCAATGTGGTATTTATAAAATCCGAGAAGAATCTTGGAATTGCTGCAGCGTTGAATCGGCTAATGCAATGGGGCAATGATAAAGGCTATGATTGGATGCTAAGTTTGGATCAGGATTCGGTTTGCGAAGAGAACTTTGTAGCAAGGATGAAACCTTATCTCACAATTGAACAAAATCTGGGCGTTGTAGCACCGGTTATTGTGGATCGAAATGTTGGAGTTGTTGGGCACAATCCAAAATCGGAATATATGCATGTGAATACTTGTATTACCTCTGGTGCATTTTCAAAAGTATCTGCATGGAAAAAAATCGGAGAATATGATGAAAGTATGTTCATAGATTCTGTCGATTTTGAATACTGCTATCGGATGAGAAAGTGTGGATACGGAGTGATACAGGTTCGTGATGTTCAGCTTCTTCATGAGCTGGGGAAAAGCCAAAAGAGGAGATTACTCTTCTGGAAAATTGATGTCACGGGACATTCGGCTTTTCGTAAATACTACATTGCGCGCAACAACGTTTATTATCCGCTGAAACATCGGATGTGGCTTCGTGTGCTTCGTGGAAATATCCGTAATATCGGAATGATGGGTGTAACTGTTCTCTATGAAAAAGATAAAAAGGATAAGCTCAAGGCTATTTGCAGAGGATGGAAAGATGCTTATCGGGCAAGGGTGTAATAAATGAAGGTGAATTTTGTATTACCACCTATTGGTAGTTCAGGTGGCATCGATGTCATATATAAGTATGTAGACCTTTTACAAAAAAGTGGTTATGATGTCTGTGTTTATAAAGCGATACTGGCAAATAATATGCATCGGTATCATTCAAATGTGAAGAATATCATCCATCAGATTTATTGTACAGCAAAAACTGTTTTTGAAAAAGAAAAATATAGAAGAACGTCGGATTGTTTTGTCTGGAAAATATGTAATAAAACTATCCGTGATGCGGATGTGACAATTGCAACTGCCTGGCCGACAGCATTTGAAGTTTATCGGTTGTCTGTGTCAAAGGGGAATAAGTTTTATTTTATTCAAGATTATGAAATTTGGGATAATCCAGAAGTTGTAAAAAAGTCCTATCAGCTTCCGCTTAATAAGATTGTGATTTCGACATGGATCAATGATTGTTTGAAACAAAATTTGGGAATGGGGCCATTTCCAATTGTTTATAATGGTCTGGATACATCTATTTACCATTTGACGACACAGAAGAAAACTGAAAGTGAAATTTCCTTTTTGATGTTAAACCATAAACTTGCCAAAAAAGGCATTCCCAATGGATTGACTGTTTTTGAAAAGGTTAAGAAAAAATATCCGGATGCAAAGTTACGGATGTTTGGTATGAGCGATAATACAAATTTACCAGAAGACGTTGAATATTTTCAAAACCCTTCAAAAGATAAAATTGTCGAGTTATATTCTCAGGCAGATGTTTTTATCTTTCCAAGTTTGGAAGAAGGCTGGGGCCTGACACCGCTAGAGGCGATGGCTTGTGGGTGCGTTGTTGTGGGTACAAGGACAGGCTTTGTTTTGGATTTAGGAAAGCATCGAGAAAATATGATGATTTCTGAACCGGGTGATGTAAGCGGAATGGTTGAGAATGTTGAAGAAGTTTTGTCAGACAGTGTGCTGATGAAAAAGATACAGAAAAATGCAATTGAAACAGCAGAAGGTCTTGATTGGGAAAAATCTGCAGATAAATTAATGGATATTCTACACTGTTATATAAATTGAATATGAATCCAGTTTAATTGGAGAATAAGATGAATCAACAAAGAAGAAAATCAGTGGTAAGCGGATATTTATTTTTACTGCTGATATCAGCTGTGTACAGCTTCACAAATACGTCATTAGAAATTAAAGGAATTCTATCTACATCTATTATTATAATTGAGTCTCTATTTTTCCTTTTATTTTTGTATTTTGTCGGAAGATATAATATTAAGAAACTTTTGAAGATTGCTTTTTTACTAAGCATCGGTGGTATTCATTATTTGATGGCAAGAGAAACTGTGTTTTTAATAATGCTTATGGTTGCGGTGATCTTTACTGAATTAGAATACAGAAAGGCTTTTAAGCTTCTCTTTTTTGAGAGACTGTTCTTTTTAATATTGATCGTCTTTTTTTCTCTGACAGGGATTTTATCTGTTCAGAAAACGGAGGTCTTCAAAGGTGGATTGGGCATAAATACATTTGGCTATGGATTGGGCTTCAATCATCCAAATCAATTGGCATATAATGTGGGACTTTTACTTCTTTTTTATATTTGCTATAAAAGAGAAACTTTGAGACAACGACATATTATTGGAATGGCATTAGCGGCATTTGGCTGTTACGCAATAACAAAAACGAGAACAATTCTTGTTATAACCATAGTTTTGATTTTGATGCTTGAAATTTATTGTGTTAAAGCGCATCGTCAAACATTATTTACGAAAAGATTTTCCTCTATTTTGGCATTTTCTCCATGGATTATGCCGATTTGTGCTCTAGCTGCTTTGGGACTTCCTATATTGATGTCCACAGCAACAGGAAGATTTAAAGAAATTCTGTATGCACTTAATGGTTTGATAGGGTCTAGGTTTACACATTCTGCTAGAGTATTTGATTCATATCCGGTTCCGCTTTGGGGCGGAATTGTTGATTTTAGACGACTCCAATCAAATTTTGGGTATGCTATTGTCGATAATGGCTATTTGTGCTTGCTATATGATTTTGGAATAGTTGGTTTTTCCCTTTTTATAATATTGTACTTCTTGTCTATGAGAAAACTTGCTAATAAAAAAGAATATGTTTTTCTAATTGCAATTATAGCGGTGGCCTTATGGGGAATCACTGAAAATATTTTGAGATCTTTTGCAATCAATTTTACGGTTGTTTTTTGGGCGGAGTGTATTAAAAAAGGTGATAGGATAAATTCAAAATGAAAATTTTATTAGCTGCAACATCAACAGAAGACTTTTCGGGAGCCTCTAAGTGTTTGCTTGAGTTGGCGTCTTCTTTGACTCGTCATGGCCAGGAAGTAGTGGTTTCTCTTCCCAAGGTCGGCGGTTCTATTGAGACCGCCCTATCCGAAAAAAATATTCCTTTTGTAGTAATGCGTGAATACCAATGCTGGTATAAAGAAAAGAACGAAACTCCAAGCCCCATTACAACCGCACTCAAACGTGTAATGAACAAAATTACGGTTGCAAAATGCCGAAAATATCTTCGCATAGAACGATTTGACATCGTTCATGTAAATGCTTTGACTGCATATGTTGTTGGTAAAGCAGCTATCTTGGAAAATATTCCGGTTGTATGGCATATTCGTGAGTTCATGGAGGAGGATCTTGGAATTTCCTTCGTGAGCCGTGAATATTCGCTTGAACTGCTGAATCGTGCAACACAGTTTATTGCGATTTCGCAGCCGATTTGCAATAAATGGTCTGCGCAGCTGCAGGCCCCAGTTACGGTTGTTCACGACGGTGTTCCGGTTAAAGACTACTATGTTGATAATAACACTGTACATGAAACAGTTAAGGTTCTCTTGTATGGAAGAGTTGTTCCAGGAAAGGGGCAGCTGTTCTATGTGCAGGCGGCTGAAAATATTTTAAGGAACACATCTAAGCCCTGTACGTTTTACTTTGCTGGAAAAGTAGAAGATGAGGAGTACTTTAATAGCTGCATGCAGAGTATACGGCAGTCTGGACAGGAGAATAGCATAAAATATCTAGGCCAAATCAGTGATATCCAAAATCTCTTGAGAGACACAGATATCGTATGTGTGTGTTCGACAAAAGAAGGGTTTGGGCGTGTTACCGTAGAATCTATGCTAGGCAAATGCCTTGTTGTAGGTGCAGCTTCCGGTGCCACGACAGAGTTGATACAGGATGGTGTAAACGGTATTTTGTATCAGCCGGATGATGAAGCCGACTTTTGTAAAAAGCTTACTGCTTGTATTGAACAGTTTGATAAATATGCAGGCGTTGTAGAGAATGGCCAGAAATATGCGCTTTCTCATTTTACGGATGAAAAAAATACAGAAGGAATTCTTTTGGTTTATAAAGATATTGCTGAAAGAATAAGATAATATCATTTAATATTCTGGCATTTGAAATGCCAGAATATTGCACATTGTAGTATATTAAATTTTGGATTTTGCTTGTAGTGATAGAAATGAATTTATGCAGGAAAGGAATATTATGCAACTAACTCAACCAATGGTATCTGTTATTGTTCCGGTGTATAAAGTTGAACGTTATCTGGAACAATGCCTTGTTTCAATTGTGCATCAGAGCTATCGAAATCTGGAAATTCTGTTGGTGGACGATGGTTCGCCAGATAACTGTCCGCAGCTATGTGATATGTGGGCACAGCGTGATTCAAGAATTCATGTAATACATAAACCGAACGGTGGTTTGTCCGATGCAAGAAATGCCGGTCTGCGTCAGGCCCATGGTGATTTGGTCGCTTTTGTGGATTCAGACGATTGGCTCGCACTGGACATGATCGAAAAAATGACGGATGCGATGCTCCGCAATCAGGCAGACATGGTTGTTTGTCAGTACGTTGTTGCTTATGCAGATGGACGATTTGAAAAACGCGCACCTGAAAATGGTCCAGAAGAAATTTTGAATCAACAGCAAGCATTATCAGAATTGTTGATTGATAGTAGATTGACGAATCACGTATGGCGAAAATTATATTGGCGAAATAAGGTGCCCGAAGACATTTTTCCAAAAGGACGTAATTTTGAAGATATTTATGTTATGCCGGAACTGTTTGCGCCTTGCAAAAAAATCGTGTATTTAACAGACCCACTCTATTTTTACCGCTGTAATGAGAACGGAATTGTTCAAACAGCAAAAATAAAAGATTTAAGAGATTGCTTGGCAGCTCAAGAACATGCAGGAAAGATAATTACCGATATCTGTCCAGAATTGGAACAACAAGTTAAAATGTGTAGCGTCTGGAAAACCGTTGGACTTTGGACTGATAGTGTTTTTGCCGTTGATTTGGAACAAGAAAAACATGTCTTTCAGAAACAGCTGAGCCAAAAATTGAAGTGTGCAAAATTTCAGGATGCAGAAATCTTAGGAAAGAGAAAACAGTTAGCGTTGCTCTTTATACAGCATTTTCCCGCACTTGCTAGAGGCTATAGCAAAGTATTGGGAAAAGATGACAATTTCTTATCTGATTTTAAGAAGTTATTAAGACTTGTTCGACATAATCTTCGCCTGAAAAAGGAATTCAAAAGAGAAATCCCTCCTAAATTTGTGGTACTGTGTACTCCGACATATGGAAATCTAGGGGATCAAGCATTACTGAAAGGAGAACAACGTTTTATTGAAAAGTATTTTCCTGATTATAAGAGTATTTTGATTTCGCTTGATGATTCACGTTGCGTGAAGTGGCTGAAAAACGTAATTTCATCGAATGATATTGTTGCATTACAAGCAGGGGGAAATATTGGAACTCTTTATTCGGGCATCCATAATGAACAAGAATCTGCTATGAAAGTATTCGCAAATAAGAAATTGATGATTTTTCCTCAAACCTTCTATTATAGTACCGATGCAGCAGGCCTAAATGCTTTGAAAAAAACGCGAAAACTTTATGAATCTTTTGAGAAGTTTAAAGTATTTGTGAGAGATCCTGCTTCGGCGTATTTTGTACAGGAAAATTTGCCGAATACCGATGTTGCGTTGATGCCGGATATGGTTTTGATGAACTGTCCGCAGGTGCTGCATAAAAAAAGAGAAGGCGTGTTGGTCTGCTTGAGAGGAGATTCAGAAGCAACACTTCCGATTGTAGCGCGCGACCGATTGCTGACTCAAGTTGAAAAACGCTTTACAAAAATTCGACAGACAGATACCCATGTGTACTATGCGCCGAAAAACGATGCCGACGTGCAAAAGCTTTTGAATCAGAGCTGGACGCAAATGGCAGAGAGTGAATTGGTTATTACAGACCGTCTCCACGGCATGATTTTTGCGTTGCTAACGGGAACCCCCTGCATAACTATATTGAGTAAAAGTCCGAAGGTTGAGGGCGTGTATAATGAATGGCTGAAGGACAACAAAATGATAAAAATCATTCATTCTGTGGATGAATTTTCGCAGGCTGTTGAAGAAGTACTGACCCATCATGATGAACCACTCAATCTTAAAAAAGCAGAAACTGGATTTGATGAGATGGCGCGAGAAATCAAGAAAATGTGGAAAGTAGATTGATAATGCAGGAAAATAGAACAAAAAATTCAATTGTTAATATCTGTTTCAGTCTTGGATTTCAGCTTGTAACACTCGTTCTGGGATTTGTCAATCGGACGGTATTCTTGCAGTGTTTGGGTGTTGAATATCTGGGAGTTTCGGGCTTATTTAGTGATATTCTAAGCATGCTTTCGTTGGCCGATTTGGGCTTTGGAACAGCCATGACCTTTAGTATGTACAAGCCGCTTGCGGAAAAGGATTATACAAAGCTTGCGGGACTTGTACAGCTCTATAAAAAAATCTATCATTTTATTGCTTTGACTGTCCTAACGGTCGGAATAGCACTGATTCCGTTTTTACAGTATCTTGTAAACCTACCAGAAAATCTGCCCTTGATTAAAGTATATTACCTGTTATACTTGGCCAACACTGTATCCTCTTACCTAGTGGTATATAAAACGGCTATTCTTAGTGCAGACCAAAAAGAATACGTTCTGAACAAATATCGCAGTATCTTTAGTATTGCTCAAACAGTGTGCATGACGCTGTTCCTTTGGATCACACACAGTTACGTTGTCTATTTGTGCGTTCAGGTTTTCTTTACATATAGTCAGAATTTCTTCTGCTCTCATGTGGCGGAAAAACAGTATCCGTATATCAATCAGAAAGTTGAACTGCCTAAAGGCGAGATTCAGGTAATATTTAAAACAGTCGGCTCTGTATTTTTGTACAAGGTGTCGTCGGTTATTTTGAACGCAACGGATAACACACTTATTTCGGTTTTGCTTGGCACTACAGTGGTTGGCTTTTATTCCAATTATACGCTGATTATCAATAAGCTTACTAATATCGTTAACACGGTGTTTTATTCTTTGACTGCAAGTCTTGGAAATCTTATCGTTAAGGAAAATGAGGAAAAACGGTATCATATTTTTTTGGCGATGCAGTCTGTAAGTATGGTATTATCTACGGTGTGTGTATCTGGTGTTTTCTTTCTTATCAGTGATTTTGTTCGGTTGTGGCTTGGCAGCAAGTATGTATTGAGTGAGCTGGTTCTATTGGCGGTTGTGTGCAACCTTTACTTCGCTATTTCTCTTCTCCCTATCTGGGTTTTCCGAGAAGCAACAGGGTTGTATCGAAAAACCAAATACGTTATGCTTGCAACGGCTGTGATTAACCTTATTCTATCCGTTATCCTTGGAAAAATAATAGGTTTGGCTGGTATAATTTTTGCAACGGCAATCGCCCGACTGACAACATATTTTTGGTATGAACCATATTTATTGTTCCGCAATTATTTTGGACAATCCTGTAGTGTTTACTTCAAGGGTGTCCTCAAAAGTATTGTTACAACGCTATGTATTTTAGCGATAGAATATATTTGCGTAGGCACATTTCACCCGACCGGCTGGATTTTCTGGATTGCAAAAGCAATCTTTGTTTGTGGCGTAAGCTTCCTTTGTGTGTTTGCCCTTTATGGAAAATCGGAAGGATTTCAAATTATACTTGGTAAGGTAAGAAAGTGCTTGCCACAGAATATGCGGAGGTAGAAAAACTGAAATAACAGCAAAGCCCACGATGAGTAGATATGCCATCTGCTTATCGTGGGCTTTTCGTTTTATATAGTATCTTTAAGAATTGCGGTGAAGTTCGATTTGTGAACTTTGCCGTTTTTCTTTTTGTCCAAAATTGTATTCCAAAACGGCCCTATAGATTCATATTGGTGTAAGGAGTAAGAAGGCGTTTAAATAAAATTCGAAAATCTGGTTGCCAAACACCTGTTTCAGAATGCTATAGGTATAGGAGGTTATTAAAAAATGAAATTTTTCTAAATTCTGTAGAAGCCCCCGTTTAAAAACACCTCTTAAAGTTTGTATAGGGTGTAAGGACTATTTTTCCAAACAGACCTAGTCGCTGTTGGCTTCACTTCTGAAAGCCCCTGATTCCTTACAAAGCTACATCGCACCTTGACAATTTCATGAGCCACCCCAGCAGGATACCTCTGGTACTGAATGTGCATTCTGCGCGTCTTACCGGAAAATACGCCGGAGAAAATCGGGCAGGAACGGGCCGGGACAGAGTGGACGGTAGTTAAGAGCAAGATTCGCCTTCGTATACGAAATCGCTCCTGCGGGCGGTTTCTCCACGGCGGCATCTTGATGGGGATTGCGCTCCCCATACCCTCACATCGTGCAAAATCACATGATTTTGCCTGTTGGTGGCCT
>ERZ779875.2389-NODE-2389-length-10109-cov-4.354386_pt1 | contig 10109 bp, 7 predicted proteins | sample MGYA00511246_ERZ779875 | MGnify/ENA primary metagenome ERZ779875 (study PRJEB29588, sample SAMEA2155093) | human gut metagenome | biome: human gut; feature: human-associated habitat; material: faeces | place: Denmark | collected 2008/2010 ... | reverse complement strand
TAACGCATAAAAATACCCTCCTTACTGGTTGTCCAGTAAAGAGGGTACATATCACCTGCTCACCGCCGTTTTTATGTTTGATACACTGTTTATTAAAAAGCATCTAAATATATCTCTTCTAACTCCACTGCGAATTATACAGATCCGCATATAATCCATTCTGAGCCATAAGCTCATCATGGTTACCCTGCTCTATGATGTCACCGTCCTTCATAACAAGGATGATGTCTGCATTCTTGATGGTTGACAGTCTGTGGGCTATGACAAAGCTTGTCCTGCCCTTCATCAGATTGTCCATGGCTCTCTGAATCCTGTGTTCTGTTCTCGTATCGACTGACGATGTAGCCTCATCAAGGATCAGGACCGGATTGTCAGCAAGAATTGCCCTTGCGATAGTTAAGAGCTGTTTCTGTCCCTGGGAGATATTTGTTATCTCCTCATTGAGCTCCATGTTGTATCCACCCGGAAGTGCCGAGATAAATCTATGTGCATGAGCTGCCTTTGCCGCTGCGATAACTTCCTCATCCGTAGCGTCCAATCTTCCATATCTGATATTCTCCATGATAGTGCCCTTGAACAGCCATGTATCCTGAAGCACCATGCCAAATACATCCCTGAGCTCACGTCTGTTGAAGTCCTTAATATTGTGTCCGTCCAGAAGTATAGCACCGCCATTCACATCGTAGAATCTCATGAGCAGCTTGACCATGGTGGTCTTGCCCGCTCCGGTAGGTCCGACTATAGCTACCTGCTGTCCCGGTTTTACATGGGCTGAGAAATCCTTGATGATGATCTGATCCGGATTGTAGCCAAACTTTACATGTTCAAATGTAACTTCACCCTTGATTCCCTCTGTGGATACAGGATTCTCTACTATCTGCTCCTCTTCTTTCTCTTCAAGAAGTTCAAATACTCGCTCAGCGGCTGCTGCCATCTGCTGCATCATATTTGTGACCTGGGCAACCTGCTGAACAGGCTGTGTGAGGTTCTTCACGTACTGTATAAATGCCTGGATATCACCTATCTGGATAGTTCCTCTGATCGCAAGAGCCGCACCTGATATGGCAACTGCCACATAGCCCAGATTGCCGACAAACATCATAATAGGCTGCATCAGTCCTGAGAAGAACTGTGACTTCCATGCTGACTTGTACAGAGTCTCATTTGTCTCATGGAACTCTCTTCTAACGTCGTTCTCCTTATTGAACGCTTTTATGACATTGTGTCCGCCATACACCTCTTCAACCTGACCGTTTATGTGTCCCACGTATTCCTGCTGCTGCTTGAAGAATCTCTGGGATTTCTTGATGACAAACATCATGAGCATGATACTTATCGGAAGTATCAGCACTGATATAAGTGTCATAAGCGGGCTGATCGTGAGCATCATCACGATTACACCGATGACCGTACTAACCGATGTAATGAGCTGTGTGATACTCTGGTTCAGACCATTTCCCATGGTGTCTATATCATTTGTGATCCTTGAAAGTACCTCGCCATAGGTTCTGCTCTCAAAGTAGCTCATCGGCATCCTGTTGATCTTCTCGGATACCTCACGTCTCATCCTGTAGCACACCTTCTGGGTGATACCGGTCATGATGAAGCCCTGAACAAAGCTAAATGTCACACTTAGCACATACAGACCGAGACAGAACAGCAATATCTTACCGATATACGTGAAATCAATTCCGCCGTTACCTGTTATCTTGTTCATGATCCCCTCGGACAGGGCTGTTGTCGCCTTGCCGAGTACCTTCGGACATACTACGTTGAATACCGTACTTCCAATTGCAAATATAGCAACGACAACAACCGCTGCCTTGTACTTGCCTATGTATCTGAATAACTTTCCTATCGTTCCCTTGAAGTCCTTGGCTTTCTCGCCGCCCATCATAGGACCGTGGCCTCTTCTAGGACCTCTGAAACTTCTCTGATTATTTGTCTGATTCTGTTCTGCCATGTCCTACACCTGCCTTTCTGAGTCAGTTCCAAGACTGGCTGCTATCTCCGATGGGGAAAGCTGCGACTCGGCTATCTGCCTGTACTCCTCACAGGTCTGCATGAGTTCCTTGTGAGTTCCCTTGCCGACTATCGTACCCTCGTCAAGCACAAGTATCTGATCTGCTGAGAGTATGGTGCTTACTCGCTGTGCAACGATAAATACCGTGCTGTCATTTACGTGCTCGCCAAGTGCCTTTCTGACTGCCACATCCGTCTTGAAATCAAGCGCCGAAAAGCTGTCGTCAAATATCAGGATCTTCGGCTTTCTCGCTATGGCTCTGGCTATAGCAAGACGCTGTTTCTGACCACCGGACACATTCCCTCCGCCCTGAGCAACCGCACTGTCGTAACCGTGCTCCTTCTCCTCTATGAAGTCGGATGCCTGGGCAATCTCAGCTGCAAGCTTGACATCTTCATCAGATGCATCTGGTGCACCGAATCTTATATTGGACGCAATCGTTCCCGAGAACAGAATTCCCTTCTGCGGAACAAAACCGATATTCTGTCTCACGCTCTCCATGGTGAGGTCTCTTATATCCTGTCCGTCTATCGTTATCGACCCCTCCGTAACATCATAGAATCTCGGGAGGAGCTGAACCAGTGTACTCTTACCACAACCGGTACTTCCTATGATCGCCGTAGTCTGTCCAGGCTTGGCCTCAAATGAGATATTCTCAAGTACATTCTCATCTGCGCCCGGATATGCAAATGCGACATTGTCATACTTTACGACACCCCTTGGTGCTTCAAGCTTCTTTGCTCCGGCTGCGTCCTGAACTGTCACATCCGTATCTATGATCTCCTGTATTCTGTCTGCTGCCACGCTGGCACGAGGGAGCATGACTGACATCATGCTGAGCATAAGGAATGACATAATGATAAGCATTGTATATGTAATAAATGCAGTCATTGATCCTACCTGAAGGACACCCGCATCGATCTTGTGGGCTGCCACCCACTCTATAAGTATGCTTATGGCATACATGATGAACATGAGTATAGGCATTGCAAATGTCATGACTCTGTTGACGAACAAGGTGTTCTTCGTCAGGTCTTTATTTGCCTCATCGAATCTCTCTTCCTCGCGTTCCTCTCTGCCAAATGCCCTGATAACCGGGATACCTGTAAGTATCTCTCTTGACACAAGGTTTACTCTGTCCACCAGTGTCTGCATAACTTTAAACTTTGGCATGGCAATGACCATAAGCGTTCCCATGAGGATCACAACTGCTGCTATACCGATGAATATTACCCAGCCCATTCCGGCTCCGTTCTCAACAACCTTGACGATTCCTCCAATAGAAAGTATCGGTGCATATAGAACCATTCTGAGCATCATAACTGTAACCATCTGTATCTGCTGGACATCATTTGTAGATCTCGTTATAAGAGATGCAGTTGAAAACTTGTTGATCTCAGCATCCGAAAATGCGATAACCTTGTTGAACACCTTCTCTCTGAGTCCGCAGGCAACGCTTGCCGCAACCCTTGACGCCACAAGTCCTATGAGAACCGCAGCTGCTGCCATGAGAAGTGACATTCCAAGCATCTTCACCGCTGCCCACTTCAGATATGACATCTGTCCTGCCTTATAATCGTAGCCAAAGCTGTCGTAGCATATTCTTGTACATGCTATGGCTGTGGATTCCATATAATCCTCACCCATGCTGTCGAGCATGCCATCAACCGTAGGCTTCATCTGTTCACCGATCTGCGCCCACATCTCCTCCGGCATCTCGTCAAGGGTGATTCCCATCTTGTCAAGTCCTGCCTTGATCTCATTGTCCTCGTCAGAGTTCACCATCTGATATGGATAGTAATACATCATAAGCCCCTTCATACAGGCACTATCCACTTCGTCTATGTGTTCCTCGCCGTCTTCTGTCAGGTAATAATAACCATCCGAACCATCTTTATAATATTTCTCCCATACGGCTTTCTCATCGTCATCCATAAATCCGTCTATCACTTTGTAGGCTTTCTCCGGGATCTGTTTCGGACTGCAGTTCTCTATACCGTAGTTCTGTATACCGGTATCTATGAGCTTTGAGGTGTAGTCCGGAAGTGACAGATCACAGTATGCCTGCAGAACGAGAAGCAGGGCTATGATAATGACCGACTTCCAATACGGCTTCAGATTTCTGAATATCTGCATGTCATTTCCTCCTTGAACAATTATTGATCAGATGAATGTATCCCCCTCTAGTCTTTCTATGTGCACAACATAACATCACCTGTACCGGATCGCTCCCGCTCATTTCGGCCTACAGCGGTACTAAGAACCGGTGGCCTCAAATGTCCTGTACAGGTGATGTTATGTTGTACACGTTAATATACATTATGCAGGGATACATTCATCTGATATCTACGCTTTCTTCTGACGGAGAAAATGCCATGCTTTAGCTGACGTTGTTTTCCCCTTTACATTTCCAAGCGTATTCTTACTTTATTTGAATATCTTTGAAAGTTTATCATTGCATATATTCTCAGTCAATTAAATATCTATAAAGATTTAATAATTTTTATGACAAAAAACCGGCAGCCGCTGTTCTCCAGCAACTGCCGTTTTTTCCGTTTCTTCCGCTTTCAATCTAAGCCAGCTTTATCCGCTCCGCCGCATCTCTTGTTATAGCAAGTCTTTTTCCCTTTGCCTTGATTATCACATTGCCAAAGTAAGACGATACGACTTGCACCTGATCTCCGGTCTCAAGCTGACATGCGCCGAACAGTGATCTGTCCGCACAATTCCAGGCTATCTCACCTGAGAAACCGTTTACTGCATCTGATAATGACATCACAGTAACCACCCCTTCAAAATAATAGTTTTCATGAATCATCTTATGTATCAACGCACTATCCGATATACAATTTATCTTTCGCTTCTTATATTGTCTACACAATTATAACTCTTCAGGGTCGGTGCAAGTCAATTCTAATTGTTAGTATATGGGGCTAATCTTTCTTACACCGAACTAACTTGGATACACAAAAACCCCACCGACATCCGACTTACCATCAGACATCAGTGGGGTTATAATGTTCTCAATATTTATTATCTTACACCGAATTACTCGATTACCTTAAGCCATCCCTCTGGGCCTTCGATTCTGCCCATCTGGATTCCTGTAAGAGTATCATACAGCTTCTGGATAACTGGTCCCATCTTCTCCATACCGCTTGGGAAGCAGATCTCCTTGCCGTGGTCGTTGATCTTACCTACAGGTGAGATAACTGCTGCTGTACCGCACAGACCGCACTCTGCAAAATCCTTAACCTCGTCGAAGTATACTTCTCTCTCCTCAGCCTCAAGTCCAAGGATATCCTTTGCAACTACCATCAGTGAACGTCTTGTGATCGATGGGAGGATACTGTTTGACTTAGGTGTAACTACCTTGCCGTCCTTTGTAACGAAGATGAAGTTTGCTCCACCTGTCTCCTCAACCTTTGTTCTTGTAGCTGCATCGAGATACATATTCTCATCGAATCCCTCTTTGTGTGCTGTAACTATTGCATGAAGGCTCATTGCATAGTTAAGACCAGCCTTGATGTGTCCTGTTCCGTGAGGTGCTGCTCTATCGAAATCTGAAACCTTGATTGTGATAGGCTTTGCGCCGCCCTTGAAGTAAGGACCAACTGGTGTTGTGAGGATTCTGAGCTGATACTCGTCTGCCGGCTTAACACCTATAACTGGATTTGAACCGAACATATATGGTCTGATATATAATGTAGCACCTGATCCGTAAGGTGGTACATAATCAATATTTGCCTTTACTGTATCTACTATTGCCTGTACAAATCTATCCTCTGGGAAAGGTGGCATCTCAAGTCTTCTTGCTGAGTCTGCCATTCTGCTTGCGTTGAGGTCAGGACGGAAACATACAACACGTCCATCCTCTGTTCTGTAAGCCTTCATTCCCTCGAAAACTGTCTGAGCGTACTGAAGAACACCTGCGCACTCGTTTAATACTACGTTAGGATCCTCTGTGAGTGTACCCTCATCCCATGCTCCATCCTTATAATTTGCTACAAATCTCTTATCTGTCTGAACATAGCCAAATCCAAGGTTTGCCCAATCGATATTCTTCTTATCCATATCTACATCTTCCTTTCACTTTAGCTTGTGCTTTTTTGTATGTGTCTGTTATATCACATTATTTCGCCTTTTTCCATATGTATATTGAACATTTGCTTGAAAAATTAAGGTTTTTCTTCCAAAAATGGCTAATTTTTTCATGTTACAATGTACAATTTGATGATTTTCCCAAGTTACAAGCTTGTCTACTTCAACTTATTACCCTCTGAGAAAGCATCGCCAACCCTGTCGCCGAGTGCAAAATATCCATGTCCGATGGTGTCAAACACGATCGGATGGAACTCTTCATATGTGATCTCGCCGTCATCGCCCAGGATACGGTCGTCTGCAACAACATTTACGATCTCGCCGAGGAACTTGTCCCCGTCTATGATCTCCTTGAGCTTGCACTCCATTGTCAGTGAAAGCTCGTTGATGACTGGAGCATTTACAAACTCGCTCTTTCTGGTTGTAAAACCAGCCTTCTTCATCTTGTCTGGCTCGTCATTTGCCGACACGATTCCCACATAGTCACAGGCTGCCACATGCTCTGCATCAGCAATGGCAACTGTGAACGCTTTGTTCAGCTTTATATTCTCGGTAGTCTTATGACTTCCAAGGTCAAATATGATCTCATTTGCTCCGACTATTCCGCCCCATGCCGCATTCATGACATTTGCATTGCCATCGGCATCGTATGTTCCGATCATCATGACCGGCTGTGGCACCAGCATAGGTTTTGCACCAAGATTCTTACTCATATTATCTGCCTCCTTAATTTGAAGAAACTTACCCTTCTATTTTATGACTACTGCCATCTAAGGGCAATATTTTTCTGGCTAAAATATTATTTTCCACATGCATATAAGCACCACCAGGAACAGCACATTTGCAAATGTGAAATATGCCAGATATCTTCCTCTGGCGCCCTTGTCCTGTCTCGCCACGTATTTGAATGAGATCAGACTTGCCATGGACGCAATCAAAGTTCCGAGTCCTCCGAGATTGGTACCGACTATCAGATCTGTGTATTTATCTGTAAATCCCGACAATAACACCGCCGCTGGCACATTACTTATGACCTGACTTGCAAGTACTGATGTGATCATCTCATGCCCGCCAAGAACACTCTCCACAAATGTCCTAAATCCTTCTATTCTTCCCATGTTTCCGATAAACACGAAGAATCCCACAAATGTGAATATCAGCGAATAGTCTACCTGCAGCAGCAATCTTCTCTGGCATATAAGGACTACCACAAGCACTACCGCAAATGTCACCCAGTATGGGACGATCCGCGCCACGGTGAGCAGCGACAGCACAAATAGTATGCTATATATACCCACCAGCTTCCTGTTCACCTGTATATCACCGCCTGAAAGTCTGATCTCAAGCTGCCTGTTTTTTCCTTTCATGCATACTATGACACATATCACAAGAAGCACTGCCGATGCCACTGTATATGGCAGCATGAGCAATACAAACCTGCCTGCGCTGATCCCTGCAAGTCCGTACAGATACAGGTTCTGCGGATTGCCTATGGGTGTCAGCATACTGCCAAGGTTCGCAGCTATGGTCTGGAGGGTTATCACCGGCACCATCCATCTGGTGAGTACTTCCTCTCCTGCCATACCAAGGACCGTGAGTGTCATCGGTACAAATGTTATGAGCGACACATCATTTGTGATAAACATGCTGAAAAAGAAACACATGAATATCAGGACAATTGTCACCGCCCGGAGCGAACCCATACGATTTATCATACTTTTCGCTATGATGCCAAACATCCCCTGCTGTGAAAATCCCGCGACCACTGTCATAAGACAGAAAAGTATCGCAAGTGTCCTGAAATCTATGTAGTCCACATACGCGCTGTCCGGAGGCACGATAAATGCCGATATCACCGCCAGCAGAAGTGCCACGGTGAGCACTGTCTCTTTGCGGACAAATTCTCCGATTTTCTTTATACCCCCGATCATGGTCTGAATGTCCTGAGTGCCTCTATAGTCTTGGTGATCAATTCATCAAGTGACCAACCAAGCATATCTGCACCTCTTTCGATGACCTCCCTGGAGCATCCCGCAGCAAATCCCTTGCTCTTGTATTTCTTCTTAACTGACTTGAGTTCCAGATCTTGAACACTCTTTGATGGTCTCATAAGTGTAACCGCTCCGATAAGTCCTGTAAGCTCGTCCACAGCATAGAGAACCTTCTCCATCTCATGTTCTGGTTTTATGTCAACCGTGATACCATAGCCATGGCTTGCCGTCGCATGTATGATCCTCTCGTCAACACCGTGCTCTCTCATGATCTCCTGGGACTTGATGCAATGCTGCTCAGGATACTGTTCAAAGTCCAGATCGTGAAGCAGTCCGACTATTCCCCAGAACTCTTCCTCATCGCCATAACCAAGTTCCCTTGCAAAATACCTCATGGTTCCCTCTACGATCTGTGCATGCTCCAGATGAAACTCATCCTTGTTGTACTCTGTGAGTAATTCCCACGCTTCTTCTCTTGTCATCTTTTTATTCTCCTCGTATTATATAGTAGTAAATTTATTTCCTTGCATATCTCTTCATTTTTTGCAGAAAAAATTCACACGCCTCTGATTCTGTTTCAAACAAATTCAATCCCATATCTATCTAAGCAGTGCAGGTCTGCACACACGTGCCGACATCTGTTCCTTAAGTTCTGTGATCTTTGCGGCACACGTCGTCAAATTCGCCGCAGCATTTTCAGGCTTCATCGCCGTTCTCACCTGCTCCGAATCACTGTCATCTATACCAAGCACATTGTTCACTGCGTAACACTCATTGAACAATCCTTCTTTGACGCAGTTCTCCGCACCATCCCCAAGACATCCTCCTATGGCGATCACATATTTGCCGTGTTTCTTTGCAAGCTTTGCGACTCCCAATGGGGTCTTGCCCATCATGGTCTGGGCATCTATCCTGCCCTCACCGGTTATGACAGTATCTGCCCACTCTACATCCGCCTCAAGCCCTATCTCTGACAAAACTATATCTATTCCCGGCATAAGTTTTCCACCTAGGAACATGAGAAACGCATATCCAAGTCCGCCCGCAGCGCCGGCGCCTGGTGTATACCTGTCGAATTTTCCTGTTTCATTTTCACCTACAGTCTCTGTATCTACGTCAGTTTTTTCATATCCACAGTCAATAAGCTGTGCCGATTTGCTCAAACCTTCTACCGATTCTTCTACAATATCAGCATAATGCTTCATGTATTCTTCCATGAGCTCAACAGTCTCCGCATCTGCCCCCTTCTGTGGTGCAAATACACGGCTGCACCCTAGCTCCCCCACAAGGGGATTAGTCACGTCACAGGCGATACTAAATGTACAGCGTGATAGTCTGGATGCAAAGTCATCATCATCTACACATGACTCATCGACAGCACCTGCACCAGATATCGCAGCAGTGCCTACAATTGGCGTATCGACAGGATCTGCTACAGCCAGCTCTGATGAATTCTTACGGACAAGCATCTTCCCCGGAATAACAATCCTTTCAAGGACTCCAAGCCCCTCTGCTTCATATGGCACATCCTTCCCATCCGCATCAAGACAGGAAAATCCAAGAGCCTGAAGCATTCCTATCCCGCCGTCATTCGTTGCACTACCACCTATCCCGATGATAAAACGCTCACATCCCTTTGAAACGGCATCATTTATCATCTCACCGACACCATATGTAGTCGTGTGCATCGGATCTCTCCGGTTCTCCGGAACAAGTGGAAGCCCCGCCGCCGCTGCCATCTCCATGACAGCAGTTCGCCCGTCTGCGGCATTATATATTGTATATTCCGCAGTGATCCTATCACCAAGCGGTCCGGTCACATAACATCGCTCTCTGCTGACACCATCTCTTCCATATATAAGAGCATCAGTAGTGCCCTCTCCGCCATCAGCCACAGGACGTACCCTGACCTCTGTATCCGGTAATATTGACTTTATTCCTTTTTTTATGGCATTCCCCGCTTCAAGACTCGTCATGCTTCCCTTGAAAGAGTC
>ERZ779875.2386-NODE-2386-length-10111-cov-15.559765_pt1 | contig 10111 bp, 10 predicted proteins | sample MGYA00511246_ERZ779875 | MGnify/ENA primary metagenome ERZ779875 (study PRJEB29588, sample SAMEA2155093) | human gut metagenome | biome: human gut; feature: human-associated habitat; material: faeces | place: Denmark | collected 2008/2010 ... | reverse complement strand
AATTGAGATTTCATGTATTCCAAGGGATTTAATAATTGTTATATTTTATTATCAAATATCTCTCAAGCCTTTGAAAACACTAAGTTTGGCGCAGGTGAGCTTTCCCTTATTGTTTCCCTTGTGTTATATCGTCCCACCAGTGTTTACGAACTCTGATAAGGGCAAATACAAGGGCAAAAAAACTGATAACACATTATAGCACAAAATGAAAATGACATGGTGAACTGATTGAAACGCTTCTGATTTTTGTAAGAAATGATTGATTGAATGATAAGGAGATTTGATACAATGAGAACAATATTTGCAGAATACAATCCACAACGTAATAGTGTTGATGTTTATACCTCTGCGAGCTATATGCTCCGCATTGACTGTTGGGAAGCAGAAAAGAATTTAAAAACTACGCCTGGCTCAGATTGTGCATTAAATGCACTTGCAATTGATGAACCGCTTGAATATGTACGATTATATCTGGATGGGAATATGCAGATGTGGGTAGATGCGGAAGATTCATTGGAAATCTTTTAAAATAATCCAAACTTACGTCAGCTACCACATACATGTAAGTTGTCATCTGTTTGTGTAATCACTAAAAACATTGACTTTAAAAATCAAAGCCGCCGTTATATAAATACATGAAATTGAATCTGCTTTGCGACGGCTTTTTCTTTTACCATTTGTAAAAATAGAAATAATCAATATAGTTCAGGCACTTTTCTTTTAAAGATAAGTAGTGTAGCAATGACGGTAACAATAGCAACTAAGATAACTTGCATTATGGACTCCTGATTGGTTGTGTTTTTGGTGATAATAACTTGCCGTAACACAATAACAATCAAAGAAGTAACGATTGTTGCAGGAACAGATTTTCTGATCATGCCAATAATAAATGACCACAGAGACAGCACCATACATATAATCACAGTGGTTATTGCCATTGGTATCCATGTTCGGAGCATTGATGGTTGAAATGTTCCCTCCAGCATATTAAAGGATTTATCCGCAAATATAATATAACTGCTACAACAGATATATCCAATCGTCATTGAAATCGCTGTATAAACCATGATTATAGTTAATTTGCTGGCAATCAATTTTATTCTGTTTAAAGGATAAGAAAACATAATCGTAATTGTTCGATGATTATATTCTCCAATAACCAGCTTTGCCGTTAAGACCGACGAGTACACAAGAAAAATGAATGACATCAATAAGCCAATGACAAGGTATGTGCTTTCAAATGTGTCTTTGACCTGTTTGGGGTCTGTCATGCTATCCCATAAAGATATTGTAATGAAAAGGATGCTGAAAAGAATTGCGGCAAACATAAAGATAATATTTTGTGCAATACCAAATTTTTTCAGTTCCAGTTTGATCAAATGTGTCATCTCATTTTTCCTCCTCTGTAAGCTGGAAAAAGAAATCTTCCAGTGTGTCTTGCTTGCGTCCCATGCTCTCCAAACCAATCCCGTTCTCAATGATGGCTTTTGACAGAGCTTTACCTGAAATATCAGAATCATAAATGTGGATAAATTCTTTATCTAATACACTAAAATTCGTGATTCTCATGTTTTCAAGCAGTGCAGCAACACGAGTCACATCGTCAACCTGCAAGCTGATATAATCTGTTTGATGCTTATGGATTTCTTCGATAGGTAATTCTGTTAAGAGTTTTCCGTGTTGAATAATTCCAATCGTATCAGCAAGAAGATCCACTTCGGATAGAATGTGGCTGGATATAAAAATAGTTGTTCCATCTTCTTGATTTAGCCGTTGAAAAAGGGTTCGCATTTCACGAATACCCTCAGGGTCTAAAGCATTGATCGGTTCGTCTAAAATCAAAAATTCTGGCTTTGCCAGAATAGCTCTTGCAATAGCAAGTCGTTGTTTCATACCCAACGAGTAATGACAAACTTGTTTTTTCTCGACATTCTGCAAGTCCACCAAATGCAAAACCTCATCGATTCGTTCCTTGTTGGGAAATCCCATATACTCACAGTGCAGCTCTAAGTTTTGTCTGGCAGTCATTTTATCGTAAAAGTATGGATTCTCAATAATAGAACCAACCTTTTTGAATATTTCATAACTGTGACTGGTAACTTTTTCGCCTAAAAGCTGAACCTCTCCAGCATCTGGCTGGATAAGACTCAAAATCATTTTCATAACCGTGCTTTTTCCTGCGCCGTTTGGACCAACAAAGCCATATATTGCCCCTTTAGATATATGCATATTTACATCGTCTACAACAATATTATCTTTGTAGGCTTTTCGCAAACCTACGGTTTCCATAATATAATCCATTTTGTGTGCCTCCTTTATAGCTGCCATTATACAAAATGGACTTCTCTTTTCTCTGTCATAAATCTAACGATTTTCTAACTTTTTCAAGATGATTGAGAAAATAGTTTGCTCATTTTGTACACTATAAACTTCTAAGTCTGCCCCAATTTGTTCAGCAAGACATTTTGAAATTGAAAGCCCCAAACCACTGCCGGAAGTTTTTCGGGCTGTTGTATAATTCCTTTCAAAGATCTGTTTTTGCTGCTGTGGTGATATCCCATCTCCTCGATCTTCTATTTCAATAATGTTTTTTCCATTTGATGTGGTGAGCCTTAAAGAAATATACTTACCATCACCACCATGTCGGATGGCATTGTCTATCAGATTTTTTAAAATGCGTTGTAACGCCTCGTTATCTGTATAGGCAAAAATCGGTGTATCCGGTATCTGAATATTGACTTCAAATTGTTTCTGTTCAAGAAGGTCATAGTAGTCCAAAATTGTATCTTGGCAAATCCTTGATATATTTTCCTTTTTCATTTTAATAGAAAAATCTCCAGAAGTTATTTTAGACATTGTAAAATAGTCGTTAATTGTTGAGATTAAATCATCAGCCTTTTGGTCTATTTTAACAGCCATAGCATGAACATTTTCAGATGCAGAGTAAGTGTTTGTTATATTGGAAAGCATTTCACTATTTCCTTTTAGAACAGTGAGTGGAGTTCGGATGTCGTGAGAGATGTTTGTAAGGACTTTCGCCATTGCCTGTTTACTCTGCTCAAATTGTGACTTTTTTGTATAAAAATCCTGAAGCAGCTTATTAAGTGCAGCGCTTAATTTCTTGATACTATCATTATCTGTAGGTATAAGTACAAAGCCATTTTCAGAAATGACAGAAATAGTATCAAGCCTACTTGTAATATAATCAATTTCTCGTACTAATTTTTTATGCTGTATCTGTTGCCAGATCAATATAAAAACCATAACAAATGAAAGAACCACAAATAAAATCATCATCTATTTCTCCTCCATCTTATATCCAATGCCCCATAAAGTTTTAACATAGGCTGTACTGTCTTCTGCATTGCTCTTCAATTTCAAGCGAAGACGATTGATGTGTGTATTCAACACATTTTCATTTCCAAAATATGGTTCTTTCCAAATCAGTTCATATAGCCTTTCCTTTGAATAAGCCTGCCCCGGATGGCTTGCTAAAATGTATAAAATTTGAAATTCAATTGGCGTTAAATCTATGGTTACTCCTTTGCGCTGAACCATGTGACTATGAGGGTCGATTTCTATATCTTTAATTTTGATAATTGAATTATTCGGTAACGCCTGGTAGGTTCTTGCTCGTCTGATGTTAGCCTTTATTCTAGCAGTAAGCTCAATGAGTGAAAAAGGTTTTACCACATAATCATCAGCACCCAAATTCAATCCTAATGATTTGTCTATATCATTGTCTTTAGCAGTAATAATAATAATTGGTATCTTGCTGACTTTACGAATTATCTTAATAATCTCCATCCCGCTTATATCCGGTAACATAAGATCAATAAGCGCAAGCGCATATTCATCATAGCTTGTAATTTTCTGGATAGCTGACATACCATCATTAAAAGCTGTCACTTCAAATTCTCCTGATAAATAATCGTTTATCATTCCTCTTATTTCTTTATCATCTTCAATCAATATTATCTTGTTTTCTATCATGATTACTCCTTGATTTTTTATTCTTCCGTCAATAGGTTTTTCTGCATCTTTTTTTCTCAACCAAATGGTTGTCTTTTTTACTTCTACCAAAACATTATAGTTCCCTTGCTCGGACAAAACAAGTTATCCACTTTCATTCATTCACAGAATCTGTATATCGACATAATCAGTCTTTTTATCTTGCATCATGAAATGACCAATTATGCCGATTTATTGTTTAACAGTTTTAGGCATGGTATAGTATGTTTTAGTAATATCCCCTTGTTTCCCGCCAGCCTTTCACATACCATCTTATCACGACATATATTACCTGTACCAATAACAATAGAAACAGTAGATTGACTGGTAATATTGTCCTTATCCAATCTGCGAAATAGATTGCTATTGCCATACTTACGAGTATCACCATTATGGTAATCATATCCCAACAGTATTTCTTATATAGCCCTGCAATCTTTATTTCGATGAATGCCAAAAGTATTCCCACACCCACCAGACATCCACCGCAAATCAATATTCTTATCAGCCAGTTTATAATTCCAGCAACGACAGGATTGGATATTCCATCACTAATCTGTGCCACGTTCTTTCCTGCCAGTACAACCCAGCCAGCAATGGTCTGTGTGAAAGTTGCGATTGTATCAAAGAATACCACGCAATCAGAAATAAATATTTTTGACCGTATCATCTGAAAAAGAGTAGTTGATACGGAATACCATATCAGCAGAAACATCAATGCTTCATACATGGCTGTTTTTGTTTTATATCTGCCTGCCAGTTTTTCCCTCTGCATATCATACTTTTCCTTAGCTTTCAGATAAGCTGTCTGTTTACAATTCCCGCACTTTTGATAGAGTACCGGCTTTTCAACCGGTATCTCTACTTTTTTCTGATGGGAGAGTGCATAATCCCGTTCCTGTTCTGCCTGTCTCTGCTTATCTCGACATTCCTCTATCATGGCTTGGACGGTGTGTGTTTTCTCTTTCTCGCTCTGCAACAATTCTTTTGTTTTCCTCAAGTCGTTCTTTAAGGCTTGAATGTTCTCTGTTTTGTTCTCGCTGTTTAACTTCTCGTTCAAGGTCAGCGATTCGTCGAGCTGCACTTTCAGTTCCCTGATAGTCCGGTCTTTCTGGTCGAGTTCTTCCTGCATCTGCTCTGTCAGCAGAAGCAACTCTTCCAGTTGATCGTCGCTCTTTGAGTTTCTTAATTCGTTCATCAATCAACCTTCCTTTCTCTAATTGCTGTTCAAGTTCAGTAATTCGCTGTTCTGTTTCTGCAATAGCCGGTTCTCGCTGTTTAATTTCTGTGCCAATTCCTGCCATTGCTGATTTTCGTCTGTGAGTTTCTGTATCTGGTCTGTCTTTTCTTCCAGAAGCATCAACAGTTCTTCTGTATCCGGTAAGATTTGTAGCAGCTCTGACAATTCTTTCTCTAATTGCTGCAATCGTTCTTCCTGCTCCTGAAAGCACATCAGCTTCTCGTCCTTTTCCTGTATCTCCTGAAGCATCTCTGCCATGATATTCTGCTGTTCCTCTATCTGTGTAATCATTGCTTCCATCATGGGAATTACTTCTTTGCTTTCTTCTAATGTCATTCAACCACTCCTTCCATATTGACAATGCACCGGATACCTTACCAAAGGTTGTGATTACCTTTTGCAGTAGTGCATTTTGTTTTTTAATCATCTGGTTTTCCTCTACCTTCCATGAACCATTCCATATCTGTCCGGTGAGATATTTTTCCTCAATCTTTCTTGCATCCGCACCCTCATGAATCGTAGGGACTTTTAATTTGCCCTGTCTTTCATAAGAGCGGTGGTCAATCTGATTGTCTATGGATAAATGCCGGTTACACATCCCAGCCCATTCGCTTCGCCATAACTCACAATTCTTTGGATTATTCCAGCCGGTAGCATCGGTCAGAACCCGTTTCCATTGTTTTCGGTTTCTTGCCCCGACTTTCTGTACTCCGTTTTCATCAAGTACCGGAATGCGGATTCCATGCCGGTCAGGATTTTTCTTATCCTGCCACCAGTCCGGGTGGGATTCATCAACTACGATATTTCCGTCAGTATCTCTGACAAAATCCCATTCCTTAACTTCTTTGCTGCCCCATGAATGGTCTGGATTGAACGGTCGCATGGTTACAAGTAAATGCACATGCGGGTTTCCGTCGCCCTTATCGTGAATGCTCCAATCTGCACACATGCCTTTGTCCACAAAGTTTTTCTGAATATAATCTGTTGTATATTCAATTTGTTCCTGTCGATTCCATTCTTTTGGAAGTGAGAACTCAAACGATCTGCCAAGCTGTGCGTCTGAACTTTTCTCAATCTTCAAAACTTCATTCCATAAGCACTGTTTCTGAAAAGTAAGTTTGAATTTCTCCAGTACAACTTCTTTGTTGTCTGCCCTTTTATACCGGACAGATTTCTGAAACCGTTTGATATTTTCGGCAGGTACATTCTGCCATTCCTGCGGTGCATTTTCACACATCATCAAACTGGTATAAACAACTTCTCTTTTGGAAGTGTAGTAACTGATCCTGCCTGTTTCTTCATTTTTCATTACATCACCATTGAGATAGGCAGACGCTGATATGATGGATTTCCCTTTGCTGCGTCCGACAATCTTTACCGTATAATGAAAGATCGCCATGATCCGTTTCCCCCCTTTCTGCCGTACCCGGCATTGATTTCCGGCAGTTAACATTTCCTGTAAAAGAGAATGGTATCTGCCGGAACGCCCTCTGCGTAAGAGTGCTCTGTGCATAACAGCCTGCATGGAATGCGCCCCTCTGGCGAAGAGTGCCTCCTGCGGCATGAGCAGGTCTGGCTGAAAGCCCCGCCGACGGAACGAGCCCGGCAAGCGTAAGCGCAGACCGGTTGCCACTTGTGGCAAACTTATAAGGACGACCTCTGGTTGTCCATAAGTGCGCCCTTCATAAAAAAGCAATGAAGGGAATGGAAACTCCACTCCCTCCGGCATTACACTTCCTCCGTATTCGCAACTGGCTCTTTTTGCATTGCCTTTGAGAAGAATTTCCCATTTGCTTCCTGCCTTTTTAAGAAGCCGACCAGCTTCGGAATATCTTCTTCCTCAATCGCAGAACCAATCACTGATTCCACCGCACCGCCAATCTGACAGAGCCTGTGGGTTCGTTTTTTTGTTTCCACATCTTTCTGACGTTTCTTCAGTTCCCGTTTCTGTGCTGCGTACTGTTTCGCTTTTTCAAGGCTTTCCTGTTCTCTTTTTTCCAACTGGAGCAGACGCTCCTCATAACTCTTTGTTGATCTTGCCATAAATATCATCGTCCTTTCTTTTTTCTACCAAACATAAGTTTCCTGTTGTCTGTCAGACGAAGTACATGGTATAATCTGCTTGCGTGTAGGTATATCATGGCTTCGGTCTGATAAAACCTTTGGCGGTTTCTTCGGGAACCGCCTTTTTAAGTGGAACCGTTTCTTGTGACGGCTTTCACATTTCCTTTATCCCTTAAGTCCCTGCCCTCATTGGCTTCCATGAAAAGTTCCAGCATATCCGTTTTAATCAGGACTTTCCTCCCGACCTTTAATACCGGAAGTTTCTTCCACTCCACCAGTTTTCTCAGGGTGTTCCTGCCGATTCCCGTATAATCCGCAGCTTCCTCAATAGATAAGGCAATCTTTCTTTGCGTCATGTGACCACCTCCTTATAAATTGCATTATGCAATTTCTTTTGTGCTGTCAGTATAGCGTGTTTATATCATCTTGTCAAGCATTACGAAATTATATTATTTATTGTTTAATTGCATATTGCAATATTGTTTGTTATGTGGTATAGTAATGACATACCGAAAAAGGAGGCACATCAGCATGAAAGATAAAGAATTACGCAAGCTGATCGGTAGCAGGGCAAAACAGCGCCGTACAGAATTGAATCTGACACAGCCTTATATCGCTGAAAAGATGGGTGTGACTGCATCTACGATTCAGAGATATGAAGCCGGAACGATTGACAATACAAAGAAAATGGTGCTGGAAGGTCTTTCAGAAGCTCTCCATGTATCTGTGGAATGGCTCAGAGGGGAAACGGACGAATATGAAACCGACATTACGGATAAAAGAGAATTACAGATTCGTGATGCCATGACGGATATTCTCAAACAGTTACCTCTTGACCTTACGAAAACAGAAGATGCTTTTTCCAAAGACCTACTGCTGTTAATGTTGAAACAATATGAACTGTTTTTGGATTCGTTCCAGTTCGCCTGCAAGAATTACAAAGGCAATACCAAAGAAGCGGACATTGCAAAAGTAATGGGGTTTGAATCGAATGATGAATATAACGAGATCATGTTTCTCAGGGAGATCACCCATACTGTCAACGCATTGAATGACATGGCAGATATTGTAAGGCTCTATTCCAAGAAACCGGAAACAGCAGAACAACGGCTTGCAAATCTTTTATCCGAAGTTATGTACGAGGATTCTGAATCGGTATAGTAAGATAATCGGAGTTATGATATACTTACACGCAAGAAGCATTTCATCAGTTCCGATTGTCTGATATCGAAAGGAGACATACGATTATGGCAAAAGGATCTGTTAGAAAGAAAGGAAAGAAATGGTACTACCGCTTCTATGTAGAGGACGCAAGCGGCAAAATGGTTCAGAAAGAATATGCCGGAACCGAAAGCAAAAGTGAGACAGAAAAACTTCTCCGCAAGGCACTGGAAGATTACGAAGATAAGAAATTTGTTGCAAAAGCAGATAACCTTACCGTAGGTGAACTTCTGGACATGTGGGCAGAAGAAGAACTGAAAACCGGAACACTCAGTAATGGCACAGTGGAAAATTATCTCAGTGCAATCCGTTGCACTAAGAAACACCCGATTGCAGACCGTAAACTGAAAACAGTTACTGCCGAACATTTACAGGCATTTCTTGATCTGCTTACATTCGGTGGCGAATTTCCAGACGGAAAAGTGAGAAAAGGATACAGTAAAGATTATATCCATTCTTTTTCCGCAGTGTTGCAGCAGTCATTCCGTTTTGCAGTATTTCCAAAACAGTTAATCAGTTTCAATCCGATGCAGTATATTAAGCTGAAAAAACAGGCAGAGGAAGTTGACCTCTTTTCCGATGATGAAGTCGAAGATGGCACACAGCCGATTTCACATGAGGATTATGAGCGACTTATCAAGTATCTGGAAAAGAAAAATCCACCTGCGATCCTGCCGATTCAGATTGCATATTATGCAGGACTTCGCATCGGTGAAACCTGTGGTCTTACATGGCAGGACATCAACCTTGAAGATCAATGCCTGACCATTAAAAGAAGTATCCGTTACGACGGTGCAAAGCATAAAAATGTGATTGGAACGACCAAGCGAAAGAAAGTAAGGATTGTTGATTTTGGAGATACGCTGACTGAAATATTGAAAGCAGCAAGACGGGAACAACTGAAAAGCCGGATGCAGTACGGGGAACTTTACCACCGCAACTACTACAAAGAGGTGCATGTGAAAAACAGGGTGTATTATGAATACTATCACCTTGACGGAACACAGGAAGTCCCGGCAGATTATAAAGAAATATCCTTTGTCTGCCTCAGACCGGATGGCAGTCTGGAACTGCCGAGTACACTCGGCATTGCTTGCAGGTCAGTATCAAAAAAGCTGGAAGGATTTGAAGATTTTCACTTTCACCAGTTACGACATACCTACACCAGCAACCTGCTCTCGAATGGAGCTGCTCCGAAAGATGTACAGGAACTGTTAGGACATTCCGATGTCAGTACCACAATGAACATTTACGCTCACTCAACAAGAAAAGCAAAGCGGGATTCCGCAAGACTTCTTGATAAAGTAGCGAGCAATGCTTAAACAAAAATTTCCCTTATTCCCTTGCAGATTCCGTATAAGGGCAAAAATAAGGGAAAATACATATCATTTCACTATATAATGGGCTGAAAAGCCTGTAAAATAAGGAAAGTCCAGGAAATCTTCCTACAAATTCCGATTTGCAAAACCGGGAGCCATCTTAATCAAACAATGCTCTCAGCCACGCCCAAAGCCTCAAAATGATAACGCGGTTTGCCCACGCTTCTTTTGCCGTACTCGATAGCTTCTTTCGGGC
>ERZ779875.2385-NODE-2385-length-10123-cov-2.524831_pt1 | contig 10123 bp, 12 predicted proteins | sample MGYA00511246_ERZ779875 | MGnify/ENA primary metagenome ERZ779875 (study PRJEB29588, sample SAMEA2155093) | human gut metagenome | biome: human gut; feature: human-associated habitat; material: faeces | place: Denmark | collected 2008/2010 ... | reverse complement strand
TTGGAAGAATCCTGTGTGATGTAAACATCACGCTTTCCTGTGTCCTTGTTATCATAGGTCAGTTTGATTTTGTTATATGTGTTTTCATCAATAGATGAAGTATAGTCAAAGTTTTGCCCGGTTTCTTCATCAATCATCAGGTACGCCCCCGGAACACCCACATACATAGATGACAGGCTTTTCAAGGTAAGTTTCCCAAAGTCATCATATAACACATACATTTCCCCGGTATTGGTCAGTGTCAGGTCAAGGGCATTTGCTATCATTTCAAACAGTGAAATATTTTCTTCAACCCTTGATTCAATGACATACCCGGTATCATCCAGTGTGCCAAGGTTCAGGGCATAATCATCTGCAATCATTTTCACAAATTGGTTTGCCGTCTTTCCTTCATAGACCTTGGTATCTTTATTTTTTAAGTACCTCAACTGATCGTAGGCGGTGACAGTAATGATCTTGTCCTTGGTTCTCTGCTGCTTGAACACAAAACCAAAGAATACATTGTCACCGTCCACCTTCATCCTGACTGGACTACCTTCTGAAAAATCAAGAATGTTGTCATACAGGACTTTGAAAACCAGTTTGCCGGGGGTGTTTTTTCTTTCTGTTGACCATTCAATACCTTCCTGAACAACAGGCTGATATACTTTTGTTCCTGATTCATTCCCAACCAGTAGTTCAACGTACATTGAACAACACCCCTTTCTTATGCTGCCGGAATGGTCAAAACCTGTCCCGGATAAATTAAGTTAGGGTTGCCACCAATGACACCCCTGTTTGCGTTGTAGATCACGGTGTATTTTGCACCGCTGCCGTAAAACCGTTTGGCTATTTTCCATAAACAATCACCACGCACAACCGTATAGGTCTGTGCTGCTGCCGGGGCGGGTGAATTGTTGGTTTCCCGCTTAGGCTCTGCACTTGCCTTTGGCTTGGATGCAGCAATTTTGATGTTGACTGTCTTTGTTCCATAGTCCCGGTACTGTTTCAGATTGAACTTGACTTTGAAGTCAAACCCGTTCTTGGCATCCTCTGAAATTTTGTAATCTTCCAAAGATACCTTCATGTTCGTGTTCAGCAGTTTTTTCCCCACCGGGGTCTTTCTGCATACAATGAACTGGAATGTCTTTTTGCCTGTTTTCAACCCTTCAAAAATATCAAAGAAATATCCCGCTTCTTTGAAACCATTCTTATACACCGCATAAGGATGTTTTACTTGCGGGATTTCTGCTTCAAATTCAATGTCGGTCAACCCGGCTTTTTTCAGGATATTGATTTCACCTTCATTTATCAGGTTGACCGTTTTGTTATTACCATTGATTTTGATACTGATTTTTTCAGGGGTGACAGGAAAAAGGCATTTGTCAAAATACATATCATATCCGCTTCTTGCCATTTATTCATGCACCCCTTCCGTCATATTGTCTACCGCTTCATTGACTGAATCTGTCAGTTTGGTCATAAAACCATCAATGTCATCACCGCTGTTCACGGTGTTCTGCATACCTGACATATCAACATTGATTTCAGCGGTTGTGAATCTGTTAATTGCTTCTTGTTCCGCAATGTCACGCAAATACTTCAAATCTTCTTCTGTAACATCCAAAGAATCCTTGATTTTGCCTGTGTTATCGTCAATGTTTCCAATGCTGTCACCCACGCCTGAATTTGCTATTGCATCATTGAACCCTGATGTGTAATCACCCACATTAGGAATATCTGTCTGACCAAATACATCCGACAGACTAAAGTTTGAAACCTTATCAGCAATACCGTCACCCCATGCTGCACCCGCATTGAACGCATCTGATGCCAAACCGTCCTGAAATGCATCAAAGGTTGTAAAACCTTCATTGAACGCATCACTGATTGACTGGTAATCTTCTTTGTTTCCGGCTGCTTCACTTGCTTTGGCTGCATAGTCATCCGCTGCGGATGAAATGCCTGAATAGTCAAATTCAACAAACGGTAACTTGTTCAGTGCTGAACAAATACCTTCAATGACTGAAAGTGCCGTGCTTAACAGGTTGTAAAACCATGACTGAACAGAACAGATTGCATTGTGAAATGCTGTCATCATATTGGATGCAAGTGCTGCAATGGCGTTTCCAATACCCAAGGCAATGTTTGCCACGGTCAGACCCAAATTCTTGAAGAACTGAATCACTACGTTCACACCACCAGTAATCACACCGAACCCTGAATTTGCAATACCTGTCATTTTTGCTATTGCTGAACATACCGCCATAATTACCGCAATCAATGCAATAATCAGCACGATAATCCAAACGACAGGACACGCATACAATGCACCGTTATAACCCATCTGTGCAGCAGTTGCAGCCATTGTCTGACCTGTAAGTGCTGCCATAACACCGATTTTTGCAGACATTGCCACTGAATGAATTGCTGTTGCAGCTGCGGATGCAATTTCTATTCCCTTCACAATGCCAAGGTATGCTGCATATACAGCCAGTGCAGCAATGACACCGTAAATGATTGGACTGATAACAGACCAATTATCCGCAATGAACCCGCCGACAGTTCCGACCAGTTCAAAAATATTCAGAAGGATATTCGCAAGGGTTGCCATTGCTTCAATAGCACCCTGAATGAAAGTCTGAAATGCTTCACTATTAGCTAAATCGTTCAGTCTTTGAAGAACAGGCTGAAATGCAATCAGTGCGGTGTTTTGCATTGACTGCCATATCTGCCCCCAAGTCATAGGCATTTCATTGAATTTGCTGTTAATGTCATCAGCAGCAGAAAAGATTGCTGCCTTGACTACATCAGCGGAAAGTTCCCCATCCGCTGCCATTTCTCTGATCTTACCGATTGGAACATCAAGATAGTCCGCAATGTTCTGAATCAGGTTAGGTGCTTGTTCAAAGATACTGTTCAATTCATCACCACGAAGGACACCTGAACCAAGTGCCTGTGATAACTGCAATTCTGCGTTTGCTGCTTCTTGGGTGCTTGCCCCGGCAATCGTCATCTGTTTTTGAATCAGATCAGCAAAAGCAACAACTTCTTCCGAACTGCTGAACGCATCCTTTGCGTTGTTACCAAAACGGGCAACAACATCAGCCATCTGACTGAATGAACCCCTTGCATCCTGTGCTGCTGCATATACCATGTTGACAAGTTCAGCGGTTGTCTGAACCCCGTCATTCATCATGTTCAAACGGGATGTTGTCTGAACAAGTTCATCTGAAATGTTCAGTGCTTTCCCAACTGACTGAATACTGATATAGGCTGCAACCGCCCGCTTGATGGTATTGGTCAGTTCATTTGCCTGTTGTGTTCCGGCTGAAACTTCCTGATTGAAACGCCCCTGTTCATCCACATTGTCACGGATATACCTTTCTGTGTTGCCAACCGTCTGTGACAAACGCAAATAGGCATCATTGGCAGCAGAAACATCCATATTCTGCATTGCCTGATTCAGTGAATTTTGTTCCTGAATAGCCTGATTCAACTGCATACGCAACTGTTCCAGTTCTGCATTTGCATTGTCTGCCCCAACATTTACCGGGTTGTTCTCAATCTGCTGAATCCGCTGCTGAATTGCAGATAACCGCTGTTGCATAGTGTTCATATCCTGAACTGCTGCATCCGGCAGTATATCCATTCCCTGTGCGGTCTGTGAAATCCTTGCCTGTGTGGTGTTCAGTGTGTTCAACATATCGTTTGCACTCTGAACTTCTTGCTGAAATCGTTCAACACCTGTTCCTGTGAACACATCCATCCCGTCAGTGTTCCATGTGACCGGGATTTCTACGGGTTCAGGGTCAGGCGGTGCGTTTGGCTGAATTTCAGGTCTGATTGAATATCCAATGTTAAAGGTTCAGGATTTTCAACCAAAGGGTCAGGAAGTACCGGGTCAACAGGTACAGGAATCGGTTCTTGATTTCCACCATCCACAACAGGCGGTGCAATATCAGGTGCGGTCTGTCGGCTTGCTGCCTGATTCATTGCTTCAATGGCAGCGGTTGCCTGATTGATTTCATCCCTTGCACCTTCAATACTGCTTGTATCAATATCAGCGTTCATTGACTGCTGCATATCATACATTGCAGACACGGCAAGGTTCACTGAACTGATGATGTTGTTCAACACTCCGCTGAATTGGTCATTAAGTTCAATACCTGTCTGAATAGATGACACCTGTTTCACCGTCCTTTCTTAGTGTTTTTTCTTTGCCCTTGCTTCTGCCTTTTTCTTTTCCTTCTTGTCATGCTCTGCTTTCAACTTGATTGAAGCAATCACAAAGGCTTTTTCCTGTTCATCCATAGCCAAGAACACTGATGGAAGAATGTGAAGTTTTAGAAGGGCATAATAAGCATAATTTGCTTCACCGTCCCCTTCTTCAATTAGTTTTTTGCTTCATCAACCTTTTCATCAAGTGACTTGGTAAATCCCTGAAACTTCTGCATCCATAACTGGAAGTCCTGCATTTCCCCGGCATCATCAACCATTGCATAGACCAAATCTTCCGGGGTCATCACACCGTAACTGTCCTGTAACTCTTTATCGTAAAGGTCAGGAAACACCGTTGACTTCACGATCATTGCCATAAGGTACTTTGAAGTAATCAGGTCTGAATAAGTTCGGCTTGCCTGTCACCTGAACTTCAATGGTGTTTGCATCACGAAGTTCTTCATTCTCCTTGGAACTGATATGTCTGAACTCCCATCTAACAGGTGTTCCGTCTGAACCAAGAAGTGAAGCAGTAGGTGCAAACTTTTCATTTTCCTTTACCTTTTTATTCGCTTTCATAAATGCACTAAATTTTGACATTTTGTTGTTCTCCCTTCTGTTTATCAAAGAATAGAAAAAACCCCTTATATGACCTTATATAAAAGCCACACAAGGGGTTCTGTTACTTAGTTAGTAAGAAAACCCGTGAGGTTTGCAAAAGATTCAGGCATTGAGAAGTCCTCAAATGTTCCTTCAATCTCTTCATCAAGGTATTCCCCGTCAGCATCAAATTTTGCTAACACACCGCCGTCAGTGTTGCAGTCATAGAAAATGATCGTCTGTCTGCCCGCATCACTGGTTGGGTCATCATTGGTGATCTGCATTTCAAAATACACATCCTCACCAGTGTTCTTATAGTCAAGTAATGCCTGACGAAGAACTGACTGGTTATAGTGTGCCGTGCCGGAAAAAGTACCTTCCATACCACATGACTTATGACCCGCCATGATTGCACCAAGGCGGGGAACAGTAGTCTTGGTTTTCTCAACCTTTGCTTCCATATCAATCATCTGCATGAAGTTGTATCTTCTACTTCCGATTGTGATAAAACATTCAGCAAGTTTTGCTGCAATAGTGTCCCTTGCTTTCATTGTTACATTCGGCATTTTATTTCACCCCTTTCTTACGCAACCGTAACCGTTTCATAAAGTTTACCCATAGCGTTCACAACGGTGATTGCTGATGTAATCACAACCGCCTTTTTGGAATCGCCCTGTGCAACCGTAACATCAGAATCAGTGAACCCTTCAATAGCACCAAGTTCCTGTAACTGTGTGCGGATTTTTACCAAGTCAGACCAAAGGGAAGTTCTGCCTGATGCGTTGTTTGGAACAACACCAAGATACTTAGTGTTGAAAAGAACTGCATCATCATTTCCCAACTGGTCAATAACTCTGATCGTCTGATTGTCCTTGAATACATCCCCGCAAGTGTCCGAAGTGGTCACCATAGAGTTAATATCTTCAAGCACACGAACAATGCCGTTGACCTTATGGAAAGTGAACTCACCCGCCTTGATTGCTGCTTTCAACTCATTCTGTGTGTAATTGGTATCAACGGTGAAACCGCCATCATATTTCTTGTTCTGACAAGACTTATTGACCGCACAACCGCTTTCTGCACCAGTTACCCAGTACACAAGTGCTGCTTCTGACCATCCTGTATCTGTTACCTTGTTCTTCACACTGATAACGCCCATATAATCAGCAGACAGGTTGTAAACAACCAACTGGAACTTGATACCAAGTTCATCACGCAAACGCTTGTTGAAAGCCACATATAACTTCTTGGTAACATCATCAGTAACCACAACGCCCATAGTGTTGTAGGTGTATGATTCGATTTTATCCAAGTAAGCCTGATGTGCAGTGCCGTCAACCGTGCCGTTTGTACCACCAGTTAAAGGTGTTCCGGCAGTAACAGCAAGATCAGCAGCCTTGAATGTCACATAATCGTTTGCCACAAGATCAGCAGCCTTAGCAACTGTCTGTGTGTCAACCTTGACCGTACCGAAGTAGGTTGTAACATCATACTTGCTTGCATCATCTGCATTTTTCTGAATCACGATCTTCAAATCGTTACCACGCACACCACAATACTTTGCAGTTGCGTATGTGTTCGCTGCCTTATCTCCACCACCGTTCAAACGATATGCGTATAAGGTCTTTGCACCCATGAACAAATCATTAAGACCAAGCATCTTAGGACTGTCAAAGGCATAACCAAAAAGTTTCAGGCTGTTCTTCTGAAAATCTTCATTGGTTACTTCAAAAACTTCCCCTTCAACACCCCAGTCAAGTTCAAGGGGCATTGTTGCAATACCTCTATCAGATAGTGCAGCAGATGCGGATGCAGCCGATACAAAGTTGATATAAGCACCGGGAAGTTCTTTGTTCTGTGAGGTAAATGTACCACCACCTAAAGCCATACTATTTCACCTGTCCTTTCATGTATTTTTCAACTAAATTGTCAACAGTTTTCATGGTGTAACTTTTATCTTCATCAAGAAGGGCATCCACCAAGTCCCTTCTGTTTGCAAAACGGGCAGATGCAAGAATCTGTTCCTTGCTGAACATTGGTTCAGTCTGTTCAGACCTTGTAGCAGTTCCCGTTGTTGTCTTTTTTGCTGCCATAATCAACCACCTTCCTTCACATCCGTGCTTGCCGTCATAGTTTCCATTGGTGTCTGATCTTCCGTCTTGACCGTGAAAAAGTCATAATTGACAAAAAAATTCAGAACACCGTCAACCACCTGATGATTCATTTTTGAACCCCTGATTGGCTTGGTATCACCGTCTGTTGTGACATACTCCAAACAGTCATACATTCTTTCAGCCACATCAGCACATTCCCGCTGCTTCTTTGCAGACTGTGGGAAATACTGGATGCAGAACTGATTGGTACGTTCATACCGTTTGCCAAGGAAAAGGTTGTTGTTTGGGTTCAAGCAAGCAATAAAAAAACAAGGCTCTTTCAAACCTTGCTTAATTTCTTCATTGTGGATTTCATAATCATCCCCAAATTCTTTGTTCAGGGAACAACTGATTGCTTCAACTATTGAATTTATCATTTACCAAGTCCCCCTAAATATTTCTTGATTTTGTTTTCAAGTACCTTTGGGGCAATTTTCTGTAATTCCTGTTCAGATATGGTCATCATAAACTGACCTTTGACCCATCCTGAATGATTGGCTGTCCTGTGTCCGTACTCAACATAGGATGCGTATTCAACCGGGTTCACAATTTCAATGACATAGGTGTCACCAAAATGGTTCACCGTCAGGCTGTCTGCATACCCTTGTGCTGATGCACGTTTTTCACCAGTCCAACCACGCCTTAATGTACCGCCCTTTTTTCCTGAACTTGCCGGGTACTGTCCGACAGGTGTTCTTTTGACCACCATGCGAAGCAACCGGGCAGCAAGTTCTTTTGCACACGATTCCACAAAGTCATCAGGATTTTGCAACTTTTCCAACTGCTGCTGAAAATCTTTCAGACCTTTGCAGTCAAATCTTCCCATTCTACCCATTTATGCATATTCCTTGAACAGTTCAAGTGTAATTTCCTGATGCGTTGGATATGTGGAAGGGACACCGCTGCGGGTGTAGTCCGTGGTCACATTGTCCTGTGTTACTGTCAGTTTTGACCCCGCTTTGATGGTTACATCCGGGGAAACAAACAACTTTGTGCTTTGCGTGATCGTTGCTGCTGATTCTGACTGAATTGCTGTTTGCAGTTTTTCAAAAGATAATCTGCACGGTTGGTCTTGTAAGACTACAACCTCTGATTCTTCCATAAGTTTTGACTTCTCATTTTTTACCTTTTGCAGTTCTGTCACCGTCAAAGTACCAAAATAGGTTGCTTCAATGGCTTTCCTTGCAGCCTTTTGTGCTGCCTGAATCTGTTTTACCATCTGATACGCCTGAATGAATTAAATTCAGCCTTTCCATAGGATAAAAGGTAATTGATGAAAGAAGTCAGTCTTTGTTCAGGGGTCATTGAACCTTCACCAGTTGCAAAAACCGTGTTGGTGTCCCCTGTCTGAATCTGCTTGACAGCATATTCTAAATCAAACCCGGTAAGGTCATCAGGTGCAAAGGTTTTCTTGGAAAGAAGAAATTCACCCACCGCCATATCAACGGCAATGTGTTCCAGTCCTTCCGGCACATCATTCCAGTTGATTTCATTCTTGATTGTGCTGCGTACTTTCTCAACGCAAAAGGTCAAGGCAAATTCATCATCTGCCTTGACCTCATAACCGAATGATTTCAACCGTTCTTTTACTGTATCAGTATCAAACATTGCAACCATCCTTTCAGATCAGAAATTATCCACGGGAAATGATACGGGCAATAGGTACTGCCTTATGATTGATATATGAACGCTTGCTTTCCGTGGTTTCCCCGGAATGTACCAGTGTCCAGTTCTCACCCTTCTTTAATTCCTCATTGGTAGGGGATAATGTAGCCTGTGACTTCTTCTCATAAGAAATACCAAAAGGTGCAAAGACCTTTCTCTGTCTTGTGTAAAGTGTGTCCTGACCACCATTCTTTTCAGGGTTACGATTCATTTCATAAGGTACTTTTACCCCTAAATCCTCATAACTGATTGAACCATTACCAAGTACATAAGTTGTGTACTCTGTGAAAGCATCAACATACACAACATAATCACCTTCTTTTGGTGTTTCATAACTGTCTGCAACAGGTGTGACAGATTCAAGTTTGATCTGCTTTGCAGTAGGTGTCGCACTGTTAGCAACAACCTGTAAAGCACCTTCATCAGCTGACTTTGCCTTGATATAGAAACCTTCCTGTTCAGTAGTCGGCATATCGTCATCAATGACTACCAACTTACCGTTCCAAGTGTAAAGGTCAAGTTCACGCTGCATACCCTGTGAATCAGTGTATTTCAGGTGTGCTACAAGGTTCAGGTTTTCAAGGTTCGTTGCAACATCACTGTGCATGAACACCAGTGTGAACTTCTTCTTGTTAGCACCACACGCCTTATTGGTTGCACTGTTCAGAGTAGTTGCAGACATTTTACCGTCAACCTTCTCTGTTACATCATAGGTGTGAGCATCAACAAACTCTTTGTTCTTTGTTCCAGTCATAGAAAATACACCATCAAGAATTGCAATAATAGTGTCCTGATCTACACCGTCCCAATACTCACCAACCTGATCTGCGATATTCTGCATGAAATCAATACCGCCTGTAATGTCATAGGAAAAATCCTTTTCAAGCCATGCTTTAGCACGACCAACAGCAACAACACCCTGTTCAAAGGTCTTGGTACTGGTTGCAGTAATATCAGTCTGACCGTCATAATTGACTGCATCACCATCTAACAGACCACGCATTGCAATTCTTGCGTAACCTGTACCACCCTGACTACCACCAAGGGTTGCCTTAATGTCAGGGTTACCCGCCAGTGCTTTTGACTTCTTGATCTCATGCATATGAAGGTTCGGCACTCTACCAACCATATACTTGAAAGCCTGTGGGTTAAAACTCTTAGAATCAAACTTATCGTTTGGCATAAATTTTCACCTGTCCTTTCTTTTACTCACCTAAGTTAGCATCAGGATTTTCTGCTAAATAGGCACATAATTCATCATAGTTCATTTTTGAAGTGTCAACTTCTGCACCCGGTTTCTGCTGTGCGGATGCCCCCGGCTGAAAACCTTTGAAATTCTGCTGCTGTTTCTGTGCTTCAAACAGGAACTTAGTACCTTCATCACTGGTCAGTTTTTCCCGGTTCCGGGGTCTTGCAAAGGGAACCTTTACCTCATGGGCAATCTTTTTGTCCTCCATAAAGAGAATCCGGTCAGACATGAGAATCGCCTCATCCACATCATGAGT
>ERZ779875.2374-NODE-2374-length-10143-cov-20.511201_pt1 | contig 10143 bp, 9 predicted proteins | sample MGYA00511246_ERZ779875 | MGnify/ENA primary metagenome ERZ779875 (study PRJEB29588, sample SAMEA2155093) | human gut metagenome | biome: human gut; feature: human-associated habitat; material: faeces | place: Denmark | collected 2008/2010 ... | reverse complement strand
CACGGCCGAGAGCCTGGATTACAACAAGGTGTTCGCCGCTTCCCGGTACGACCGGGGCGAGGCCGATTACCTGAACTGCCCCTTCAATAAGGCAGAGTATGAGGCTTTCCACGCCGCGCTGGCTTCGGCAGAGCGTGCCCCGCTCCATGCCTTCGATGCCGGTGCGGAGCAGGGCGCACAGCCCGACCCCGATGCCCACGGCAAAAAGGCGGATACCGTCACGGTCTACGAGGGCTGTATGCCCATTGAGATCATGGCCGCCCGGGGTGCTGATACCATGCGCTTCGGTCCCCTGCGCCCGGTGGGTCTGGTGGACCCCAACACCGGCCACCGCCCCTGGGCCAACGTACAGCTGCGCGCCGAAAACACCGCCCGCACGCTGTACAATATCGTTGGTTTCCAGACCAATTTGAAATGGGGCGAGCAGAAGCGCGTTTTTTCGATGATTCCCGGCCTGGAACATGCAGAGTTCATCCGCTATGGCGTGATGCACCGCAATACCTTTTTGGAAAGCCCGGCGGTGCTGACCAAGGGGCTCTACCTGAAAGAGCACCCCAACGTGTTTTTTGCCGGGCAGATCACCGGGTTTGAGGGCTATATGGAAAGCGCGGCTTCCGGCCTGCTGGCAGCGCGCAATTTGTACGCCCGTTTGCAGGGCAGAGAGCTGCCGCCCCCGCCGACCACAACGATGTGTGGCGCACTGATCGATTATATCACCACCCCCAACAAGGACTTCCAGCCCATGGGTGCCAACATGGGCATTCTGCCGCGCACCGAGGAGATTGACACCATCCGGGATAAGCGCGAACGGTATATGGCACTTTCTGATGCTGCACAGGCCGCCATGCGGGCATGGGCAGCCGAAGCGGAACACTGAGGTGGATTATGAAAATTTTACTGGACGCAATGGGTGGCGATAACGCCCCGAAATCGACCGTACAGGGCGCAGCCGATGCGGTAAAAGAGTTTGGTGATGGCATGACCCTGGCCCTGCTGGGTGATGAAGCCAAGATCAAGGCCGCTGCCCAGGAGCTTGGCGTGGACCTGACCCCCTTTGAGCTGATTCACTGCACCGAGGATGTGGATATGCACGATGACCCGGTCAAGGCCGTGCGCCACAAAACGGATTCCAGCCTGGTCAAAGGCCTGACGATGCTGAAAAACGGCGAGGCGGATGCCTTTGTTTCCGCCGGTTCCACCGGCGCGCTGCATGTGGGCACCAGTTTGATCGTGCGCACCGTCAAGGGGGTCAAGCGCCCGGCGCTGGCTACCTGCATGCCGGGCAAAAAGCAGCCGTTTTTGCTGCTGGACTGCGGCGCAAACGCCGAATGCCGTGCCGAGATGCTGAATGCCTTTGGCACCATGGGCAGCGTGTACATGAATAAGGTCATGGGCCGCAAGGACCCCGCCGTCGCGCTGGTGAACAACGGCGCCGAGGACACCAAGGGCACCCCGATGTACCGCGAAGCCCACGGCCTGCTGAAAGCAAACCCGGCCATCCGCTTTGTGGGCAACATTGAGCCGCGTGATATTATGGCTGGTGAGGTGGACGTTATCGTCTGCGACGGCTTTGTGGGCAATGTGGTGCTGAAGCTGACCGAGGGTGTGGCAGGTACTTTGCTGGGCATGCTGAAAGATATCTTTATGCAGAGCATTGTGACCAAGCTGTGCTACCTTGGCGTAAAAGGCGGGCTGCGCAATCTGAAGCACATGATGGACTCTGAGGAGATCGGCGGCGCACCGCTGCTGGGCGCGGCAAAGCCGGTCATCAAGGCACACGGTTCCAGCAAGGCCAAGGGCATCAAGAACGCCATCCGCCAGGCAAAGCTGTGCGTTGCCAATGACCTGTGCGGCACCATGCAGAGCGCCCTGGCCGAAGTAGCCGCCAAGGCCGCAGCAGAAAAGACAGACGCGGAATAAAACGGCATATCGTGCGAAAATTGAAATGTTGTGCCCGCCCATTGGAAATGGCCGGTACCAAAATATAGGCAGCGGGCGCACAATGTGCGCCCCTACGGGATAGCCGCAAAACCAAAGCCCATTGCAGGGGCGGGCATTGCCCGCCCGGCCTGCAAAATATCCCGATATACAATCGCAAAACAGAGAGAACGAAAGGTAAGGCAATCTTATGACCACGCGTACCCCTGAGGAATTGGAAGAAAAGCTGCATTACCATTTTAAGAATAAAGAACTGCTCATCACGGCGCTGACCCACAGCTCTTACGCCAACGAGAGCAAAACCCCTACGCTGTATAACGAGCGGCTGGAGTTTTTGGGCGACAGTGTGCTGTCCGTTGTGGTGGCAAACTATCTGTTCCACCATTCCACCCGCCCGGAGGGCGAACTGTCCCGCATGCGCGCTTCGCTGGTCAGCGAGGACGCGCTGTTCCAGTTTGCGCAGGAGATCGACCTGGGCTCTTACCTGCGGCTGGGCCGTGGCGAGGAGCTGGGCGGCGGGCGCTGCCGCCCCAGTGTGGTTTCGGATGCGTTTGAAGCCACCATTGCCGCTTTGTTCCTGGACGGCGGCATTGAGACCGCCCGCAACTTTATCCTGCCGTTCATCACGGAGGGCAAAACCGCCGAGGATGACCACAAGACCGCCCTGCAGGAAGTGGTGCAGAAACACCCGGACGACCGCCTGACCTACACCGTGACAGGGGAATCCGGCCCGGCGCATGATAAGCGGTTCCAGGTTACTGTGGCGCTGAACGGCAAGGCGCTGGCTGTGGGCGAAGGCCGCAGCAAAAAGGCTGCGGAACAGCAGGCTGCCAAAGCGGCGCTGACCAAGCTGGAACAGCAGGCATAAAAAGGGGCATCTATGCGCTTAAAAGAACTTGAGATACAGGGCTTCAAGTCCTTCCCGGATAAAACGCGGATCACCATTGGCGAAGGCATTACCGGTGTTGTGGGGCCGAACGGCTCCGGCAAAAGCAACATTTCGGATTCCATCCGGTGGGTTCTGGGCGAAACCAGCTCCAAACAGCTGCGCGGTGCGGGCAAGATGGAGGACGTTATTTTTGGCGGCACCCAGACCCGCGGCGCAATGGGCTATGCGGCGGTATCGCTGACCATTGATAACTCCGATCATGGGCTGGAAATGGACGCGGACGAAGTAACCATTGGCCGCCGCTATTACCGCAGCGGGGAGAGCGAGTATACCATCAACGGCCAGAGCGTGCGCTTAAAAGATGTGTACGAGCTGCTGCTGGATACCGGCCTTGGGCGCGATGGCTACGCCATTGTGGGTCAGGGGCGCATTGCGGAGATCGTTGGTGCAAAATCCACTGAGCGGCGCGAGATTTTTGAGGAAGCATCTGGCATTGCCAAATACCGCTACCGCAAAAATGAAGCCGAACGCCGCCTGGCCGCGGCGGAGGGCAATCTGGAACGCCTGCGGGATATTCTGGGGGAGCTGGAAAAGCGGGTTGGACCCCTGAAACGCGACAGCGAAAAGGCGGAGCAGTTCCTGGCATATTCCGAGACCCGCAAGGGGCTGGAAATTACCCTGTGGGTGGATTCAATCCGCCGCGCACAGGATACGGTGCGGGACCAGCAGCGCAAGTATGAGGCGGCGGAAAGCGACTATGCACGCATTTCCCGCCAGCTGGATGAATTTGACACCCGCACCGAAGCCCTGCGCGCCGAAGCCCAGCAGCTGATGCTGCAGGTGGAGGAAGCGAACGCTGAGATCCGCACCATTACCGAGCAGAACGCCGGGAGCGAAAGCCAGCTGGCAGTTTTGCAGAACGAAACCGAACACGCGAGCGAGCAGATCCGCAGCGCCAGCGATGAGCTGACCCGCGCCGGGGAAGGCGCAAAGGGGATTGCGCAGGAAGCGGACGAGCACAAAGCGGAAATCACCCAGCTGCAAACCGTGCTGCAAAATCTGGATGCCGAGGCGGACAAGCTGCGCCAGCAGCTGAACACGCTGGAACAGCAGGCGCTGCAAAGCGGTGAGCGGCGGGAGATCGTGAGCGCCGCCATGGCCCGCATGCAGCAGAATGCCACTGCCCTGCAGGTGCGGGGTGCGGGGCTGCAATCCGCCGTGGAAGCGGCCCGCGCCCAGCTGAACGGCCTGAAAAACCAGGAAGCCGCCGCGGGTGATGTGGCACAAAAACTGACCGAGGAACGGGACGCTGCTGCCGAGCACCTGAAAGAGTGCGAGGAAGCCGTGACCCGCAACGATAACATCCGCTCCGGCTTAAAGCTCAAGCTGGAAAGCCGTCGCCGCCAGCAGGCGGAAGCCGCTGAAGCTTTGCAGAAGGCCGCAGCGGATAAAAACAACACCGCCCAGCGCATCCGCATTCTGGAGGATCTGGAGCGCAACATGGACGGCTATCAGCAGAGCGTAAAAGCCGTCATGCGCGCCGCGGGCGGTGGGCGGCTGCGGGGCATCATCGGCCCGGTGGCCGGTATCCTGAGCGTGCGCAAGGGGTACGAAATCGCGATTGAAACGGCACTTGGCTTTGCACTGCAGAACATTGTGGTGCAGGACCAGGGCTGCGCCCGCGCGGCCATCACCTTTTTGAAGGAAGAACGCGCCGGACGCGCAACCTTCCTGCCGCTGGATACCGTGCAGGGCAGCCGATTCAATGGCCGCCTGACCGGCACGGCGGAGGTGGCCGCCGACCTGGTGGAGACCGCCCCCCAGTACCAGCATATTATTGATAACCTGCTGGGCCGCATTATTGTGGTGGAGGATCTGGGCGAAGCGTCGGTGGTGGCCAAAAATCTTGGCTACCGCAACCGCATTGTCACAATGGACGGCCAGGTCATCAACGCAGGCGGTTCCTTTACCGGCGGTTCCACCGCGCGCAGCGTGGGTGTGTTCAGCCGCAAGCAGGAACTGGACGAACTGCGTGCCAAGGTGCTGAAACTGGACGAGCGCCGCGCAGCAGCCGAAAAGGAAGCCGCCGCCCGCAAAGCGGAGGTGGATAACCTGACCGCCCAGCTGGCCGGTGCCGAGAGCGAGGGCATGACCGCCGCTGCGGCCCGCCTGAAAGCCGAGATGGAGCTGGATCAGCTGAACACCGCGCTGGAAGAGGGCAAGAATGCTGCCGCCCACCGCGGGCAGGAGATCGCCGCGCTGGAACAGCAGCTGCGGGAGAACACTGCGGCCGCCGCCCAGGCAGAAAACGCCCGCAAACAGGCGGAAGCCGAGATTGAAACGCACCGCAAAGAGCTGGAAAGCCTGGGCGCTTCCACCAGCGATGTGACCCGCCAGCGGGAGGAAGCATCGCAGAAACTTTCGGATAACCGAATGCAGAAGCTGCGCACCGAGAAGGACCTGAGCCTGCACGAAGCAGCGCTGGAAACCCTGAAAGGCCGCAGCGGCGAAGCCGAAGCCCGCGTGCGGGAACTGCAGGCCAATGTGGCCGCCGCCAAAGAGCGCATTGCCGCCAATGAGCTGCGCGCCAATGAAATCAAGCGAGCCAGCGAAGAAAACAAACAGAAGATCACCGCGGCGGAGGAAACCATCCGCAAGGCTAATGCCGAGCGCATGGAAAAGGAAGCCGCTGTGACCCGCCTGACCCAGGAAAACCGCACCCTGACCGATGAGCGCGAGCGGATGAGCGGCGAGATGGCCCGCCTGGCCGAGCGCAAGACCGCGGCGGAAACCGAGCTGAACACCACTGCATCCAAGCTGTGGGAGGAATACCAGCTGACCGAAGCCGAGGCGGAAAAGCTCTGTGTACCCTTTGCCAATGTGGCAGACCTGCGCCGCCAGGTGGCCGAAGTGCGCGGCAAGATCCGCGCGCTGGGCAACGTGAATGTGGGCGCGATCGAAGAGTACAAGGAAGTTAAAGAACGGTACGACTTCATGAAAGCACAGGTCACCGATGTGGAGAAATCCCGCGCGGAGCTGAACCGAATGATTGCCGAGCTGTGCAGCGAAATGCAGGAGATGTTCACCGCCAGCTTTAAGGAGATCAACCGCAACTTCGGTGCGATCTTCCGCGAGCTGTTCGGCGGCGGTTCGGCGAGGCTCTATCTTTCGGATGAGAACGATGTGCTGAACTCCGGCATTGAAATTCAGGTTTCGCCCCCCGGCAAGGTCATCAAAAACCTGTCGGCTCTGTCCGGCGGCGAACAGGCGCTGGTGGCCATCAGCATTTATTTTGCCATTCTGGCCGTCAACCCGTCGCCGTTCTGCATCCTGGACGAAATTGAAGCTGCACTGGACGATGTGAACGTTACGCGCTATGCGCAGTATCTGCGCCGCATGACCGAGCGCACCCAGTTCATCGTTATCACCCACCGCCGCGGCACCATGGAAGCAGCTGATGTGCTGTACGGCGTGACCATGCAGGAGGATGGTGTTTCCAAGATCCTGCGCCTTGACCTTGAGAACGTTTCCGCTGATCTGATCAGTTAATTCAAAGGAGGAACCGCCATGGGATTCTTCGATATTTTTAAGAAAAAGAAGAAAATGAGCGATGGCCTGGAAAAAACCAGAACGGACTTTTTCCAGAACATCGTCAACACCTTGACCAGCTCTGTTATTGATGATGACCTGTATAATGATTTGGAAGAGCAGCTGATTCTGGCTGATGTCGGCCCCAGCTGCGCGGTGCGTTTGGTGGACGAGCTGCGCGACGAGGTAGAGATCAACGGCCTGCATACCGGCCAGGAAGCGCTGGATGCCCTGCGCGATATCATCCGCCGCGAGGTAAGCCCCAAAACTGACCTGGACCTGAGCGGCAAACCGGCGGTTATTCTGGTTGTGGGCGTGAACGGCGTGGGCAAAACCACCACCATTGCCAAGCTGGCTTATCTGTACAAGGATCTGGGCAAGCGGGTCATGCTGGCGGCAGGCGATACCTTCCGCGCAGCGGCCAGCGAACAGCTGGAAACCTGGGCCGACCGTGCCGGGGTGCCGCTGGTCAAGGCGGGCGAGGGCGCTGACCCCGCAGCCGTGATTTTTGATGCGGTCAAATCCGCCACGGCCCGCGGCTATGATATGGTCATTGCCGATACCGCAGGCCGCCTGCACAACAAAAAGGGCCTGATGGACGAACTGGCAAAGATCAGCCGCAGCGTGAAAAAGGCCAGCCCGGATGCCAGCCTGGAAGTGCTGCTGGTGCTGGATGCCATTACCGGCCAGAACGCCATCAGCCAGGCGCAGGAGTTCTGCCGCGCCGCCGGTGCCACCGGCGTTGTGCTGACCAAGCTGGACGGCACCCCCAAGGGTGGCTGCATCATCGGTGTGCACGAAAAGCTGGGCCTGCCCATCCGTTTTGTGGGCGTGGGGGAAAAGATCGACGACCTGATCTTCTTCTCCGCCACCGATTTTGCCGAAGCCCTGTTGCCGGAGGTTCCGCAGCATAAAAAAGAGGAAACGGAGCAGGCAGGGGAGGAACAGGCATGATCGTTTGTGCAGCCACCAACAATGCGGGCAAGCTGAAAGAGCTGCGCCGCATCCTGACCCGCTGCGGCCACGAGGTAAAAAGCCTGCGGGAACTGGGTGTAACCCTGGACCCGGAGGAGACTGGAACCACCTTTGCGGAAAACGCAAAGATTAAGGCCGAAGCCTTTTGCAAGGCAACCGGCCTGCCCACCGTGGCGGATGATTCCGGCCTGTGCGTGGATGCCCTGAACGGGGCACCCGGCGTGTACAGCGCACGCTATGCGGGTGAGCACGGCAACGATGCCGCCAACAACGAAAAGCTGATGGCAGAGATGCAGAATGTGCCGGTGGGACAGCGCGCCGCCAAGTTCGTTTCGGCGGTCTGCCTGATCCTGCCGGATGGGCGGGAGCTGGTTGTGACCGGCGAATGCCCCGGCAGTGTGGCCCTGACCCCGGCGGGCGATAACGGTTTTGGGTATGACCCGCTGTTTGTCCCCGATGCCGTCGGCCTGCCCGGCGGCGGCACGGTACCCAACACTGCACACCGCACCTATGCCGAGCTGGCCGATGCCGAAAAAGACGCCATCAGCCACCGCGGCCGCGCCATGGAAAAGCTGGAAGCCGAGCTCGCCGCATTTTTGGGCGAATGAGCCGCAGAGAAAAAACTGAATAGAACGATTTGATTTTGACTGAACAATAAGGAGCGAACAATGTCTTTGACAAGCAAACAGCGCGCCGCACTGCGCGGCATGGCCAACACCATGGAGCCGGTTTTTCAAATCGGCAAGGGCGAAATTGATGAAACGCTGATCAAGGGCGTGGATGACTGCATCAAAGCCCGCGAGCTGATCAAGCTGAAGGTGCTGGAAAACAGCGAGTATGATGCCCGCGAGGCTGCCGACATCCTGTGCGAAGCCATCCATGCAGAGTGCGTGCAGGTGATTGGCCGCAAGTTTGTGCTGTTCCGCAAAAAGCCGAAGGAATCTGCTTATGCGGAACTGCTGAAAAAGTAAAATGAAAGCACTGCTATTTGGCGGCACATTTGACCCGCCCCACGCCGGGCACATGAACAACCTGCGGGCCGCCATGCAGGCGGTGCAGCCGGATGTGGTGCTGGTTATGCCGGCGGGCATCCCACCCCACAAGCACGCCAGCGCAACGCCGGGCGAACTGCGCCTTGCCATGTGCGAATGCTTTAAGGCGCTTGGCCCCCAGGTGCAGGTGAGCCAGTGGGAAGTGGACCGCGCGGGCCGCAGCTATACCTATAATACCGTCAGCATGCTGCAGGAAAAGTATCCCGGTGCTCAGCTGTATATGACAATTGGCAGCGATATGCTGGAAACATTTGATGAATGGTACCGCTGGCGGGAAATTTTGGCTATGGTCACCCTGGTGGTGCAAAGCCGGGAACCCGGCGATGGCGACGCTCTGCGTGCAGCAGCCCAAAAGCTGGAAGAAGCAGGCGGGAAGATCATGTTTGCGGATGCCCCGGTGCTGGAGTGTGCCTCCAGCGATATCCGCGCAGGAAAGTATCCCCCTGCCCGGCTGAAGGAGCTGCTGCCCCCGCCGGTGGCGGATGTGATACACCGGAACGGGCTGTACGGCAAGCTGATTTGAAGCCATAGATAGGGTACAATAAAATAGGGAAAGGATGCGGATCTTGATGACAGTGGACGAAGCAAAAGCGCTGGTAAAAAGCTGTTTGAGCGAAAAGCGTTACAAGCACACCATAAATGTAAAAAAAATGGCAGTCAAGCTGGCAAAACGCTATGGCGCGGATGAGGAAAAGGCCGCATTAGCGGCACTTTTGCACGACAGCGCGAAAGAACTGCCCAAGGCAGAGATGTTGCAGATTTTTGCTGATAATGCTATAATAGCTAAAAATGCCGCCAAGCGCCCTGCGCCGGTGTGGCATGGGTACGCAGCCTCGGTTTTGTGCCAGACACAGTGGGGTGTGACGGACCCGGAAATTTTATCTGCCATTGAGTGCCATACCACCGGCAAACAGAACATGAGCCTGTTGGACAAGATTATTTACATGGCGGATATGACCAGTGCCGAACGGGATTACCCCGGTGTGGAGGCGCTGCGTGCCGAGGAAATGCAGAACCTGGACCTGGCGCTGTGCCATGCACTGGAACAAAGCATTGCCTTTGTGCGCGAAAAAGGCAACCCACTGGACCCCGATACCGTTGCCGCACTGGATGATGCCCGCGCGGCCTGCACCCGATAAAGGGGCAGGCACTGCCTTTTGCGGGTGTGCCGTAACCGAATAAGATGAAAGACCAGTTCCCATCGTTTGAATAAAAGGGAGGAACGTTATGAGCGAGATCCGCAGGGTAAACACCGGCGATGCGCCGCGCAATGTCTACCATGCTGGTGACGCGCCGCGCACGGTGAACACCGGGCGTACTGTGAAAACAGGCAGTGCGTTGAATCAGGATGAGTACGAAGCTGCCCGCCGCCGTGCACAGCAGCTGTGCTGCAAAAAGCTCCCACAAAAGGGTCGTCCAGCGGTGTTTCATCGTTCATCGCCTCCTGTTTTCCACATTCTAGCGCAGAGCTGTTGAAAAACAGGGCGAAGAGTGGCAAGCCAACCGATTTCCCGCACCCGGGCTGAACTGTCAGCCGGGGCGTTTTTCGGTCTCATGGCGTATGGCGCCGGTCAGAAACACCGCCGACACGGCACCGGCCCCCAGCAGCACCCCTGCCGGACAGGCGGAAAACACATCGAACAGTACCCCGTACACGGCCTGCCCCACCGGCTGGGTCAGGCTGGCCAGCGCCATTGTACA
>ERZ779875.2369-NODE-2369-length-10158-cov-2.809067_pt1 | contig 10158 bp, 9 predicted proteins | sample MGYA00511246_ERZ779875 | MGnify/ENA primary metagenome ERZ779875 (study PRJEB29588, sample SAMEA2155093) | human gut metagenome | biome: human gut; feature: human-associated habitat; material: faeces | place: Denmark | collected 2008/2010 ... | reverse complement strand
GTAATAATTATGATAAAATTATGTTGGATATTTTTATTAATAATTATAAATATCTTGATGTAAAAGGTTTTAATAAGAAAGAAAGTAAACATATTACACAAATTCTATATGACCACAGTTGCGCTTGTGTAGATTTTGGTAAAGGATATAGTCGTTTACTTAATTTCAAGAAATATTATAAACGTCCTTTTACTGATTATGATATTCAAAAGATTTTATATCTTGATAAGACTTATACCAGTCTTAAACAAGTTGCTATTTGCTTAAAATGGTATCGTATTCAGAATCTACCGATTGCTTATAATTGTAGAATTAGAGAAGAGGATATTTATGATATTTGTGATTATAATGTAAATGATGTTCTTATTACATTAGAACTGGAACGTAGTCAAAAGGCTGAAATTGAACTACGAGAAGATATATCTGAAGAGTTTGGAATTGATGTTCGTAATATGTCAAGAAGTTCTATTGGTAAAGCTATTACTACATCTCTATATGAGAAATTTAGCGGTATTGATAGAAAAGATTTTATGGATACTAAGACTGATAGATGGAAGATTAAAGTTTCCAGTATATTAAGTCCTAAACTTAAATTTCAAACTAAAATTCTCAATGATTTACTTCGTACTGTTGCACAATCTACTATCGTTGTAGGTAGTACAAAAGATGAAGATAAATTTAAGCACGAATTTCAATTTGGTGATGCGGTATATACTATGGCTTTAGGTGGTTTACATAGTCAAGATAAACCGGGATTAATAATTGCAGATGGATTTAGTTTACGTGATGCGGATGTTAGTAGTTTCTATCCTAATGGTATTCTCAGTTATGATGTTTATCCCGAACATCTCGAAAGAAATCCTTTCAGAGCTACTGTCGGTTATACAAAAGACAGTCGAATTGAAGCTAAACATCTTAGCAGTAAATTAATGAAAGAAGCTAAGAAAGTATTAAATGAATATCAAATTGCTAAAAATCAAAATCGAGTTGATGCTGAAGAATTAAATACTAAATATCATGAATTATTAGCAGAAAGTAAACGTCATAAAATTAAGGCTGAAGGTCTTAAGATTGCTATCAACAGAATGTATGGTGCATTTAGAGATATAAATGATTATCTTTATGACCCTAAATGTACTTATAAAGTTACTATAAATCTACAACTTTGTCTTTTAATGCTTATTGAAGCACTGGAACTCAAAGGTATTAAAGTTATATCTGCTAATACTGATGGTATTGTTTGTATCATTAAACCTGAACAAGAAGCTGATTATAAAGCTTGTTGTGATTGGTGGCAAGAATATAACAATTTTGAACTTGAATTTACTAATTATGAAAAATATCTTCGTAATGATGTAAATAATTATATTGCTGTTAAAGAAGGTTTTCAAGATGCTTATGATAAATTGATTGATAAAACGCCAGAAGCAATAGCTGAACTTGAAGATATTTATATTAAACGTAAAGGTCTTTTTATTGAAACTATTGCTTTTAATAAAGGTTATGCTTATCCAGTTGTTCCAAAAGCTCTTAACCTATTTCTTTTATATAATGTTCCTTATGCCGATACAATAGAAAATCATATTCATAGTAGCAAAGAAGCTATTTATGATTATTGTATTAGTCAAAAGACTGATGCTAAATTTAATATTATATATCGTAGTATTGTAAACGGTGAACTTCACGATGAAGAACTTCAAAAATCTAATCGTTTCTATATTGCTGATGTATCATATTGTAGTGGAACTATTATAAAAATTGATAAAAATAAACCAAGTAAAATCAATCGAATTGTAGCTAAATGTAGTGTTCGTCCTTTTAACGATTATGTTGAAGAAGATGATTATCATATAGATTTTAGTTATTATAAAAAAGAATGTGCTAAGATTCTATATGGTAAAAATAAGAAAACTGCTGGTATGGTTGCGATTCAAGGTGATTTATTTGGTGCTATGTCTAATAATAAACATTTAGAGCCTATTGAAAGTCCTGAAGAAGATGGTTTGTTTGAAGTTGATTTTGAAGATGACAATGTATCGTTTATTAATCCTGCTAATGACATTCCTATTAACAATACTATTTGGGGTATGTATGGTTTTTCAAGTGAGGAAGAATATAAACGTGCAATAGAGAACGGAGATGATTTACCTTTTTAATAAAATACTAATATGAATGGTGACTTTGTATATCATGAAGTTGATGGTCTTGTAATAGCTGATACTAAATCAATTAATACTAAATTTCGTAGAATTGGTTTGCGTGTAGCTAAGTTTACAAGAGAGGGAAAGTATATAACTACTTATGCTTCTACTAAAGACGCTGCTAATGCTCTAACTATTGAGCTAAAAAAAACAAATCCTAAACTCGCTTATTACGCTATTATTAAGGCTTGTACTCCTAAAAGTAATACTAAAACTGCTTACGGTTATCAATGGAGATACATTACTAATGATGGTGGTATAGTAAAACGTAATTGTGATTAATATATTATGCACGAATTTGATGAAATTTGTTATGGTAAAACAATAGAGGAATTACAAAAAGAAATGGTCTTTCAAATGCACTTTGGTAATTGTGAAATGCTAACACAATATATTATGGATTGCATTGAAAGACTTAAACGTGAAAATGCTCCTACTGTTTATTGAAGATATTAGAGTATGGATAAGTCCGAAAGACAAGAAATATCTTGTAATAAATGGCGTGATGCCAAAGGTCGAGGTACTCTAAATCTTATAATGAGATTTGGAAAAACACGAGTAGCAGCTATGATTGTTGGTAAGCTGGTTAAAGCTAATCCTAATCGAACAATTATGGCTATCGCTCCAAATGCTGTAACTACTAAAAATCTTGTTGATAATCTTACTGAATTTTGTCCGAAAGAACAATGGATTGATATAATGAGTAGTAATACTCTTATTAATCATGTAAATAAACTTAAAATAGAACGAAAGCTTCCTATTAAAGTTGATTTACTAATTCTTGATGAAGTTCATAAGTTATTACAAGGTGAAACTCTCATGGCTATTAAGAATATAGAGTATAAATTTATTCTATGTCTTACTGGTTCTACATTAAATAAAAATCAATTATCTATTCTTAATGAATTAGGTGCTCCAGTAATTGATAAAATTACTGAGATTGAAGCTGTATCACAAGGTTGGATTTCAAATAGTACAGAATATAATTTAGCTATTGAACTTGATGAACATGACAAAATTAGATATGCTAAATATTCTGATATGATTTCTGAAACTCTTGAAACATTTGGTGGATTACATAAAGTGATTAATCAAGAGTTTCGTAATAAAGTTTTTGACAGTGATTTTGCATTAGTTCTTGCATCTTTTACTGGTTATAATTATAAAGATAGAAATGGCAGTAATACTTTTATTAAACCTACTGTTATTCGTAATATGTTAGCTTCATTAATGGGTTGGACTCGTGATATGCAACTCGATAATGATTATAATAAACGAATTAATAATCTTTGGAATCCCGATAATATTTACGAACGTGCTAAAAAGTTCAAAGACTTTGTTAGACAACGTAATGATATTTTAATTCATAACAGACCTAAAATTAATGCTGTTATTGAAATTCTTAAAACTAATAGTGTTCCTACTATCTGTTTTAATGAATCAATAGCTATGGTTACTGATTTAGCTGATTATTTCAGTAAAGACGGTATTCCTTTTCATAGTGCTATTGAAAGTAGGTATGTAATTAATCCTGAAACTGGTGCTCCGTATACTTATAAGAATGGTGAACCTAAACGATTAGGTAAAACTTCTCTTAAAAAGTTAGCTATTGAAGGGATTAAGAATGGTACTTATAAATATTTATTTACTGCACAAAGTCTTAACGAAGGTTTAACGATAGAAAATATCGAACAAGTCATAACGACTGGTGGTAGTTGTAATTCTAATACTCACGGACAACGTGTCGCACGAGGTAAGACTTATAATTACATGAATCCTAATAAGAATTGTGTTATTATTAATCTTTACATTGATGATTTCAAAATTGGTGATAAAGATGTTAGGTCGAGGGACAAACAAAAGTTAATCCAGCGTCAGCAAGATTCCGAGAATGTTCCGATATGGGTTAATGATATTAGTGAAATTTTCGGTTAATTTCTTGCTATTTTCTTTGGTGGTACAATTATAATTACTATATTTGCGTATGGATAAACCACAAATGAAGCCAGTCGAAAAGACTGATGAAGATGTGAGTGGTGCTCTTGTTAATACAAGAAGTAAAAATGGAAGTGTTGCTTTAGCTGTTAATCAAATTAATTCATTTGAACAAGCTGAAGCATTAGCAGATTGGATTGCTCAAAGTCCTGTTTTTAATAAAGGATTTAAGGAGCAAGTTCAGAAAGAAGATGGAACGAGTGAACTTGTAGTTAATAAGAGTGCGATTGTTACATGTTTGCTGTTAGGTAATGAACTCGGTTTTACTCCTATGGTAAGTGTTACATTTGGTAAGACACTTGATAGGGAAGCAGCAATCAAAGTTGAACGTGGGCGGTCTATGGGACTTAATCCTATGGCTGCTATGCAAAACATTTACGTTTTTAGTACTTCTCAAGCAGAGATAGTATATACTGGTATTCATGTTGTTAATAAAGTCCTTACGGATGCCGGTATTAAACGTAAGATTCTTGAAGATGGAACTAAACCTTTTTACATATATAGATATTGTAAAAAGGAACTTGCAAATGAACTTGTTGATTATAACAAAGAAACGAAAGATGATTTTGTTGTAATTAATGATGGTCATACTGCTGATTATATTGATAAACAAGTACAAGAAGGTAAGATTCCAATTATTAGGTATGCTACTCGTCGAGCTCTTGTAGAACTTACTCGTGGTGATGAGAGTATTGCAATACCTTATACTTTACAACAAGCTATTGATGCAGGTTTGTACGTTGGTACTAAATCTGACGGTACTGAAAGTAAAGGTAAAGCTAATTGGAACGCCCATCCGGAAACTCATCTTATTAAAATGTCTATCATGCTTGGTGGTAGAATTATTGCAAGTGATAAGTTAAATGGAATTTACGTTGATAGTGAATTACATCAAGCTGTATCTATTGCAAACCGTCAAGCTGAAGATACTGAATTTGAAGAAGTTCCTGTTACAGAATAAAGTAATGCAAATCTATCATTAATCTATCATTCATAAAATATTCATAAATTAAAACAAATTACAATTATGAAAAAGTCTGTTTTTTCTGCTGCTAAACTTGCTGGTCTGACCGCTGTAAACCGTGGTACGAAGTCGTCGAATGATATTCGTCCGGCAATTACTACTGCTCGTGGTATGAATAAGTTTACGATGAATGCTTCGGCTTCTGCACTTATCGGTTGTGGTCATGGCGACCGTGTTGTTATGTTTGCTATGCCTAATGCTGATTCGATTAATGAGCGTTTCTTTATTGCTCTTTCGGCAGGTAGCGAGGGTTGCAAACTTGCAAGTGCTGGTAACACGAAAGGTACTGGTCGTCCTCAGTCGTTTAATTACGCTGGTGTTTGGTCGCAGATGCTTATGCAGGATAAGGATGCTGCTCCCGTAGGTGAGCGTGTTCTTGCTGATAAAGGTCTTATGGAAGAGGTTGAAACTCAGAAAGGCCGTGACGGTAAGATGTGTACTGCTGTTCTTGCTACTAAGCGAGTTGAGTATGGTGTTGAGGAAGTTAAGGACGAGAATGGTGACTTTATTCCTGTTCAGATTGATGACACCATCTATGAGAAAGTCTATGTACTGGTAGACCCGAAAGAGGTAACGCTGGAAGACGAGAAGCAGGCAGAGGAACCGCAGCCCGAAACCGAGGCAGAAGCCGAGTTGTAATTGTTAATACCTAAAAGTATTTAACAAATCTATCATTTGCTATCATTATAAAAAGAGGAGTTATTGAATAAGTAGCTCCTCTTTTTAGTCTAATAACTTAAAGTACTTTAATTATTATTATGGCAGACACAAGTAAATCGAAAGTTAGTTCGACAACATTAATGTTTGAAGAAGAGGTTGTTGAACGGAGATTAGCTTTTAAGCCCGACCCTGAACTTGGTAATCTTTGTATGGGTATGATTAACGATGTTCGTATTGATATTCGTGAAGTACCTCTGCTGGATGATAAAGGTGTCGAAAGTACATGGGAATATGCTGGTTGTAAATTCCCCGTACTTATTATCGAATTTAAGCAGTGTAAAACTGACGCAAATCCGAAAGACCGTTATTATACATTTACTGCTAAGCCGGTTACTACTCTTAATAAGAAAGGTGAGCCTGTTGAAGAAAAGACTGTTATTAACATTATTCAGCAGGTATATGGACAGCTTCGTCATATCGCAAATCAGTTTAAGGGTCTTAAAGGTTATCCGGTTAATGCTGGTAAGTGTCCGGGACTCGATTATGCTGCTCCTGCAAAGGTTCGTTGTGAACAGTATCTTGCTTTCTTTGAATATTTCAAACATCTCCTCGTTGGTGATGATGAGAAAAATCCTATTTATAAGAATGTAAAACTGTTCATGAAACTTGTTGCAGATTATAACACACATAAGTTCTTAACTTTTCCTTCGTTTGTTAATCGTGGATTTGTTGAACGTGTTATTCCCGGTCAAAGTCCGTCGATTGAATTTGAAGCTGGTGAAACAATTCATCTTGCAAAGGATGATACTCCGAAGAATCGTGAAGCTGCCGCAGGTGCTCCTGCTCCCGCTCCCGGTGCTACTGTTGTTTCATCGGATATTCAGAACATTCTTGATAGGTACTCGAAATAGTATTTATCATATTACTAAAACAGGAACTTGTAAAGGAGGTAATGGAGGTAAAACTCTATTATCTCCTTCTTTTTTGGGTAATGCTAAAATTAGACTTGTTGTTATACCGTATTTTTGGCCGATTTCTTTTGATTTGGCGGACTGTATTTAACATACGTATATCTGTATAGGTCAGGTAAATACACGCGGCCAGAAGCGTCACGAGTGGGCGTCCAACCCACTCCCCCACCGGGTAGCGGAGCGCTGGGCGAAGCCCAGCAGCGAAGCCCAGCAAGTTACACTACTGATTACATGAGAGATTTCATACTTAATACACTTGACCAAATTACAATATTTAGTAAATATTTTGGTATTCCCGAAGATGTAATCCGATTTAACATTAGTAGTCCTAATGATAGAATACGAAATCCTTTAAGAAATGATAAACATCCTTCATTATCTTTTAAGTATTATGGTGATAAACTGATATGTAGAGATTTTGGTGATGGTAGATTTAGAGGTGATATATTTGAAGTTGTAGGTTATATTATTAATAAGAATTGTAAAACAAGTGAAGGGTTTGTGTATATATGTAATGATATAATCCTTCGTTGTTCTGATAAGATTGTTACTAATATTGAATTTAATCGAACTGAACAAGAACATATTAAGAATCAAAATCTTGAAATTACTTTTGATGTTCGTAAACCAAATAAGTTAGATTATATTTATTGGGAACAATATGGTATTAAGAAAAGTAATCTAAATACAAAAGTATTTATTGTTGATAGATATAGACTTAATGAGTGGCAAACACCTTATCGTTATAGTGGCACTGACCCTTGTTATGTTTATAATGTTAATCCAAATAAGTATAAACTTTATTTTCCAAAAAGACTTAAAAGTCAAACCAAGTTTATTACTAATAATCGTTGTCCTATTGAATGTTTACATCAACTTAAACCAACGAATTATATTGCTCTCATAAAAGGTTATAAAGATAAAATACTTTTTGAACAAATTTGTGATGAGAAAGGTATTAATGATATTTTATTCATACCTGCTGCTTCTGAAACTATTGTATTACCTACTGACATCTACAAGTTATTGGTATCGTACTCTTTAAGCGGAAAGTTATTTACTATTTTCGATACTGATGCTGCTGGAATTAATGCAGCTCATCTACTACAAGGTAGATATAATACTATTCCAATTTATTTTACGAATAATTATAAATCTAAAGACCCATCTGATATGGTTAAAGATTATGGTTATCGTAAAGTATTCCAACATTTTGATAATGTTCTAAAAAAGATTTATTATGGAGATTAAAATCAAAAACTATCTTATCAATACTCTTGATAATGGTAATAAGATTTATCTTTGTCCTATGGATGAAGAAGGTTATACGAGATTAATGAATGATTTTTCTCGTTTATCTGACCAATCAAGTATTAATAGATTTGTGGATAAATATGGTTTCAAACATACACAAATTATTCTTGATGGTGATACTTATATTAGCGCTAATGATAAAGAAACATTAGAAGCTATAAATCCTACTCTTTCGCGTATTCTCCCACATCCTAAAACTATTAAGAATCCTCTTAATAATAAGATTGAAAGGTCGTATAAATGTTTTTGTGCTAAACCTCTTAATCTTACAGATATGACTGAACATAAGACTTCTCTTGAAAGTTGGAATTGTCTTATGATTCGTATTGGAGAACCGCAATACGCTATTGTTGTTGAAGAAAAAATTAAAAAAAATAAGATATGATTCCTAATGAAGTTTTATATAAACGAGATTTAACTGGCGGTTTAGTTAGTTGGTGGGGTCGAGTTGAAAAAGTTACTAATTCTGATGGTACAGTATCTCTACGATTAGCTTATTATTATGGTAAAGTAAATGGCGCTGAAACATCATCATATTCTCCTGTAATTAAAGCTAAGAGTAAAAAAACTGATAGAGAACAAGCTGAATTTGAACTTAATAGTGTTTACGAAAGACATAAGAAACAAGGTTATAAAAGTCTTTCTGATTTAGGTATTAGTCCTTTAGATTATCTTACTGATGTAGATGGTTTATTTACAGAAATAGATAAGAGATTACCTAAATATAATACTGATGCGAATAATTGTGTTAAACCTATGAAAGCACAAAAGTTTGCTATTGGTAAGTTTGATTATCCTTGTATTGCTCAACCTAAAATTAATGGTGTTCGAGCAGTTATTATGCTTGAAGAATTTATACCTACTGATTTATTTAGTCTTGAAGGTTTTGTTCGTGATGATAAACATTATCATACTGTAATTAAAACTAAAGAAGGTCTTGTTTATCGTATTTGGCATATTGAACAACTATTTAATGATTTTTATAATAGTTTCCCTGAATATGCTAATATGGTATTTGATGGTGAAATTTATATTCGTGGTGAAAAGGTAACAAGTATTGGTGGAGCTGCTCGTAATCCTCGAAACCCTCTTCATGAGAAACTTCAATTTGTTAATTTTGATTTAAGTATTCCCGATTTAACCAATAAAGACCGTGATAAGTTACGATTTAGTGTTTGGGAAGAGTATCGTAGTAAAAAGAGTAGTGTATCTCATAATGTAATGGCTGGTAGAATTTGGGAAAATTTAACTCCTGAAGGTCATAGTATGTGGGATAAATTTAATCTTATTATTCTTAATAGTGATACTATTTATGATGATAATCAAGCGTTAGCTTATATGCAAAGATGCATTGATTGTGGTTTTGAAGGAGCTGTAATTAGAGATTTGCATACTGAATATAAATTTGGTTCTCGTCCTGCTACAATGATGAAACTTAAAAAGTTCGACGATGCTGAATTTGAATGTATTGGTGTTGAACACACTGGAAATCCTGATGATAAAATAGGATTTAATGTTAGATTAGTTCTCAAGAACGATATTAATGATTTAGTATTTAGTTGTACTTTAACTGGTACTGTTAATGAACGATTAGATATTCTTAATAATCCACCTATCGGAAAGTCTGTAACTGTTAAGTTCTATGAAAGAACTAAAAATGGTTTACCTTTCCATGCAAATGTTGTTGGAATTAGAGATTATGAAAAGTGATGAAAACTGTTGGAACTATTACTGAAATATTTGATTTATTCTATAAAAGAATAGATAATATAAGTATTCATACAAAGTATACTGCTGAAAATGGTAAATACGGTTATGAATTAAAAGATGGTATTCTTTATTGTAGAGGTAAACAAATTGGTGTTTGTAATAAATTCGTACCGTTTGTTATAAGACTAAACAATATTGAAGACTATCTTTATAGACCACCTGTTAAACTTAAAAATCAAAAGATTCGAGGTAAAATTAATGTAGATATTTATAATATTTGTAG
>ERZ779875.2368-NODE-2368-length-10166-cov-5.571259_pt1 | contig 10166 bp, 8 predicted proteins | sample MGYA00511246_ERZ779875 | MGnify/ENA primary metagenome ERZ779875 (study PRJEB29588, sample SAMEA2155093) | human gut metagenome | biome: human gut; feature: human-associated habitat; material: faeces | place: Denmark | collected 2008/2010 ... | reverse complement strand
CCGTATCCGCACGGCGGGTCATGGCCTGGATGCCGGTGGACGCGAGGGCGCCGAGGCCGCCTTCGGCGGACATGGTGTTGACGACGGTGTTGCCGTCAACAGCAGCTTCGACGAAGGGGTTGTCGGTGGTGGCCGTCGTAATGCCGTTAACAACAGTTCCTGCTGCATCGGTCAGCGTGATAGTGCCAACGGTGGCGTTTGTGATGCCGAGTTTGCCACCGTCAAACAAAATGGTAGAGGCACCTTCAAACACAGCATTGTCGCCGATAGTAGCTTGATCGATGACAAGAGCCCCGTTGGACTTGACGATAACGCTCTTAGCGACGTCGGTTGTTACAGCATGGTGACTGTTTGGATCAATCACGATACTGCCTGTGTCGCTGAGTGCCATGGGGATTCCAACATAGACCAAGGATTCAACAGAATCAAAGCCGTCAAGTTTGGACACAGCGTTTTGTGCGGAAGAAACATCTGTACCAAAGACGACAAGCGCTCCGTTACCAGCAGTAACATGAGTTCTGAGAGTTTTGTTATCAAGGTTGCCAATGGTTACAGAAGATTCGCCGTAAGTAGGATCTACAAAAATGGAACCGCCGTCCATAGACAGAGTCTGGATAGACATCGAAGCCCCGTTCCCATCGTTTTCGCCAACAGTAATGTTGCCGATTCCCGACAATTTATCAACAATCAACTTACTCTCATTGATTACGTTCAGAGATGTGCCCGTAGTTAGCTCAATGGATGAAAGCGATGAGGTTTTATCTTTCCCTTGCAACGTCAAAGTAGCATTGTTATCGATGTTAATGGTGTCAAAACCAGTAAGTGCGGCAGTAGCGTGGTCACTAGTTATGGAGAGATTTGAATCGTTTTCAGTGGCCTGCAGATTGGCGTTAAGCATACTGATGGTAGCTAACGTGCCACTCTGAAGACTATCTAACCAAGTTTTGGTATATGTGCCATCGTCTGTAATCGCAAAAACAGAACCTTTGGCCGCTGAAATAGCGCTTTTGACCTGTGCTGAATCAGTGCCAAAAGCCTTGCCTGTCAGCTGTTCGAAGGAAGTCTGAAGAGTACCTGCTGTCAGCGACAATTTAGCATTATCGAGAGTGAGCGAATCTACTTTGTATGTTCCGCCGTTCAGAATAAGTTGTCCGTTGTTAGCGGCCGAAATGTTGCCGTTGAAGGAGAGGTCTTTTTTCTTTCCGGTGGCAGTAATTTCGACTTGGTTGGTCTCTTGGCCTTTACCGATGATTGAAACGTCACCGGATATGACGGAGCCATCCCCCAGTTTAAGGTTTACGACATTGCTGTCGTTGGCGTTATTGTATTGTCCCGCATTGCCCCAAACGTTGATGTTGCCGGTGATAGCGGCATTCTCTGCGGTAACAGAAACATGGGTATTACGGGAGAAATTGCTGACAGCACCATTGGTTTTGGTGGATTCTTTGCTTTCGTTCAGACTGCCGACATTGATATCACCGTTCAGACTCAGGGTTTTCGCCTTGATGTTAAACGCGGCTTTCTTGCCGTTGTTATCTACAGCACCATAGACACCGTTAATGTTGCCGTTCAGTACCATGGAGTTTTTAGCAGTCAGATTGACAGCACCCCAAGTTCCCGTACCCAGGACGCCGCCCCCTAATTTTTTGGTGCCTGTCAACGAAACATCATCGGCGGTTACGTTAATGGTCGAGCCTTCATTAAACTGCAGCAGAGCAACGCCTGCGTCGTCACCGGTTGCTGTAGCTTGGAAGAGTTTTGCATTGACATTGGCTACTGCACTGGCGGCTTCACGAGTATGAATTGCAGTATAGGCCGAGGAGGAAATAAAGGAATCAACATCAATGTTCAGGGTGGCATTGTCGCCTACAACATAAAGACCGTGTCCCGAACCTGTTTGGGTATAAGAGTTTGCAAAAATGTTTAAAGTAGAGCCCTTATCTACACGGCCAATAAAGTAGGGATCAGAGTCTCCAGTGCCAACGTTGTTTAGAGAGATACTGTTGACTCTGCCGTCTTTTTGTCCGAAGGAAAGAATACCATTATTGTGAACCCACACGTTTCTGGACGACACAGAAGGAGAGGAGACGTTGATGGTAATATCTTTTCCCGATGATCCGATGATAGAGCGTCCGCCATCAAGGTTTACGCCATAGGCAGCACCTTGGGTTGAAGAAACATTAAGGTTTAGATTGCCTTTGATATTAATTAGAACTCCGTTGGACACAGTTTGCGTTCCCGAAAGGCCTGTAGCATTAGCCTTCTCAGATTTGACATTAATATCGGCATCCTCAAGGATAATGCCCGCCCCATCCAGATCTACGATCCCTGTGGTGCTGGTGTAATAAGAGTCATAAGCAGCCAAACCAGTTGCAGTGCCCCCAATTGCCGACACATCAATGTTGGTGGTGTTTCGAACATTGATTTGCCCACCGCCGGCTTCAAGTCCTATGGCATCCGCGGCCCCAACTTTTCCTTCAGGGGCTGTGGTTGTGTAGTTTTTGCCGTCGGTAGAAAGTTCTTGATCCGCAGGGGCCAATGTTTCTCCTAAAGATTTAACAGTGACATTAAATACTTTGGCATTGCTATTGATCTCTCCGTAAGTTGCAAGGGCTCCAACAACTGCGGTACGGCGATTAGCGTCGGTGGCTCCTGTATCAATGCGATCTACAGACGATTCAACGTTCAATGTTACTGAATCACCGTTGAAATTAATGATCGCATTATTGTCTCTGTCCCCATAGGCCTCTAACGCGATTGCAAACTTGCCATTTATGTAGGGAGTTTTTGTAGTAAGGATAGTGTTCGTAGCATTGAAGTTGGTTGTGCCACCATAATTCGTAAAGGCTGAAGCTTCCGAGTTGCCCGTGCCAGTGTGGTTGGTTTCAAGGTAGATATGAGTGAAATCACCTGCGAACGTGGCATTGCTATTGGTGCCGAATTGATACAGGGCTCGAACAGCAGCCGGATACGGATGGGTATCGTTGTTGGCTTTGAGAGAAAGCTCAGTGTTGTAAATAGTTCCTTGAGCGTCAGATTTAATTTGCATGCCGATAGGAATCGTGTCACCGGGAAGTTCGGGGCGATCAAAAATAAACGAATTGCCTTGGGGCGTGTTGGTGGAATCCCAAACGACAGACGGACTATTGGTGGTTGCAAAGGTAACGGACGAACTAAGCAATCCTGCTACGGCGATGCAAAGAGCAACTTTGTTTTTTCCAGAACGCTGCACCGACCCCGTGATCTCGTTGGCGACCATCAGCGCCCCGCGAGCCTTATTGAACACGATCTTGAATGTCTTATTCATAGAGTGGATCTCATTTTCCGTCGGACGGAGGTCGGTGTAATACAGAACTCCGTCCGAGATTTGACAGTAATTCCAATATGCGCCAAACATACCCCCCCCCCGAGGGGGTTGTCAAAGAATGAGTGCACTGATTTTCAACACGCTCGGAGCAACATTTCAGCATCCGCTTCGGAATCCCCTGAAAACAGGGACTTCCGGAAACTGTCCTGAAACTATGAAAGTGTGTCCCAAAAACAACACTTCGAAAAAACGGCGCAGGGCGTTCCGAGGAAAACAGCCGCTGTGCCGATCGCTTTTTAGGGCAAACTCTGTAGAAAAAAACGAAATTCCGCGGACGGAATGAGAGTGACTCTTACTACGAAAACACCTTTAAAAACAACATATATAATGTGCACGACTTCGCAAAAAGACAGGCGTTGTCTGTCTGCGCCTTGACCGTTGCCCCTGATAACGAACGGCAAAGCGTGAGGAGAATCGAAGCGGCGGCTCCCGCAGCGGTAGCGGGAAACCGAAAACACCGACGGCCCAGATCAAAAAAGGCCGCGGTGTAAGAGCAGCGGCACCTGCCGCTACCCGAGGCGCCTAAAATGCGCCCGCTCTCGGTTTTTAAACGCAGGGAAAGAATCCCCTGCCTATATCCAACATATAGAAAGGACAATCAAAATGGTGTTGAATCAGACGACGAAGTACGGTCTCTTTTTCGTGGGAGGTCTCGTAGTGGGCGTTTTGGGTGCCGTAGCGATCGCCAAGGGTAAGAAGTTCGGCGGCGTGAAGCCCCTTGTGAGCTCTTTGCTTTCTGCCGGCATCGACGTGAAGGACAAGGTACTCGCGGGCGTGGAAGGCGTGAAGGAAGATCTGGCCGACGTTGTGGCCGAAGCCCAGGTGAAGTCTCAGGAACGCCGTGAAGCCAAGGAAGTGAAGGAAGCGGCGGAAGTTGCCGTTGAAGAAGTGAAGGAAGAAAAGAAGCCTGCCGCCAAGAAGACGGTGCGCCGCACCCGCAAGGCAAAGAAGGCGGAACCCGCCGTTGAAGCTGTTGCCGCTTAATTACTTCTCTCCGATAAAGCCTGAAAGCCCGGCTGCCTGCGTAAAAACAGGCGGTGCAGGGCTTTCTCGCTATGGAGAAAATGAAATCGAAACGATTCTCAAATAAAAATTCCATTCGTTTCGACGCAAAACCATTCAATCAGCCTGAATAAACACAAAGCAAAAGAGCTATGAAGTTTTATCTTGCTCACAGCGTCGGCCGCCGCATGCGCTGGCGCACGGACAATGTGATGAGTGCTGCGACGGGGCGGGAGATCGCCGCCGCGGTAGGCGCGATCAACGGCATCACGAGCGTCAAGGTGAATGCCTTGACGGGGAGCGTACTCGTTACCTACGCGCATGAAGACGCAAAGACCGCGCTCATCCGTTACTTGGCGGGACTGGAAACGAAGCCCGTCATTTTGAAGCGCAAAAAGGCGGTGAAGGCTGCGACGAAGAAAGTCACCCTGCGCGAGGAACTCTTAGAGGAAACCGACGTCGTCGAAAACCGGACGACGGCGATTGTGAAGGGGGTTTCTGATCTGATGAAGCGCGCGGTGGCCGGAATGCCGGTCGTCGACACCGTGAAGCGTCCCTTCATGAGCGAAACGGCGCTCGCGGCAAAGGACGAAGCTGTCGACTTGGATTTCTCGCCCTTGGCACGTTGGTTGGTGCTGCGTCCGGTGCTGCCGATGTTGATCAACACCGCGAACGTTTTTCTCGGAGCCATTCCCTACTTCTTCCGCGGGGTGAAGAACCTCTTTAAGGGAAAACTCAACGTCGAAGTATTGGACGCGTCCGCGATCGGCGTGTCGCTTTTGCTGCGCGACTTCAAGACCGCGGGGCTGGTGATTCTGCTTCTCGGCATGGGCGAAATGCTCGAGCGTTACACGCGAAAGAAGTCCTTGGCGAGCCTCGCGGATCAGTTGGCTCTCAAGGTTGACCGTGTTTGGGTGCGTCAGGGCGACGCCGTCATCGAAAAGGCCTTGAAAGACATCACGACCGAAGACGTCATCGTCGTTCGTACGGGAAACACCATCCCGGTGGACGGCAAAGTGGTGGCAGGCAACGCCGCAGTAAACCAGGCGACGATGACCGGGGAACCCCTGCCGGTGCACCGCGAATCGGGCGGAACCGTGTTTGCGGGGACGGTCGTCGAAGACGGCGAAATCGATATTCAGGCGACGAAGATGGGGGACGGCACGCGTCTGAACCAGATCGTCAAATTTATTGAAACCTCTGAAAAGAGTAAAGCCGGCATTCAGGGAAAGGCGGAACATTTGGCCGATGCCATCGTGCCCTTTAACTTCGCGCTGGCGGGGTTGGTGTTCCTCTGCACGAGAAGCCTCGCGCGTACCGCGGCCGTCCTGATGGTGGACTACTCCTGCGCGCTGCGTCTTGCGACGCCCTTGGCGATTTTGACCGCCATGAAGCAGGGCACAAAGAGCGGCGTGCTCGTAAAGGGCGGTCGTTACCTTGAAGCCTTGGCGGAAGTCGACACCGTGGTGCTCGATAAGACGGGAACGCTCACGCAGGCGTCGCCGCAGTTGTCCGACGTGGTGTCGCTTGACGCCGAACGCGACGAAAAAGAAATCCTGGGGCTGGCGGCGTGCCTCGAAGAACACTTCCCGCACCCCGTGTCGCGGGCCGTGGTGCGCGCGGCGCAAGCGCAGGGCGTGAACCACTACAACGAAGAACACGACGCGGAAGTGAAGTACGTCGTGGCGCACGGCATCTGCTCGTCGGTGGACGGTCAGAAGGTCATCATCGGTTCGCGTCACTTCGTGGAAGAAGACGAAAAGGTGGATGTGACGGCAGGGTTGCCGCATGTGGAGCGTCTGGCCGCCGAAGGGAAGTCGGTGCTCTACATGGCTCAAGGCGGCAAGTTGATCGGCATTCTCGGTATCGTCGATCCGCTGCGTCCGGAAGCAAAGGACGTCATCCGCGAACTCAAAAAGCGCGGCATCAAGCGCATCGTCATGCTCACCGGGGATGACACACGCACCGCGAAGAATGTGGCGGGTCAGCTGGGCATTACGGAATTCCGGGCGCAGGTGCTGCCCACCGATAAGGCAAGCCACGTTTTGGCGCTGAAGAAAGAGGGCTGCAAGGTTCTCATGATCGGCGACGGCGTAAACGACAGCCCCGCGTTGTCGAGTGCCGATGTCGGCGCCACCCTGAAGGAAGGGAGCGACATCGCGCAGGAAGTGGCGGACGTGGTGCTCACCAACAACAACCTTGCCGATCTGCCGATGGCGATCGACCTGGGCCGCGCCACGATGCGCCGCATCAAAGAGAACTTCACCGTTTCCGTGGGGCTCAACACGGGCTTTATGGCGGGCGGACTCTTCGGCGTTCTCACGCCGGCTTTGGGGGCGGTGCTGCACAACCTCACGACGATCGGCGTGTGTTTGAACGCCATGCGTTCGCCCACCGGTGAAAGAACGAACCCGAAGGGGTGGATCTCGCAGGCGCTAGGGCTTTTGACGGCCCCGGCTCAGACGACGAGCGGCGACGCGGCCGCGGAACAATTGATTGCCGCAGAAGAGGAGGCGTAATCATGTTGGACGAATTGAAGCAGTACATCCGTTCTTATGTGCCGGGGCGCCTTCGCCTGCGTCATCCGGGGTTAAAGGGGATTGATGCGGACACGGAGAAACTCATCGTGGAAACGGTGACGTCGGCTTCGGGCATCACGGGCTGCACGATCAACCCCGAGGTGGGGAGTCTTCTTCTCACCTGGGATCGTCACGCACTCACCGAAGAAGACCTCTTGGGGTACCTCTCCTTCTGGGCGGCGTTTATTCCGGGGGATGCCCTCGGGGAAACGATGGCGGAAGCTTCTGCGGAAGACGCAGACGAAACGGATGAAGCGGCTCAACCGTGCGCTCCCGTCGCAGCGAAGATTGTCGAAGGGAAAGCCGCGGGTAAGGAACTCGCGGCCTCTGCGATCGCGAACGCCAAGGTCTACACCGACGCGGGACTTGATGTGCTTCGTCGTCCATCTGCCGAACGCCTTGGAGCCGCCCGCCTTGTTCATCAGCGCCACCAGAATGCCCAGCATCACCAGAAAGACCAGAATGCCCACGTTGCTGCTGTCCGAAAGCTTGGCCACCATGCCGCCGTCCTCATTGAAGAACAGGGTGTTGATGGCCAGCTCCAGATTGCCGTTGGCATACAGCAGTGCACCGGATGCGATGCCCACCAGCAGAGAGGTGTACACCTCCTTGGTGTTCAGCGCCAGCACAATGGCGATCACCGGCGGCAGCAGCGAAAAGATGGTGCTGTACACCGCACAGGTATAGGTGGACGGGTCCGCGATCTTGCCGGGCGTTGCCGCTGTGCACCACAGCAGCAGGGCAAACACCAGCAGAGCTGCGAACCATGAAAGGTTCTTGTTTTTCATAACGGATTCCTCTTTTTTCAAATTTCCGGGGATGCATACCCCTCTTTGCGCAGGAAAAACTATCCCCATCGAATGCAAAGGGAGGTGTGCGCCGCGCCGGACTATAAAGCGATGTATTTTGAGCTGTTCCGGGCCAGCGTGCAGGCCGCCCAGCTCTTGCAGGACGCGCAGAAGCGTGCCGAGCAGCACCTGCTGGAAGCTGACCCGCCGCCGATCCGATTGGAGCAAACAGAGCAGACGGATGAAGAATAGTTTTCTTCGGTCAGCGTCCTCGCCCTCTCAGTCACCTTCGGTGCCAGCTCTCCCAAGGGGAGAGCCTTTGGCAAAACCGGGAACTTTACCGTACTGCCAAAGCCTCCCTCATTGAGAAAGACTTCCCCCGGCCGGGGGAAGATGTCGTGTAAGCGACAAAAAGGGGAACGGTGGCATCGCGCAGCGATGACGGAAGGAGTTTTACCCCTTCTTTGCCTCCGCCTTGGCGGCGAACTTTGCGTCGTTCACCACAAAGCGCTCGTGGGTGCCGCCGCCTACAGGGCCTTTTTCGTCGTGCAGGGCCACCTTGAAGGTGAGCTTGCGGCCTTCTACCGCCACCAGCTCGCTCTCGCAGGTCACGGTCATGCCCACGGGGGTGGGGGCGGTGTGCTCCAGCTCGAGCTTGGTGCCCACTGAGCCATTGCCCTCGCCCAGCGCGTCGGCCACGCTCATCCAGCAGGTCTTTTCCGCCAGAGCCACAAGGGCCGGGGTGGCAAACACCTCCAGCGTGCCGCTGCCCATGGTCTTTGCTGTATTGGCTGCGGTGACGAGCACGCTCTGTTCCCCGCGGATACCGGTTTCCAATGTCATATACTTTCCTCTCCTTTTGCGCGCCGTATGGCGCATTTTATTTTTGAACACCTTTATAAGATACCACATTTTGCACCAGAACGCACCCTATTTTGCACTTTTTTGTGAATTTCTCTTTTTCTTTTTGCGCAAACGGGCTGCCAAGTCCTCTTTCTTTGGGAGAGGTGGCGCCGAAGGTGACGGAGAGGACGAGGACACTGACCATGCGGCGACCTCTTTTTTGTTTTTGCCTTCCCTCCAATCCGCATCCTTATTGCGATTCAAAAACGCAAATTTTCTGCGTTTTAAGGCAAATTTCATCAATTTAGAGCAGACGCCGAAAATCTTTAAAAAAGCCTTGACAAGGAGCATTCCGCGTGCTACTATGAACACATGAACAAGCGTTCATGTGAATCCACAACGAAGGGAGATGTCAACATGGCGGAAATAAAGGAAGCAATGCCCGCGCCGCAGCCGGAAGCCTTGGATATGCCGGACGACGAGGTGCTGTACGAGCTGGCCGACCTGTTCCGGGTGTTCGGCGACTCCACCCGCATCAAGATCCTGTATGCACTGCACGACAACGAGCTGTGCGTGCAGGACATTGCAAACGCCGTGCAGCTGAGCCAGTCGGCGGTGAGCCATCAGCTGCGGGTGCTCAAGGATTCCAAGCTCGTGCGGTTCCGGCGCGAGGGCAAAACCGTTTACTACGCACTGGACGATGACCATGTGCGCAGCATCCTCTCCATGGGGATGGATCATATCGAAGAATAACGAAAGGCTGGTATTACTTATGAAGAAGAGCTACAAGATCGAAGTGGACTGCGCAAACTGCGCTCAGAAGATGGAAGACGCTGCCAACACCGTTGCAGGCGTGGCAAATGCTACCGTCAGCTTTATGACCCAGAAGATGAAGGTGGAGTTCTCTGAAGGTGCAGATCCCCACGACACCATGGTGAACGTTCTGGCCGCCTGCAAGAAGGTGGAGGACGACTGCGAGATCTTTGACATTTAAGTGCATTTTCTCCCTTCAAAATGCCCCGCTCCCCTTCGGGGGAGTTTTTTATACGCCGCATTTTCGTGTTGAAAAAAATCCGCAGTTTTCAACACTTTCCACCCGGTTTTCAACACTGTTTGCGGAAAATCCACAAAACAGACGGCTAAAAGTGCTTTTTCGCCGGAAAAACTGCGTGGAAAACCCGGGTAAAACCGTGGAATATCCATTTTTATGGGGAAAAATTGTTGAAATCCCCCGCCCGCCGCAGCGGATGCGGCCCAGGATCCCGCAAAAAGGAGAGTTTTGTATGAACAAAAAGCAGAAAAAGACCCTGTACCGCATCATCGCTGCGGTGGTGCTGGTGCTCATCCTCAAGCTGCTGCCCCAGTTCCCCACGCCGGTGGAGCTGGCGCTGTACTGCATTCCGTATCTGGTGGTGGGCTGGGACGTGCTGCGCAAGGCACTGCTGGGCATCAAGAACCGCCAGCCCTTCGATGAGTGCTTCCTGATGGCCGTTGCCACCGTGGGTGCCTTCGCGCTGGGCGACTACGTGGAAGGCTGCGCCGTTATCATCTTCTACCAGATCGGCGAGCTGTTCCAGAGCGTGGCCG
>ERZ779875.2363-NODE-2363-length-10173-cov-4.883771_pt1 | contig 10173 bp, 9 predicted proteins | sample MGYA00511246_ERZ779875 | MGnify/ENA primary metagenome ERZ779875 (study PRJEB29588, sample SAMEA2155093) | human gut metagenome | biome: human gut; feature: human-associated habitat; material: faeces | place: Denmark | collected 2008/2010 ... | reverse complement strand
ATCGCGTTTGTCTGGTCTGCGGCGAAGCCGCTGCCCTGCCAAATGCACCGGGCGGGGCATGGCCCCACACCCCATTTTCGGGCAGAAGCCCACACCCACTTTTAGCTACGATTGGAGAAAAACATGAAAAAAGATATCAAATTCAGCACGCGCATGGCGTCCGCTGACCGTGAGAAGATCAAGGCACTGGCGGCGAAGGCCCACATGTCCATGAGCGACTATGTCACCGCCTGCTGTCTCGGCAAGCGGATCGTGGTCATCGACGAGCAGAAGGAACTGCTCCGCCAGCTCAAGGGCATCGGCAGCAACATCAACCGCCTCACCGTTCTTGCCAACATGGGCAAGGTGCAGGTCATCGGTCTGGAAAAAGCTGCCGGTGAGCTGTCCGAGGTCAGCGCCGCGTTGCGGGCTGTCATGGAAGGTCGGTGAGCCGTATGGCCATCGTACATTTTGTGAACTACAAACGGGGCACACAGTCCCGCGCCGCCATGCGCGGCGTGATGCTCTACGTCATGCAGGAAAAGAAAACTACATGGGAGGGCGCGCCGCTCGTCAGCGGCATCAACTGCCAAGTGCAAAGCGTCTACGACGATTTCCTGAACACGAAGCTGCTCTACCACAAGGACGGCGGCGTGATGTTCTACCACATGGTGCAGAGCTTTCCAAAAGGCGCGGCGGTCGATCCCCGGCAGGCTCACGAAGCCGCGCGGCGGCTGGCGGAATACTTTGACGGCTGCGAGGTGCTGGTCTGCACCCATGTAGACCGGGAGCACATCCACTCCCACTGCGTCATCAACTCCGTCAACTTTGAAACCGGCAAAAAGCTGCACATGGCGAAGGAACAGATCCAGGAACTGATGCGGCGCAACGATGCGATCTGTCAGGAGATGGGCCTGCCAGTCTTTGACGTGCCAACGCAGCAGGCCCGTGGCATGGGCGGCGCGGAGTATCACACAGCGCTGAAAGGTCAAAGCTGGAAGCTGCGGCTCATGAACACCATCGACGAGTGCATGAAATACGCCGCCGACAAGGACGCCTTCGTTTCCCTGATGGCATCCGAGGGCTATGCGGTGCGCTGGGAGAGTGGCCGCAAGTACATCACCTACACCACGCCGGACGGACTAAAATGCCGCGATAACAAATTACACGAAGAAAAGTATTGCAAGGAGGCCATGGAACATGAATTCAGAATCAGAGCAGAGATTGTCTCTGCAAGAACTCAAGCAGCGCAACACCCAGCAGACAGCGCTTCCGACGCCGACACCACCTCACGAAGCGTGTCCCTCGAAAGCGGACTGGGAGCGAATGATGAAATACATGGATGCACTGTGGTGCCATGCGGATCGGCAGACGGATCTGTTGGAGAGCGTCAGCAGGCAGATGTCACAGCTTCCCACACGGACGCAGCTGGACGATCTGCTGAAGACGGTGCGGCATCTGGAACAGATGACCGAACAGGCTGGGAAACGGAACGAGAAACATTTTTCTCTGCCCGGCATCAGACTGCCCAGACTGCGGCTACCGCACCTGGATGGCCCCACATGGGCGGTCCTGCTGATGGGGACGGCAGTGTTGCTTCTGCTGTGGTGGGGCTTGGATACCGTCTGGAGCAGCTCCAGCCTGCTGCCCCTGTGATGCCTGTACAGCACTACACCGACAGAAAGGCCTTGCAAAAAGAACGGGAAAAGAAAATCGCCCTCGGTCACAAGGCTGATGACCACGAGGACGAGGTGAGTCATGACTGGCAGCAGACCATGTGAGGTCTGCTATTTTTATTGCCCGAATTGACTTTGGGAGAAAGGAACGCTATGGGTAGAAAGAGAAAAGAATCCAATATTGTAAGCGTCATGTACTCCTATGTGGGTACGGACGATCAGTTTGATGATTTTCTGAAAATGATGATCCACGACTATCTGTCTGTGGATCATCCATATACAAATCGAACCGCCGATTTTGTTGTTAAAGTAGAAACAGAAGTCGCCTGACTTGTTTTGATAGCTATTCAAAAAATTGTGTGCTATGGTGTGTCGTGCATGATCGGCACACCATAGCGGAAAGGAACGATTATGAAAGTCTGGCTCTATTATCGGCTGTCCAGAGATGAGGATGAAGAACTGAATTCTCTGAATAACCAGCGGAAAATCATATATAACTTTGCGGTCAGCAACGGCCACGAGGTGGTGGGCGAATCCTTCGATGACAATGTCAGCGGTATGCACTTCAACCGTGAGGGTATCGACAAAATCTATGAGGTGGTCGAAGCGGGCAAGATCGAAGCGATCATCGTTAAAGACCTGTCCCGCCTGGGCCGTCACCGGACGCAGACCGCACTCTTTATCGACTACCTCCGAGAACATGATGTGCGGGTCCTGTCCGCAACGGAAAATATCGACACCTTCAATGAGAACGATGATCTCATCATCGGCTTCAAGGGGCTGGTCAACGACTTCTATGCCCGCGACGGCAGCCGTCGTGTTCGAACTGGCTACCGCCAGAAACAAAAGGAGGGCATCGTAACCATCCCACCCTTTGGCTACTTCAAGGACAAGAACACAAAAAAGGTCGTTGTCGTAGAAGAAGCCGCCGAAACGGTCCGGCTGATCTTCTCCGCCTATGTCGGCGGCAGCGGCATGAAGGCCATCGCCCGCACACTGAATGAGCAGAGAAGAAAAACGCCCGCGCTCATGCAGATGGAACTGCTAAATAAGCGCCTGCCCAACACCCAGGATGGCATCCTCAAGAAATATTTGTGGGACGCAACGATGGTGGCCCGGATCTTAAGAGATGAAAGCTATATCGGTACCCTGATCTGCCACAAGAGCGAGCGCAATAAAATCAATAAGACCTTCCGCTTCACAGACCTGGAGGAGCAGTTCCGGCATGAAAATTATCTGCCAATGATCGTGACCCGTGAGATATGGGAGCAGGCGCAGGCGCTCCTTACAGAGCGCAAAGAGAAAAATGTCCGTGCGGGCACCAACCGGGGCATCCTCCGGTACGGCGGATTGCTTCGCTGTAAGGACTGTGGCCGAACCTTTATCGGGAAGCGCATTAAGCTGAAAAGCGGGGAACGGGTCGCCTATGTCTGCGACACCTACCATCGGTATGGCAAGGAACACTGCTCATCTCACATGGTGGACGAGGAAACATTGGACAGATTGATTGGTGCGGAGATCCTGCGAACAAAGAAAATGTATGAGGAAAACTGGTCGCGGATGGAATGGCTCATTGAGAGATGGACACCGAAGGCTACCACGGCCAATGCCAAAATAAGTAAACTGCAAGAGCACATTCTCTTACTGGAGGAGGAAGTGGAGGTGATCCTGATGGAACGCATTCGGGATAAGGCCAACGCGGAACGCTACGACCGCATGATCGCCAAGCGCGAGGAGCAGATCGCAGAGGCCAAGAAACAAATTGAAGAATTGCAGAATATTTCAGAAATGCTCCGCAGCCGACAGACCAGGCTGAAGCGGGACATCAGCCTGATCGACGACATCCTGCGAGAGGGTAAAATGTCAGAAGCACATCTGAGAATGCTGGTGGAGAAGATCCTCGTTCATGAGGAGGACGGCAGGCTGGATTTGGAGATCCGGCTGAAAGCGCCCTTCCGTGACCATCTGGACGTCTTCGAAAACGGAGCGCAGACAGATTGTTTCCCCACCGCAGATTTTGACTATGACAGGCTGGGTGCGGCGATCTACGGCGATTATTATGCGGGGTAGGTGATAACAGGTGCGGGTATGGCTCTATGCGCGGCTTTCTAACGATGATGCCCGTGAGATGAACTCCCTGCTAAATCAGCAGGAGATCTGCCAGGCGTTTGCCGAGCAGCACGGGTACATCATCGTAGGACAGTCCTTCGATGACAACATAAGCGGCATGAGTTTTGACCGCCGTGGGCTGGACGAGCTCACGGCAGCTGTGGACGCTGATAAAATTGACGCTGTCATCGTAAAAGACTTATCCCGGCTTGGCCGCCATAGGACCCAGACCGCATTGTTCATCGATTATCTGCGGGAACACCAGGTGCGAGTGATCTCTGCCACGGAGGGCGTTGATACATTCCGCGACGAAGATGACTTGATCATCGGCGTCCGCGGCCTGATGAACGATTACTATGCAAAGGATATTGGCAAAAAGATCCGGGCGGGATACCGCCAGAAGCAGAAAGACGGCATCGTGATCACGCCGCCCTTCGGCTACTGGAAAGACAAAAACACGGTGCAGATCAAGGTTGACACAGAAGCAGCGGTCACGGTGCAGCTCATCTATTCTCTGTACTTGCAGGGGTGTGGGCAGAAAGAAATTGCCCGGCGGCTCAACGCTGCGGGGCGAAAGACACCGGCGCAGCTCCGAGCTGAACGGTGCGGCAGAGAGGTCCGGCATACGCACAAAACCCGTGACGGTCAGTTCCTATGGACATATGCCAGTGTGAAAAACATCTTGGTGGAAGAAGCGTACGCCGGCGTGCTGAACAACCACCGCAGAGAATACAACAACGGTAAGGCCAAGCATATAGATAAAACCGACTGGTATCGTCATGAGGGATTCTTTCCTGTGATCATCGGAAAACAGGAATGGGAGCAGGTACAGCGCTTGCTCAAACAGCAGGCTCGCCCCGCAAACGGCAATCAGGCCAAGCACCGTTACGCAGGACTGCTGACCTGCCAGGAATGTGGGAATACGTTCATTCCTATGATCCGCTGCTGGAACGGCAAGAGTCGTGTGGAATATGTGTGCCGTGGATACCACCGGAATGGAAAATCTTATTGCTCCTCCCACCGTATCCATGAGGAGGTACTGGATGAACAGGTGTGGGCGCTTGTTTCCGCAGTTCGTGACAGCCGTGCGGAAGAACTGAAAAAGCTGGCACAGCTGCAAAAAATATGGGCGTTGAGGAAACCGGTCCTCGACGCCCACATTTTGTCGTTGCAGGAGAAGGTACAGAAGCTGGAGATGGAAGTAGATGAGATTGTGATGGAAAAAATGAGTTGTAGGAGTTGATAATAGTTTTTTGTCTTTACGATCTATTGGTTTCAAGACCTCCTACGCATCGTTCACACTCTTTCTGTTCAAATAGCATTTCACGTTCTTAGATTAAGGCATCTCAAACTTTACTTATACACGATGATGGTGGAGTAATCGTCCACTGTGTTAGGTTTTATTTATACTTTAATATTGGCATTGCTTTGAAAGCGAGATCTAAGTCCGTAAGATTTTCGCCTTTTTGCGCTGCTTGTTCTTGTCGCTGAAGAAGTATTCGGTATCCTTGATCATAATCTGCGGGAGGAAATAGATTTTCTTGGGATAGAAGCGCGCCACCAATAAGTTCGTCTGCCAAACTCAGAGGAATACGAAGGATTGCTACGACGTCTTTTGCAAACGAATAATCTCCACGGTTCATATTTTTCTTATTAGAATTCATTTTAACAGTCCAACCATGTTGCGCACCAGGCCGTAGAAAAACAGAAGGCAATGCACGTCGTAAATCTACAACGGTCATTCTGGAATTTGAATATATGCCAGAATGTTGCGTTGTTTCGTGTTCCGGAAGTGTGTCTGCAACAAACAACAACAAGTATAAGTATTGGTCCTCCGCAAACGTCAGTTTATACGAATAATTCTTAATTACTTGATTAATCTCACTCTGCGACTCGCTAATAGAAGTATTGCTTGTGGCTTTTTTTAGCTCATTAAAGAATTGATACCTAATATGCGATACCGAATCTAAGCGATCTTTTCTCGAAAGTTTGAGGGTGCGTTTTTTATAAAAGCACTCCACTGGCATTCCGATTTCATTTTTAGTGGAAACCCACTGATACAATCCAAACCAAAGGGCAATCCAATGATTATCTACAAAGTCCATGCAGCGTGTACTGCTCCCATAATGTTGAAGCATAGATTCAATAACCACGCGTAATTCTACATTGTTATCCTCTTTGTCGCTGTCGAAATTGTATGCAATTTGTTTTAATAAATCTGGATCATTGATAATGGCTTCGATATGCTTGTCGAGAGATTCGACATTTGCCTTTGCCTCAGAATTCCAGCGACGTTTCACTGCCTTTAATCCTTCGCCTTTAACTGGATGCAGATGACAAAAACTTGGCAACAAATCATTATATCCCCCGTTTTCACCGCAATACAATCTTGTTTGTCCGCGGTACAAAACCTTTCCAGCATTTGAATTGATAAGCATCACATAACCAATTATGGCGTTCAACCCATGCATATTGTAGACGGAAAAAATTGGGACTTGTGCTTTATAATCCGGTGCAGACCCAACGTTCCACATATCATAGAACTCAGTTCCAGGGATGATTTGATCTTTACTGATCACAACCGGACAACAATTTTTCTGTTCAACTTCTGACATTCCCGTGATTCCTTTCTACCTGATCGATAATATTTTTTATTATAAGTTTGGCGCAAAGCATGGGAGGACAGTTACATGTGAACGCAGACATTTTTACCGCATCGATACTACCCACTGTTCATCTAATAAAACATTTTTGGTATAAGAAAACGGACTAACTAATGACTATTATAACATTAGTCAGTCCGTTCATGGTGCGGGCGACAGGACTTGAACCTGCATGCCTCGCGACATATGAGCCTAAATCATACGTGTCTGCCAATTCCACCACGCCCGCATATGAACAGCCGGAGGATACCTTCGACTGTTATTTATTCTATTAGATCACTCGCAGAAAATCAAGTAGAACGAAAAACCTACACTGAGGTGACATCACCTAAATCTCGCATGTCTGCCAATTTCATCATGCCCGCATATATTTTACTATATCATATCTCTTTCACGGCGGCAAGGAGAAAATTCGTTGCAATGCGCGCCTGCGCGATTTATAATGAAGCAGCGCGCGATTTATGACCGCGCAGCACCGACTATAGGAGGACTCCGCCGTGCAGAACGCTTATCCGGACTATTATCCGCTTTTCCATTGCATCGCCGACCGCTGCCGACACAACTGCTGCATCGGCTGGGAGATCGACGTGGACGGGGATTCCCTCGCCGCCTACGATCAGATCGGCGGCGAGATGGGCGAGCGCCTGCATAAATGTATCGACCGCAGCGGCGAGATGCCGCACTTTCTCCTCGGCGAGCAGGAGCGCTGCCCGTTTTTGAACGGCAAAAACCTCTGCGATCTCATTTTATACGGCGGGGAGGGTATGCTCTGCCAGATCTGCACCGACCACCCGCGCTACCGCAGCTTTTTTTCGGAGCGCACGGAGATTGGCGTTGGCCTCTGCTGCGAGGAGGCCGCGCGCCTCATTTTGACCAGGCCGGAGAAGACAACGCTCGTCGTGACGGGCGAGGGGGAGCTCGACGAAGAGGAGACGGCGCTGCTCACGCTGCGTGACCATCTTTTCGCCATCGCACAGAACCGCGAGGAACCGATCAATCAGCGGATGGAACAAATTTTGTCGGCCTGCGGTGCACACGTGCCGGACGTCCCGCTTGCGCAGTGGGCAGAATTTTATCTCTCGCTCGAGCGTATGGACGAGGTGTGGACGGGCATTTTGGAAGCGCTGCGCGAGCACGCAGATGAGTTGCCGCTCGACGATTTTGCCGCGCACATGAAAGGACGCGAGACGGAGTATGAGCAGCTGCTCGTCTACTTCCTCTATCGTCACGTGCCGACGGCGCTCGACGACGGGGACGTGAGCAGCAAGGCGGCGTTCGCCGTGCTGTCTGTCCGGCTACTTTTCTCGCTTGGTGCGCTGCACCTTTTGCTGCACGGCGAGTTCACGGTGGAGGATCAGATCGAGCTCTGCCGGCTGTACAGCGCGGAAGTCGAGTATTCCGACGATAATATGGACGCGCTCTTCGACGCACTGCTGTAACAAAAATGCCGCCCGGTTCGACACGGGGCGGCATTTTTTGCACTTTTTGGTTGATTCTTATGTAAACCTGTGGTATCATGGAAAGACATTTTAGAGAGTGGGCGTTTTCGCCCGATCCCGGCAAAAGGAGAGAAACGAGATGAAGCAGAACATGAGAAAGAGATCGCCGCTGGCTGTGCTTCTGGCGCTGTGCCTTGCCATGCAGCTCTGCGTGCCCGCCGCGATGGCGAGCAATCGGCTGATGCGCGCGGGCGACGCGGCCATTGCGCAGATCGAAGAGGAAGAGGGCTTCCGCGCGGAGAAGTATTCCTCCGGCGGCAAGTGGTACATCGGCTACGGCACGGAGTGCGGTGCCGAGGATTATCCCGAGGGCATCACGCGCGAAGAGGCGGAGCTTCTTCTGATGAGCAAGGTCGAGGCGTATGAGGCCAAGCTCAACGACTTTTTTGACCGCTACGACGTCACGCCCACGCAGGGGCAGTTCGACGCGCTGATCTGCTTCAGCTACAATTTCGGCACCGGTTGGATGAGCGGCACGAGCGATTTGGTCAAGATCGCCCGCGGCGAAAAGGACGCGACGCGCCTTGAAGTGGCGCATGCGTTCGGCGAATGGTGCCATTCCGGCGGACAGGCCCAGGCGGGCCTTGCCGACCGCCGCCTGCAGGAGGCTGCTATTTATTTAGATGACAGCACCCGCGCGGCGGAGAACGAGTTTGCGTATCTCATCATCAATATGGAAAGCGGTACGTCCTACGAGACGGACTTTGCCGTCTACGAGATCGGCAAGACCTACGGTAGCTTCCCCAAAGCGGAAAAGCTCGGCTACGGCTTTGCCGGCTTCCAGACGAGCGACGGCAAGACCATCACGGAAAACAGCATCGTGAACGGCAACGCGGTCGTCACGGCGCAGTGGACGGCGACGAGCTACACCGGCAAGACCTATACCGACGTCAACAAGTCCGACTGGTTCTATAACTATGTCATGGAGCTGAGCGAGCAGGGCATCGTCGGCGGCAACGGCGACGGCACGTTTGCCCCCAACCGTCCCACGAGCACGGGCGAAATGCTCAAGCTCGTGCTGCTCTCGACCGGCCACAAGGAGCAGAAGCCCAGCACGGCGCACTGGGCAAGCGGCTACGCGACCTACGCCTATTCCATGGGCTTTGCCGCGCAGAATTACAGCGACTATCAGCTTGACAACGGCATCAGTCGCCTCGATGTGGCGCGCTTTGCGGCCAAGGCGCTGGGCTATGGCGCATCCAACACGACCTCTCCCTTTGCCGACGTGAACGACGGCTATGTGACGGCGCTCTATGAAGCGGGTGTGTTCATCGGCACGAAGGTCGGCGACCTGACGTATTTCTACCCCAACAGCAGCATCACGCGCGCGGAGGTGGCGACGATCGTTTACCGCATCTATCAGCTCAGCTCGCTCGACCAGAAGCAGAAGATCTACTACAAGGACTACACGCTCGATGTGCTCGAGGGTGTGCCGACGAACACCTATAATCAGTCTGCGTTCGTCAAGAACGGCAGCATCATGACCTACAACGATCCCAGCGTGCGCACGCGCGTCGGTATCGACGTGTCGCAGTATCAGGGCGATGTGGACTGGAACGCGGTCGCGCGCACTGATGTGGACTTTGTCATCGCGCGCGTGGGCGGCCGCGGCTACACTGTGGGCGCGATCTATGACGACACGAAGTTTGACGAGTATGCCGACGGCGCGGCGAGAGCGGGCCTTCAGGTGGGCGCTTACTTCTTCTCGCAGGCTGTGAGCGTGGCAGAGGCGCAGGAGGAGGCCTATCACGTGCTCGACAAGCTGCGCGGCCATGAGATCACGGGTCCCGTCGTCTTCGACTGGGAGGTCATCGGCAAGAGGGAGGCGCGCACCTACGGCATCGAGACCGGCGTGCTCTGCGCCGCGGCAAACGCCTTCTGCAAGATCATCAAGGACGCGGGCTACGACCCGATGATCTACATCACCGACTACGCGGGTTATGTCAAGTATGACCTCAGCGAGGTCATGGATTACCCGCTGTGGTACGCGCGCTACGATGTGGACGCGCCCTCGTTCTACTACGATTTTGCCATGTGGCAGTATTCATCCAAGGGCAGCGTGGACGGCATCAAGGGCAACGTCGATATGGACATCTGGTTCATCAAGTAAAGAAGCAAAAGAAAAGGCGATGGCCGTGCGGCCATCGCCTTTTTCGTTGCGATTTTTCTTAGAGCTCGATCAGCTCATACTCTCTCGAACCGAAGCCGAGCTCGGCGGCGGCCTCCACGGTGTGGACGCCGTTGCGG
>ERZ779875.2356-NODE-2356-length-10203-cov-3.814348_pt1 | contig 10203 bp, 6 predicted proteins | sample MGYA00511246_ERZ779875 | MGnify/ENA primary metagenome ERZ779875 (study PRJEB29588, sample SAMEA2155093) | human gut metagenome | biome: human gut; feature: human-associated habitat; material: faeces | place: Denmark | collected 2008/2010 ... | reverse complement strand
ATGTCGTGGTGGAAGAGTTCCTCACCGGCCCCGAGGTCAGTGTGCTGAGCTTCACCGACGGCAAGGTGGTCAAGCCTATGGTGTCCTCCATGGACCACAAGCGCGCCAACGACCACGACACCGGCCTGAACACCGGCGGCATGGGTACCGTCGCGCCGAACCCCTATTACACTCCGGCCATCGCTGCCGAGTGCATGGAGAAAATTTTCCTGCCCACCATCAAGGCCATGAACGCCGAGGGCTGCCCCTTCAAGGGCTGCCTCTACTTCGGCCTGATGCTCACCCCGGACGGCCCGAAGGTCATCGAGTATAACTGCCGCTTTGGTGACCCCGAAACGCAGGTGGTGCTGCCCCTGCTGGAAGGCGACCTGCTGCACATCATGCAGGCCTGCACCAACGGCACGCTGGCACAGCAGGAAGTCAAGTTCTCCGATGGTGCTGCGGCCTGTGTGATTCTGGCCTCCGGCGGCTACCCTGTGGCCTACGAGAAGGGCAAGCCCATCACCGGCCTTGTGGACGGCCAGCTGCCCGGCGAGGAAAATGTGACGGTCTACCACTCCGGCACCGCCATCACCGAGGACGGCACCCTTGTCACGGCCGGCGGCCGTGTGCTGGGTGTCACCGCCACCGGCCCGCGGCTGACCAATGCGCTGAGCCATGCCTATGAGGCGGCAGAGAAGATCAGTTTTGAAAAGCTGCACAAGCGCAGCGATATCGGCCTGCGCGCCCTGAAGGCACTGGCAGAGAAGCAGTAAGAAAGAAAACCCTCTCAGTCGCCTGGCGGCGACAGCTCCCCCGAAGGGGGAGCTTTATGCGGGAAAATGGGCAAGCCGATGCTTTCCATCGAACGCGGTACTTTCCGCCAGCAGAAAAAGCTCCCCCTTTCGGGGGAGCTGGCACGGCGTAAGCCGTGACTGAGAGGGTCGGTTCAAAGAATACAAAGGGGGAACCTACCCAATGGTCTATCGTATTTATGTGGAAAAAAAGCCCGGCTTTGATGTGGAAGCCACCGGCCTGAAAAATGAGCTGACCAGCCTGCTGGGCATCCAGTCGCTTACCGGTCTGCGTCTGCTGAACCGCTACGATGTGGAAGGCATCGACGAAGAACTGTTCAACCAGTGTGCAAACACCGTGTTCAGTGAGCCGCCGGTGGATAACACCTATGCCGAGCTGCCCGCCAGCGACGGCGTGTCCTTTGCAGTGGAGTATCTGCCCGGCCAGTTCGACCAGCGCGCCGACTCCGCTGCTGAGTGCATCCAGCTCATCAGTCAGGGCGAGCGCCCGCTGGTGCGCTCTGCCCGCGTCTATCTGCTGGAAGGCACCCTGACCGACGAGCAGGTGGCCGAGATCAAGAAATACGTCATCAACCCGGTGGAGGCCCGCGAGGCTTCGCTGGACACCAAGCAGACCCTGAAAATGGAGTACCCCGTGCCCGCCCCGGTCAAGGTGCTGGAGGGCTTCAACCAGCTGGACGAAGAGCAGCTGAAAAAGTTCATTGCGGACAACGGCCTTGCCATGGATCTTGGCGATATCGAGTTCTGCCAGAAGTATTTCCGCTCGGAGCACCGCGACCCCACCATCACCGAGATCAAGATGATCGACACCTACTGGTCCGATCACTGCCGCCATACCACCTTCTCCACCGAGCTTACCAACGTGACCTTCGGCGAAGGCGACTACTACGAGCCGATGAAAAAAAGCTACGACCGCTACTTAAGCGACCGTGAGGTACTCTACAAAGGCCGTGACGACAAATTCATCTGCCTTATGGACCTTGCCCTTCTGGCAATGAAAAAACTGAAATCCGAAGGAAAACTCGCAGATCAGGAAGAGTCTGATGAAATCAACGCATGCTCCATCGTCGTACCGGTAGATGTAGACGGAAAAGACGAAGAGTGGCTGATCAACTTCAAAAACGAGACCCACAACCACCCGACCGAGATCGAGCCGTTCGGTGGTGCAGCAACCTGCCTTGGCGGTGCAATCCGTGACCCGCTTTCCGGCAGAACCTATGTATATCAGGCAATGCGTGTGACCGGAGCCGCAGATCCGACCCGTCCGCAGAGCGAGACACTCGAAGGAAAACTTCCGCAGAAAAAACTTGTAAGAGAAGCAGCACATGGTTCCGGAGCATCAGCTCCACCCGGAAGGCAATGTAATTCTCCGCCGCATAATAGCCCGGGAGGAAGAGAAACTCCTTCCCTTTCCGCACCATGGAGCAAAGCTCCTCTTTCTGGAGCCGCTCGTCGATCTCGATCTCCTCAAGGAACACATGAAGGTCATCCTGCTCGGCGGCCGTACTGGAAGAGACGGCTGCGGCGGTGCAACCGGTTCCTCCAAAGTACATACGACAGAATCCATCGAGACCTGCGGTGCAGAGGTACAGAAAGGAAACGCACCGACTGAGCGTAAACTGCAGAGACTGTTCCGCCGCGAGGAAGTCAGCCTTCTGATTAAAAAATGCAACGACTTCGGTGCAGGCGGAGTTTCCGTTGCCATCGGCGAGCTGGCACCGGGCCTTAAGATCAATCTGGACAAAGTACCGAAAAAATATGCCGGCCTCGACGGAACCGAGATCGCCATCTCCGAGTCCCAGGAGCGTATGGCCGTTGTCATCGACCCGAAAGACCGTGAGCAGTTCCTGAAATATGCCGCAGAAGAGAACCTGGAGGCAACCGAAGTTGCAGTCGTAACCGAGGACCCGCGTCTGGTACTCTCCTGGAGAGGAAAAGAGATCGTCAATATTTCCCGTGCATTCCTGGATACCAACGGAGCACATCAGGAGAATGATGTCTTCGTAGAGATTCCAAAAGCAGAGGACACCCCGTTAAAAAGAAGCGGTGACATTGCCGACGTGAAAGAAAAATGGCTGTCCACCCTGTCAGACCTCAACGCATGCTCCCAGAAAGGTCTTGTCGAGATGTTTGACTCCTCCATCGGAGCAGCCAGCGTGCTGATGCCGTACGGTGGAAAATATCAGCTGACTGAAACTCAGGCCATGGTTGCAAAAGTGCCGGTTCCGGATGGAAAAACCAACACCGTTACCATGATGAGCTACGGCTTTGATCCATACGTATCGAGCTGGAGCCCGTATCACGGAGCAGTCTATGCCGTAACCGAGTCCCTGTCCCGCATCGTGGCAGTCGGCGGCGATTACAGCAAAGTCCGCTTCACCTTCCAGGAATATTTCCGCAGAATGACTGAGGATCCGCACCGCTGGAGCCAGCCGTTCGCAGCACTTCTTGGTGCATACGACGCACAGATGGGCTACGGCCTGCCGTCTATCGGAGGAAAAGACAGTATGTCCGGTACCTTCAACCATATCGATGTACCGCCGACACTCGTATCCTTCGCGGTTGACGTTGCAAAATTAAAAGATGTAGTATCTCCGGAGCTGAAAAACACAGGAGACAAACTCGTGTGGATCCACCTTCCAGTCGACGCACATCTGCTTCCAGAGTACGAAGGCGTCATGGAAACCTACAGAAAACTGCATGAGGATATGCAGAACGGCCGTGTGAAAGCCGCTTATGTCGTAGACCGTCAGGGTATCGCAGCAGCCGTATCCAAGATGGCATTCGGTAATGCTCTCGGCGTAACCATCGAGCACAATGTAGACGAGAGAGATCTCTTTACTCCATATATTGCAGATCTGATCTGCGAAGTTCCGGCTGAAAAAGTCGGAGAGCTGGCAAGCACCTACACCGTCATCGGTGAAGTGACAGACAAACCGGTTCTTTCCTATAAAGACACCGAAATCACCATCCGCGAGGCCGTTTCCGCATGGAACAAACCGCTGGAAAAAGTATTCAAGACCGTATCCGGTGCAGAGCTTCCGGAGGTAGATGCCCTGAATGTGGCAGCAGCAGACGAAAACGGAATTGTTGCAGACAGCTGCTATCAGGCAAAGAGCATCCACGTATGCTCCCACAAGCTGGCACAGCCGACCGTATTCATTCCGGTCTTCCCGGGAACGAACTGTGAGTATGACAGCACCAGAGCTTTCGAGCGTGCCGGTGCAAAAGTTATCACTCAGGTATTCAGCAACCTTTCCGCAGAAGACATCCGCGGTTCTGTCGATGCCTTTGAAAAAGCCATCAACCAGGCGCAGATCATCATGTTCCCTGGCGGATTCTCCGCAGGTGATGAGCCGGATGGATCAGCAAAATTCTTTGCAACCGCATTCCAGAATGCGAAGATCAAAGAAGCTGTTACCAAACTGCTGAATGAGAGAGACGGACTTGCCCTTGGTATCTGCAACGGATTCCAGGCACTGATCAAACTGGGACTCGTTCCGTACGGTGAGATTCTCGGACAGACGGAGGATTCCCCGACTCTGACCTTCAACACTATCGGACGCCATATTTCCAAGATGGTTTACACGAAGGTTGTGACCAACAAATCCCCATGGCTGGCAGGCGCCGAGCTTGGCGGTGTTTACACCAACCCGGCATCCCACGGAGAGGGACGTTTCGTAGCATCGAAAGAGTGGATCGACAAGCTGATGGCAAACGGCCAGATTGCAACCCGCTACTGCGATGTCAACGGAAACCTGACCAACGACGAGTACTGGAATGTCAACGGTTCCTACTGCGGAATCGAGGGTATCACCAGCCCGGACGGCCGTGTCTTTGGTAAGATGGCACACGCAGAGCGCCGCGACAACGGCGTAGCAGTCAACATCTACGGAGAGCAGGATCTGAAGATCTTTGAGTCCGGTGTTGCTTACTTTAAATAAAATAAAACCAAAATAGAAGATTCCCGCAGAGAGGAAGAAAGCTCCTTTCTGCGGGAATTTTTTGTCAGAAACAGTAATTTCTGATTTCGAAAGAAAAAATTTGATTATGCGCCGCGGTGCAGTTATAACGCAATATTTTGCTTTATTAACAAAAGTAATAAGGTCAAATAGTAGAAATATTCTGAAAAAACGAAAGATTTCGATAGTCTCAACACATTACATATATGACGGACCCGGAAGAGAAGGACAGCGAAATAACAGGAGGGAGAAAGAAGTGTATGAGACAAGAGAAGGAACGATTTTTTCAGATCATATTCGAGGAAAACAGTCATGTGCTGTTCCGTTATATCTGCGGTCAGTTGAACAATGACCGGGAGACGGCGAAGGATGTGCTGAACGATGTATGGGAGGTATTGGTGGTAAAATTTGAAACCGTTGCCGATCTCGAAGGAGAAGAGATGACGAAATGGCTGTTCTGTGTGGCAAAAAACAAGATCAAGAATCAGCGCAGAAAACATTATTATCAGAATGAAGTTTCCTATACACAGTATCAGAAAGAGAACAGAAATGAAGGGGAGGCGGCCGCGACAGCCGAGATTGAGGAACGAATGGTGATGCAGAACTGCATCCAGAACCTGAATCCGATGGATCAGCGCATTTTCTGGGGGAGAGCATATGGATTCAGCTACAAAGAGCTCAGCGGATTCTGCAAGAAAAGCGAGCAGGCGCTGCAGTGCCAGTACAGCCGCGCAATCAAGAAACTGCAGGGAATGATGAGTCAGGAAATCAGTCTGACGAGAGCGTAGAAAATGGAAATGGTATGCAGCGGAAACCTCAACTCTTACAATCTAAAAACAATAGAAATATCTAAAAAATTCTCTGCAGGAGAATATCCTGTGTCTAAAAATAAAGTGTTACCGTTTACATATCAAAAATCCGTTTTCCTCGTTGTCGTGGCGCGGAAATTGTGTTAAAATATTTTTAGAAAATTCACACGATGTGCGAGAAGGCAGAAAGGATGAAAACAACATGAAGGATGAGTACGTAGCCTATGTAGGCACTTATACCCATGGAAGCAGCATTGGTATTCATTTATATGATGTAAATGTAGAAGAAGGCACTCTGACAGAGCGAAAAGTCATACCGGTCAACAACTCTTCCCACATTGCCCGTTCCTTAAACGGCAAATACCTGTATTCGATTGCAGATGAAGGCGTTGCAGTGTTTGCAGTGGAGGATGACGGAGACCTGACCCCGATCAACAAAGTAGACATCGACGGCATGCGCGGCTGCTATCTGTCGGTGGACAAAACCGGAAGATACCTGTTCGTGGCAGGCTATCATGACGGAAAAGTAACCGTTGTACATACCCATAAGGACGGCCGCCTCGGAAGTCTGATGGACGGCGTGTTCCACAAGGGCCTTGGCAGTGTGGCAGAGCGTAACTTCCGCCCGCATGTCAGCTGTGTCGTTCCTACACCGGACAACAAATATGTCTGCGCAGTCGACAACGGCATTGACCAGATCAAAATGTACAAGCTGAACACACAGCGTGACCGCCTGAAACTGGTGGATATCCTGCGCTGTGAGCGTGAATCCGGTCCGAGAGAGATCGTTTTCAGTGAATCCGGAAAATACGCGTATGTCATTTACGAGCTGATGAACAAAGTCGATGTATTCAGCTACCGTGATACGGGAAACGGACCGGAATTTGAAAAACTGCAGTCGATCAGCACCACATCCGCGAACGTGGACCAGGCGCACGACGCTGCATCCGGCATGTGCCTTTCCCCGGATCACCACTACCTGTTTACTTCTACAGCCGGAGACAATACCGTAGCAATGTTCCATATCGACCCGGAGACCGGCTGCCTGGAGAAGAAGTTTGCACTTCCGATCAGCGGCGAATATCCAAAGGATATTGCAATGTTCCCGGACGGAAAACATATCGCAGTGGCAAACCATGAGTCCAACACGATCACAACATTTACCGTTGATTATGAGAAAAACGTGCTGGTTCAGAAAGGCCGCCCGATGAAAGTGGAGACGCCGAACTGTATTCTGATTACGAAAAAAGGCGTTCACTAAAAAAATAACGCAAAAATGCCTGCAGGAAGAACTGTATCCCGCAGGCATTTTTTGTGTTGAAGCCAGAAAGAAGCAGTCCGGCCTTTATTTCTCGTCCAGAGCCCAGACTTTCTTTACATTGTCCAGTTTGGCGCTCATGCCGACGAGCAGTGCGTCCGCCAGGACAAGAGCGGTCATACATTCCACGACAACAACGGCGCGTGCAACGACGATCGGGTCGTGGCGGCCTTTGATTTCGATGGCAATGTTTTCACCATCTTTGTTGATAGTCTGCTGGGAAGCAGCAACAGACGGGGTCGGTTTGAAACCAGCCCGGACAACGATATCGCTTCCGTCGCTGATACCGCCTAAAATACCGCCGGCGTGGTTGGTCAGCTTGACAATGGAGCCGTCCGCATTTACATGGAAGGCATCGTTATTGGTAAGCCCGGTAGCTGTGCAGACCGAGAAACCGTCTCCGATTTCCACGCCTTTTACGGCGCCGATGGAGACGAGTGCTTTTGCAAGGTTGGCATCGAGCTTTTCAAACACCGGATCGCCGACACCGGCCGGCATATGGTGAACGACACATTCGACCACACCGCCGACGGAATTTTTTTCCGCCATGGCTTTTGTTAAAAGCTCGGAAGCCTTTTCGGCAGCCTCTGCATCCGGCATATTCAGGGCGTTATTCGCGATTTCAGCGGTATCAAAAGACTGGATTTCCACGTCACCGATGGAGCGGGTGTAGGCGGAAACGGTGATGCCAAGCTCAGAGAGCATTTTTAAGGCAATGGCACCTGCAGCCACGCGTGCGATCGTCTCGCGTCCTGAGGAGCGTCCGCCGCCGTGGTAGTCGCGGAAACCGTATTTTGCATCAAACGTATAGTCGGCGTGGCCCGGTCTGTAATAGGAAGCAATGTCGCTGTAATCTTTGGAATGCTGATCCTCATTCCATACCACCATGGAAATCGGGGTACCGGTCGTTTTTCCTTCGAAAGTGCCGGATAAAATCTGAACGGTATCGGATTCTTTCCGTTTTGTGGTAAAGCGGTTCTGTCCCGGCTTCCTGCGGTCGAGGTAAACCTGAATATCCTCCTCGGAAAGCGAAAGGCCGGCCGGCACTCCGTCCACAACAACGCCCACGCCTTTTCCATGAGACTCTCCCCAGGTGGTCAGTCTGAAGATGGTACCAAATGATGATCCTGCCATATATAAAGTCCTCCTGAATTTTTTCGTATATTTATAAAATAACTGGAAAAGATTTCTAATAAATTATACCGGAAAGTAAAACATTCGTAAAGCTCTTTTTCAGAGACGAAATTCACCGTTATACCGTTTGACAAACGAAAAGGCAGCACGTATAATGAGAATGTATTTTCGGGCAGTGAAAGCCGGTAAAATAAAACAAACAAAAAGGAAGAGTGTGCATGAATTTTTTAGACAAAATGGAGCGAAAATATGGGAGATACGCGTTAAGCCATCTGACGATGTACATTATCGTAACGTACATTGCGGGATATATCATTGCGCTTGCGGCTCCCATCATGAGACAGTATCTGACGCTGGAACCATATTATATTCTGCACGGACAGATCTGGCGTCTGGTGAGCTGGATTCTGATTCCGCCGAGCAGCCTTGATATCTTTACGATCATCATGCTGTTTTTCTATTACTCAATCGGAACAAGCCTTGAGAGAGCCTGGGGAGATTTCAAGTATAATGTTTACATCTTTTCCGGCATTCTGATGACCATTATCGGTTCCTTCCTGCTGTATGGAATCTTATATGCAGTCAACGGATATCCGTCGCTGATGGGAACGGCATTCAGCACTTACTACATCAGCCTCTCGATTTTCCTTGGCTTTGCGATCAGCTTCCCGGATATGCAGGTACTGCTGTATTTCATTATTCCGATCAAAATCAAATGGCTGGCATACCTTGACGTAGCGCTTCTCGCCTACAGCATGATTACCAGCATCATGAGCGGAAACTGGGCAGGATGTGTTGTTATTCTTTGTTCCCTTGCAAACGTCCTTGTGTTCTTCCTGATGACAAGAAAAGGAAAACGCGGCTCTTTCCAGCAGAACAGACGCCGGAAGGAATTCAAAAAGGCCGTTTCAAGAGGCGAAGCCGAATACCGCAATCCGAACGGGATCACAAAACACAAATGTGCGATCTGTGGCCGGACCGAAAAAGATGATCCGAATCTGGAGTTCCGTTTCTGTTCCCGATGCAACGGAAACTATGAATACTGCCAGGATCACCTGTTTACGCATGAACATGTAAAATAAAGAAGGAGAGAAAGTATGAGAAGAACGAAAATTGTCTGCACCATGGGACCAAATACCAACTCCCGTGACCTGATGAAAAAACTGATTGAAACCGGAATGGATGTTGCTCGTTTTAATTTTTCTCATGGAGACCACGATGAGCAGAAAATGCGTATGGATATGCTGAAAGAGCTTCGAAAAGAGCTGAAAACTCCTGTGGCAATCCTTCTGGATACCAAAGGACCGGAAATTCGTACCGGTGTTTTAAAAGATGGAAAAAAAGTAAATCTGGTAACCGGACAGACCTTCACCCTGACAACCGTTCAGGAGACCGGAGATGAAAATCACTGTTCTGTCAGCTACACAGGCCTTACGGAAGATATCAAAGAGGGAGACACAATACTGATCGATGATGGTCTGATCGGCCTGCGCGTAGAAAAAGTAAATGCACCGGAAATTGTCTGTACCGTAGTAAACGGCGGCGAGCTCGGAGAAAAAAAGGGCGTGAATGTACCGAACGTTTCGATCAATCTTCCGAACCTGACGGAGAAAGACAAAGGAGATCTTCTTTTTGGTATTGAACAGGATATTGATTTTGTTGCAGCTTCCTTTATCCGGAATGCAGAGGCAATTAACGAAATCCGTGAGTTCCTTGTGGCAAACGGAGGAGAGCATATTGATATCATTGCCAAGATCGAAAATGCGGAGGGTGTGCAGAACATCGACAGCATCATCGATGCGGCAGATGGTGTGATGGTTGCAAGGGGAGACCTTGGTGTAGAGATTCCGGCGTGCCAGGTACCGCACGTACAGAAAATCATCATTGAAAAATGCAATCATAAATACAAACCGGTTATCACAGCAACCCAGATGCTGGATTCCATGATCCGGAACCCGCGTCCGACCCGTGCAGAGGTAGCCGATGTTGCGAATGCAATTTATGATGGAACGGATGCGATCATGCTCTCCGGCGAAACAGCAGCCGGAAAATATCCGATCGAGGCAGTTACCATGATGGGAGAGATTGCCGAGCAGACAGAGCGCTATCTGAAATTCGAAGATTACCGCGATGGAAAAGCGTTGGAAGGAAAGCTGAATGTTTCCGCAGCAGTCGGAAGTGCAGCC
>ERZ779875.2352-NODE-2352-length-10227-cov-2.600079_pt1 | contig 10227 bp, 8 predicted proteins | sample MGYA00511246_ERZ779875 | MGnify/ENA primary metagenome ERZ779875 (study PRJEB29588, sample SAMEA2155093) | human gut metagenome | biome: human gut; feature: human-associated habitat; material: faeces | place: Denmark | collected 2008/2010 ... | reverse complement strand
TCGCCATAATCAGTGGTTTTCCTAACAGAAGTCCCTCATAGAATTTGTTTGGAGCTGCATAAACATGATTTTTTACAGTCGGATCGTAAATAGCTGTAATAATGTCGCATTTGCTTTCTATCGAAATGGTTTTCGCATATGGAACCTTCCCATAGTAAACAATGTTACCAAACTCACCAGAATATTTCTTTACCATATCTTCCAAAATTCCGAAGCCACCAATATGAAGTTCGAACGACGGATTCTGCGAAACGAATTCGCACAGCATTTCTATGTTGCGCCCATACGACAGTATTCCCACGTATGCGATTTTTACCACATCTTTTTTTTGCTCATTATTATTCTTTGTGTAACTTTCTGTGAAATCTGGTGAATTATGAATTACCGTCAGTCTACGCGGATTAACATTCCCCAACTGTTGCTTTCGTTGCTCTGTACAAATGATTACTCCATCTGCATTGTTAATGATTTTGTGATCCAAGGTTTCTATAGCATTCCTTAAAGATTGAGGGACAGAAAAAGAATCGACGTAGTAATCAAAAATATCATATACTAATTTAATATTATACAACGCAGAAATTTTCGACGCAGTAAACGCTGTATCAAAATCACAGGCATGAATAATATCATATTTCTTGTGATTCTTAATTATAAAACATACAATTGCAAGTTGAAATCTAGCAAGTGGAAGCAGGTTCTTTTTGAAGCCCGCTGCGTATTGAGATACAATGCCCACCCTATACACCGAAACTAATGGACTTGTCTTCAAATATTCTTTTTTTATCGGATGTTCGGATGTCCGATCCCATGCCAAAACATCTACCTCATACCCTCCATGAATAAGCGTATCAACTTCTTTTTCAACCCTCGTATCTGGATCAACAGGATTCGACCTAATAAATAGCACTCTCTTCTTTTCTCGGCTCATTTTATTGTATTCCTTCTTTACACAATCTCATTTCAGCAGCATTCACTATAAATTTTATCCATTTCGTTTTCCACATTGGTCAAATCAAATTGTCCGATTTTTTTGATTGCAGCAGATGCCACTTTCTCACGAAGATTTTTGTCTTTACGCATCTTTTCAATGGCTTTTGCTACTTTTTCAGGAGTATTATCCGCAAGCAGTCCTGTCTTTCCATTTTCAATTAAATCTATGTTTCCCCTGATATCCGAACAAACAGCTGGGAGTCCACAGGCCATTGCTTCCATCAGCGCAACTGGCAGCCCCTCCTGATGAGACATGAACACAAACAAATCACAGCAGTTGCAAATCTCTGAAATATCGGAACGATAACCCAAGAAGTGGATATGTTCTGCAACACCAAGTTCTTCCGCAAGTTTCTTTAATTCTGGCTCGTATACACCTCGGCCACAAATCACATATTCAAGGTGTAACAGTTTATCCGCCTGTTTTAGAACAGACATTGCACGAATCACTACCTCATGGTTTTTTCGAGGAATCAATTCACCTACTGAGAGCAACACAAAATCGTCCGCAGACACACCGATTTCTTTGCGCTTTTGTTCCTTGTTCACATACCCCACATTGAATTTCTTCAAATCAATGCCAACACCGGGTACATAGCACACCTTGCCAGCTTTGAATGTCTTTGCTCGCTCATAGTCTTCCTTATTGATTGTAATAAGAACATCAGTATATCGGGAAAGCCACTTCTCAACCGGATAATACAGAATCCAGTTGATTGCTGGTGCACCTTTATAGAAATGGAAGCCGTGTGCGGTATAGAACACCTTCGTTCCCTTTTTGCGTGCCTGTTTTGCCGCCAAACGGGTTAACATAGCACCAACAGGAGTATGACAATGGATGATATCGTACTCGCCTTCGTCAATTATATGCTTCAATTCTTTATATGCCTTCAAATTGCCCGGTTTCAGCGGGTTGCGCTCAAAAGGAATATTATAGTAGGTATCACAATAAGGGATTACACAATCAGCTGGATTCTCATAATCGTTCCGTGCTGCGACCGCAGTCTCCCAGCCCATTTCTTTGAACATTTTGAGATATGGAATGTGAAACTCCATAATGTGCGTCTTTACAACGGTCGCAACAAATAATACCTTTTTCATCTACATTCCTCTCTCCGCATATCAAAGATTACAGCCCAGACTCATTCTCCAAGAGTCTGAGCCGTTTCAATATTTTCACTCAATCCGGTAGGTTGCGGCGAATCAGTGTTTTTCTCCGCCCATTGCCGTAGTCGCACCTTCAGCCACTCCCTCGGTGCTTTCAGGCATAAACAGGATCTTTACTGTAGCAAGACAGATTTTGAAATCTTCCCATAGGCTGGGAGTTCCGATGTAGGTTAAGTCCATCAGCAACTTGTCATACGGCGTGGTGTTGTACTTGCCGTAGACCTGGGCATAGCCGGTCAGGCCTGCCTTTGCCTGAAGGCGAAGCCGAAATTCGGGCATTTCCTCTTCATACTGTCTGGCAATCTCCGGGCGCTCCGGTCTGGGACCAACGATGCTCATGTCGCCGCGCAGGATGTTGAACAGCTGAGGCAGCTCGTCAAAACGGATCTTGCGGATGACCTTGCCAACCGGTGTGATACGGTCGTCCTTGTCGCCGGTGCTCAAGCGGGCAACGCCGTCTTTTTCGGCGTCGACGCGCATGCTGCGGAACTTCAGGACGTTGAATTCCTTTCCGTCCTTGGTCAGGCGCTTCTGTTTATAGAGAGCCGGTCCTCCGTCGCTCTTAATCGCGATTGCGGTTACCAGCATAAAAGGCGATGCAATAACTATTGCGATTCCGGAAAACAGGATGTCGAATGCTCTTTTTGCAATGGTATATTCCGGAATCGGACGGTATCTGTCGATGCGCAGCATCGGAAGGTGGAACATGTGAACCTTCTTGGCTCCGCCCATGATAACGTCGCCGATTCTCGGAATCACATAAACCTGAATATCCTGATACATACAATATTTTAAAATAATGTTTCTTTCATGGCTGTGGATGCCGGATAAAAATACGGTATCCATTTCATCCAGTACGGAGAGCTTTGCAAGGCATTCTTCTACGCCGAGTACCTTTTCGATATGGAACTTTTTCTCCATTCCGTACTCGCCGACCAGAGATTCCATGCCCTCACGCAGGTCATAAATCACGGCTGTCCTGCCCGGCTGGAAATTGTGGAAGTACCACTGATGCGCCAGAAAAGTCCACAGCACCGAAATCAAAAGCTGTACCCCAAACGTAATCAGAAGCGGCACGGCATTCGGCATGTACAGGGACAAAAGCCAGATAACCACATACATGATAAAATCGGAAATGATCAGTGCCAGCGTCTGGCTGTAAATAATCTCAGAAATCGGACTGATAGAAATATGGAACGCGTCATAGGATCTGCAGAATCCGTAGTAAAGGATTCCAAACAACAGGATCACGACCCAGTCGCCCCTGCGGTAATAATGCACCTGTACCCGTGCGGCATAATATCCATACCATACAAAGCCAAACGCTACCATCATGAGAATCAGATTTAACACTTTGACCAGTCTGGTCGGTACGTCATGTTTCATTTTTTTCATTGTCAACCACTACCTCCACCCCGAAGCTATTACTGCCGACTTTCTCCCTGCAGAGAAAGCAACATCAGTTTCATGTCCATCAGTGCTGAAAAATGCTGAATATAAATCAGATCGAGCTTCAGCAGGTCTTCCTGTACGGACGTTTTTTTACCATAAACCTGTGCATAGCCGGTCAGACCTGCCTGCACTCTCAGGCGATAAAAATATCTGGGATTTTCCTTAATCAGCGCATCCATTTCCTTTTTGGTCAACGGACGCGGACCGACAACAGACATTTTTCCCCGGAAAACATCCCAGAGCATCGGCAAGGATGTCATCCAGGTTGTCTTTCCATCTTTCCTGACAAATGTATGTAAGAAAAAGGATTTGCCATCCTTTGTTGTACACTCCTGTTTTTCAAAAACAGTGCCGCAGACTGCTTTGCCGTACAGAATCCGAACCAGAAGAATCGGGGAAAGCAAAAGCATCAGTCCGCCTGAAATCACCAGGTCTGTCAGTCTTTTGAGGACTCGCATTTCCCAGCTGATCGGATATTCCTTCAGCTCCAGAAGCGGCGTATCAAACAGATCCATCGTTTCCGTTCCCTGCATCAGGATATCCGGTATATCCGGTGAAAGATAAACCCGGATATAATGGCTGTAGCAAAATTCCAACAGCTCTCTTCGGATCGATTCTTCCATCGATCCCAGAATAACCGCACCATACCAGCGCAGGCATTCTTCCTTAATTTCTTCCAGATTGTTGTCCTGCAATTTCAGGGTTCTCATGATTTTGAACCGGTCTCGTCTGGTATCAAATGCCCGAACCACGGAATTGATACTTTCTTCTCCTTCGATTGCAAGCGTTTCGATCGGAGGAAATACAGACAGATAAATCCAGTTACTCAAATACGACCAGATACCCGCTACAACAATCTGTACCACCGTAAGAAATGCCATAATTTCTCCGGGGATCAACCAGTTTCTCATCAGAGAAAGCTGGAAGTAAATCACAATATTGGTAATGACCAGCGCAGTCATCTGGGAAGCAAAGATATTTGCCGGTTTGAGATAACCGGTTTTCAGGGCTCCCATGATCTTGCTCAAAAAAAGCAGGACAACCAGATAAACTGCAAGGATCAGTAAATGTCCTCTGAAATAAAGCTTTAAGCCCGTACCGAACGCAAAACCTTCCTGGCTGAACCGGAAGCTGCTGATCAAAGGGTAATACCATTGGAACCAGACATGTGCGAACAGTAAGGTCTGTACGATCAGTCCTACCAGTGATAATTCAAGCGTTACAAACCGTTTGACGGATTCCACATGGCTGCGGATCGTGTCCGCCACCACTCTGCGCACCGTTGCCCTCCATGCCCAGAAGAACATGTAGATAAACGCTGTTGCAACGGACATCTTTGCTTCTGTCCGGTACAGGTTCCAGATCCGTTTCACTGCCGTTCCTTTGTTAGAGGACAGGGACTGGGGCGGTCTGCGGTATATCGCAAGGGATTCATCCAGGCCATAGGCTGTGAAGCCTGCTTTTAAAATTTTCCACCAGGTTGCTGTATCCTCGCTGCCGATCTTCGGCATGTGAATCAGCTCTTTCCCGGTTTGTTGTGTATCCAGAAGAACCGTTGAGGTAAAAATAACTGTACGGCTCAGTGCCTGCCGATAGGTTAAGGTTTTTGGTACATGGACTGCTTTTCCGGTCGGGACGCCGTCTTCATCTCCGAATTCATAGGAGGAAAACACAAAGGCTGCATCATGCTTTTCCAGAAAAGCGAGTTCCTTTTCCAATTTTCCCGGATACCAGATGTCGTCTGCATCCAGAAAAGCGATATATCTGCCACGTGCTGCATCGATTCCCGTATTGCGTGCCATCGCGGCACCCTCGTTGACTTCTTTTTGGATAAGACGAATTTTGTCCGAATTTGCTCCAATACAGCTTTTCATTACATCCACGCTGTGATCCTTCGAGCAATCGTCCACCAAAATCAGCTCCCAGTCCGTATAGGTCTGGCGCTGTACCATTTCAATTGTAGTCGCAATATATTTTTCTGCATTGTATACAGGCACAACGATACTGATCATTTGTTCTCTACCCCGTTTTCACCAGTTCATTTCTGCAGCCTCGGTCTGACGCATCGGATTTTATCCGGATAAAGGAGGGTTCCATTTGTTTCTACATCTTCCGGCAGGAATGCAAGAATTCCGTTTTTCCGGCAGTATTCCTGCACCTCTTCGCCATGTTCCATGCAGATTACCATCTGCGGGATTCGAAATACCCGCACCAGATGATCGATTTCTGCTAAATCGATGCGGCTGCTCGCTCCCGGCTCCGAAGGCGTATCCTGTTTGCCGCGATAACGATAGGTTCCTGCGTTTTCTATCAGATCCGGTCTGCTTTTGGCAATTGCATCCGCCCGCCGCAGGTTCTCTTCGCTGTCGTAGATCAGCAACGTCCAGCCAGGCGTCACTTCATGGCATATCCAGCGCTTTGCCAAAAAACTCCAGACAAAAAGCAGTACAACTCCCAAAAGAAATGCCATAAAAACTGTTTTCAGTCCCCATTGCGTTCTGAAAACAGTAAGTGCCGGAACAAGTACTGCCGGGAGATTTCTCCGGATCAGATCCTTGACGCTGCGGATTCCGACATCCGTGCCTTTCAGGACAATGCAGCAGGCCAGAGCGATTGCTGCAGCAATCAGTGCATTCAGAATGGAACCACTTATTCTGATATATCCTGCAAACAGAACAATCGTCAGTGTTGCAACACATAGCTGACTATGAAATTTCAGTCTTTTTAACCGGTTCCTCCCCATGTATTTTAGTCCTCAGGGTCCGATGCAGAATGTCCCGCAGTCTTCAGAATTCGTGACAGTTCTGCCACGTTATTGGAAGAATCCATAGCTGCATAGGTTACGATCACTTCGCCATTTCCGGTCTCTGTCACCTTTTCAATCAGTAAGGAGGCTGTCACATCCCCGTCATGGGAATCGTAAGCGGTTACGCCTTCCAGCAGCTGATCGGTATCTGTGCCGGTTGTATAGGTCTGCTCGGCATCCGGCAGGGTGATCACCGGCGCTGTCCGGTCCATTTGTAAGTAGAAGAATGCGCAAAGCGCAATCAATACTGCGTCTGCAATAAAAAATCCAATGGTCAGACCTTTTGTACTCACTTCGCACTCTCCTTTTCTCCTGTGTTCTGTCCCGGTACAGCAGTTTTTGTCTCAGCAGCTGTCCCGTCGGTTTTAGAACCTGCATCCGGCGGCAGATCCTCCTGTGCTTCCTCTGTGCCATCCTGTCCGTTGCCGTAATAGTTTCCATAGTAATGACCATAATATTTTCCATAATAAGGATTCTTTTTGGTGTTGACCTTGTTCAGGACGCATCCAAGAATCCGGCAGCCTACCTTGTCCAGCTGTTCTTTTACGTTCTGGGCAAATTTGTAGCTGATGGCTCCGCTTTCGACAACGAGTACCGTTCCATCGCAGATCGCACCTACTACCGCGCCGTCGATGACGCTGCCAAGAGGCGGGGTATCTACGATGACATAATCGTATTTCATGCGCAACACCTCCAGCATATTTCGAAAGGCATCGCCTCCCAGAAGCTCACTGGGGTTGGGCGGTATCGGTCCTGCAAAAATAATATCGAAATTGTTGACGTTGGTTCTGCAGCATGCATCATCCAGTTCCACCTGTCCGCTGAGATAATGGGACAGTCCGTATTTTTCACGGTTTGCTTTATAACGCCCCCGCAGTACGGATTTGCGCAGGTCTGCGTCAACCAGGATCGTCTGCTTGCCGCTTTCTGCAAGGGACAGACATAACTGGAAGGAAACGCTTGTCTTTCCTTCATTTGGCGTACAGCTGGTCAGGGAAATCACTTTGACATTTTTTCCTGCAAAGCTCAGATTGGTACGCAATGTTTTATAGGCTTCTTTTGTTCTGAAATCCAGACGCTCGATGGAGCGAATTACTACGTTCTGCATGTTTCCCTGTCACCTCACTTTCCGCTTGTCGCCTGTTTTTTATATTTTTTCTTTTTCTTCTTGCCGTCAGCTTCATTCAGTGGAATCATCGCAAGGGTGGAAATTCCAAGATATTTTTCCACATCCTCTTCCGTCTGAATCGTATCGTTCATCAGGTGGGAAAGGATGACGATGGCTGCTACAATCAGAATACCAAGCATTCCGCCCATCATCGTGTTCTTTCCGACGGAGGGGCTCGCCTTATGGGTCGGTACGTTTGCTGTTTCTACGATATTCACTGCTTCGATATCCATAACGTTGCGGATATGGGTCGAGGCTGTTTCACGGATTGCATTAGCAATTTTCATCGCCGTAACCGGATTGCTGTCCGTCACCGCAATGGAGATCACTCGGGTGTCTGCGGGCGTGCTCACTGTAACCTTACCGCTTAACTGCTCATAACTTAACGGCAGATTCAACTGCTCGATTACCGCTTCCAGTACAAAACGGCTTTTGATCAGCTCCGAATAGTCCTTAACCAGCTGCGTGCCTGCCTGCAGGTCGCTGTAGGTTACATTTGTGTTGCTACTGTCCTGTTTGTTCAGAATATAGATCTTTGTTACAGACTGATACGTGGGCGTCATCAGAAATTTGCTTCCCCCAAAGGCCAGAAGCGCTGTAAACAGTCCCACTGCAACCATCAGCGGAAGCTTTCTCCAGAGTACCCAAAAAAGTTCTGCCAGATCGATTTCGGTTTCCTCGTTGCTTCTCTGGTTTTGATTTTCCATGTCTCGTTCCCCTTTTTATTCGATGTCTTCCATATCTGTATTGTCCAGAATGTGTGCTGCGTTTTTATAGAGCAGACGTGCCGCATATTCCGGGCTGCAGTGTCTTTGCAGCCAAGAGGCTCCTTCCGCCATCGATACAGACCGGTCTCCCTCTACTCTGTGGGCGTCCGTTCCGATGAGATCTGCAAGCTCTTCTTTTATCAGGCTGCGTGCTGTGCGCTTTAGCTGTCCGCCCAGCAGTCCCGGCAGTTCTCCTGCGTTGATCTGGATCCGGCAGCCCATGTCCTTTAATTCTTCGACCCGGTTGAAATCCTTTACAACGTTCCGATAGCGCTCGGTGTGGGCGACAATCGGACGGTAGCCCTCGCAGAGCAGGTCATACAGGCAGTTGCGGACGTACGCCCATTCTTCGTCCGGTGAAAATTCTGTCAGAATATAATCTGATCCGGCAAGGGTTCCCGCCTTGCCCTGTTTTAACAGCTCAATGGTATCCATGCAGCAAAAAATCTCACCGCCGCTGTAAAGTCTAATGTCAATTCCGTTTTCTTTCGCAGCCTGCTGCAGCTTCTGTGTCCGTTCCAGTGCGGAAGCAGCGGTAATGCTGCGTCTGTTCGGTTTCTGATGCGGAGTCAGGATAACTGCTGCAACGCCCTGTTTTACTTCCTGGCGCAGCATCGCCAGGCTCTCTTCCAGATTTCTCGCGCCGTCATCCACCTCCGGCAAAATATGACAGTGAATATCTATGTACTGATTTTTCTTCTCCGGCATCTCAGGCCTCACTTCCGGAGTTTTTTTTGCTGTCCGAACTGCTTTTTATGGTCTCCGGTACTGTCTCGCATTCTGCTGCAGCCTCCGCCTGTGCTGCCCGAAGTCCGTCGGCAAACAGCCACAGCATCCGCAGGCAGTAATCCTGTACACTCTGAGGCATCCCGTTGAGTCCGCGCATCAACTGTTCTTCCTGACTGACTGCGGATTTTTTCTCTTTCTCGCCATAAATCAGCGTATCCAGACTCACTCCATACAAGCGGGACAGGTTAATCAGTGTTTCCACACTCATGCCGCAGGTTCCCCGCTCGATATCCGCATAATATTTATTGACGACACCGAGCCGTTCTGCCACCAGCTCTCTGCTCCAGCCGAGCTCAAGCCTCCGACAGCGCATCCGCTCTCCGGCAGCGATCCGATCATATGCCGGCTTCTCCTGCTTTCTCTTCATCTTATCCCCCACTTGTTTCTTTCTGTTCATCCTAACGTATTTCTACTCCGACAATTATGTTTTTTGTCGAAATTACAAACTTCTTTCCAGTTATTTTATTATACCATCTAACGTCTTCTTTGCAAGCAGACAACATAGCCAATATTTATGTCATTTTGATTAAATTTCTATGAAAAGTGTTAAAAATTGATATAAAATCTCCTCTTGTATCTCGTATTTCGGGTTCTTTCCTTCCGAATTGGTATGTTTTTCCTGGAATCCTGTTCGCCTGAATATACTCTGTTTTCCCCACTATTTTCCGGCTTTTACCCCCCCCGATCAAAATTTAATCATTTTTACATTGTTATATCGTATATTCTTGTTCTCTATTTTTAATGTTCGTTAAAATGTATATTTTTGTTTTATAGTTGGTTTTGCTCTTTCTGCAGTTTTTTTCATTTTATTGTACAGACGCTTTTTCGTATTTTTTAGTCCTGCATGACTTGTTTTTGTCCAATCCGACTAGTACAGCGTTTCGTAAATAACTATACCAATCGCGTAGGATGTGGATTCGAGTGTGCAGGTATAAAAACGCAGGCGTAGCGGGCTACGCTGAGGCTTTTATACCTGTGCAATCGGATTCACAGGCAAGTGAGTGGTATAGTTATTTCGAAAACGATGTACCAGCATCCACCCAGAAACGAGGAATTTCATGAAACGCAATTATCCCATCCGTCCCATC
>ERZ779875.2349-NODE-2349-length-10233-cov-4.655433_pt1 | contig 10233 bp, 8 predicted proteins | sample MGYA00511246_ERZ779875 | MGnify/ENA primary metagenome ERZ779875 (study PRJEB29588, sample SAMEA2155093) | human gut metagenome | biome: human gut; feature: human-associated habitat; material: faeces | place: Denmark | collected 2008/2010 ... | reverse complement strand
TATTATTTTAAAATTAAAGGCAAAACGAGCGGCAACCGAATTATTTCACAAAAAAACCGCGAAAAGAAGTAATAAAAACGACAAAAAACGCAATCAAATGATCTTGCTTTCCCCTTTGGGGAGAAGCGAGTTGATTCTATCCTTCTCATATAAAAACATTGTAGGGGACGGCGCCCCGACGTCCCGATATTCCCGAAAATACTTACATTTTAAGAACAAGCCGTTCCGAGAAAACGTTTCTTGTGAAAACAGCAAAACTTGTCTTTCGATTAAATTCGTTTATTTTGAGAATTTTTCCGCTATCGCCGTCGCCGTCTTTATACCGTCTACCGCCGCGCTCATTATGCCGCCCGCATATCCGCAACCTTCGCCGCAAGGGTATAAATTCTCTACGCCTATGCTCGCATAGTTTTCGTTACGAAGTATTCTTACAGGACTTGACGAGCGGGTCTCGAAACCCGTCAACACCGCATCGTCCGCCGCGAAACCTTTAAGCCTGTTATCCATATCCTTTACGCCGATTTTTAAGCACTCGCTCATAAACTTCGGCATCGCATTATTGAGATTTGTAAGCGTATATCCGCGGCTATAAGTCGGTAAAACGCTCAAAACCCTATCCGAACTCCTGTCAGAAAAGAAGTCTTTCAAGGTCTGAACGGGGGCGTAATAATCGCCGCCGCCGAGCATAAAAGCCGCCCTTTCGAGCGTTCTCTGAAGTTCTACGCCGCCGAGTATTCCGTCGTAAAAATCCTGCGGATAAATCTCGCAAAGAACCGCGCTGTTAGAGTTCTCGCCGTCTCTCGCGTACAAACTCATACCGTTAGTAACCACTCCGCCGTTTTCCGAAGCCGACGGAATAACGTAACCACCCGGACACATACAAAACGTAAAAACTCCCCTCTCCGCTTTATGGCTCGCAAGCCTGTAATCTGCGGCAGAAAGAAGGGGCGCGAATTTTTCGCCGTACTGCGCAACGTCGATTTTTCGCCTTGAATGTTCTATTCTCACGCCCATGGCGAACGCTTTTCTCTCCATGGGTACGCCCGAATCCAAAAGCGTTTTAAACGTGTCTCTCGCGCTGTGACCTATGGCGAGAACCAAGGCGTCGGTCGGAATTTCTTCGCCGTTTACCGTCGCCGAAACGATTTTTCCGTCGGTGATTTTCAACCCGTCGAGTTTGCGCGAAAAAAGAACCTTGCCGCCGAGACGTTCTATCTCTCTCCTTATACTTTTAACGACCGACGGAAGCCTGTCGCTTCCTATATGCGGTTTCGCGAGATACTCTATTTCCTCGGGCGCGCCGTGCTTAACGAAATCTCTTAAAACGGTCTTTATAAGCGGGTGCGAAACGCCCGTATTTAACTTGCCGTCCGAGAACGTTCCCGCTCCGCCTTCGCCGAACTGAACGTTGCTGTTTTCATCTAAAAAACCGTCGTTTATGAACCTATTGACCGACTTTTGCCTTTCGTCAACGTCTTTTCCCCGTTCTATTACGACAGGTTTATAACCCGCCCTCGCAAGGTATAAAGCGGCGAACATTCCCGCAGGTCCGAATCCGGCGATCACTACGTTTTTTGCCGACAGACAGGGTTTTACCGAGTATTCCGCCTCTGCTTCTTCGCCCGTAATCACTTCCGCCGAATAAACGTATTTAACGTCGTTTTTATCCCTCGCGTCGAGCGATTTTTTCAGGAGTTTCACTCTCGCGTTTTTCGGGGCTTTCGCTCTTTTTCTTACAAGGGCGAACACTTCGTCCTTAGTCATCGTCACGGGAGTTTTTATATTGTCTATTCTCATAATAACTTCAAGTCCGCAAGTATTTTATCCGCAGCGACCATCGCCGAGGAATAAGCCCATTGAAGATTGTAACCGCCGCAATCGCCGTCGACGTCCAACGCCTCGCCGATAACGAACAGCCCTTTCGCTTTTTTACACTCGAACCCTTCGCAAAGTTCCGAGAAAGGAACGCCGCCCCTCGTCACCTGCGAATAGTCGAAACCGAGCGTTCCCGAAACCTTTAAATCAAATCGTTTCATAGTCGATACGATTTTTCTAATCGAATTTTCGTCGAGCGTTTTCGCTCCGCTTCTTTTTACGACCGCTCTGCCTATCTGCTTATTCATTACGCCCGTTAAAATATTGTCCGCGTCGGCGTAATCGAGCCTACTCGCCTTTTCCGTCAGAAACTCCGTCAATTCCCTTTCGCCGTACTCTTTCGCAAACTCTATTCTTATAATAGGTTTATCGAGTTCGCTGAGATACGACGACAAAAAGAACGCCGCGTTACCGCTTAAACCGTAGTCGGTAAAAAGTACGTCGCCTGTAAAGTCCTTGACTTCTCTATTACCGTCGAGGGCGATCAGCCTCGCCTTTTCTTTGAGACCTTTAAGCCCCTTTATATATTCGGTATCTGTTTTTATCTGAACTATCTGCGGCGTGAGTTCCGTGACGGAAATTCCGAGGTCTTTTAAAAGCCCGAACGACGTTCCGTCCGTGCCATACTGCTTGCCCGACTTGCCGCCGAACGCCGCTATTACCTTTTTCGCGTAGAATTCGCCGCCGTCGGTAACGATTTTAAAACCGCCGTTTTTCTTCGCTATTTTTTTACAGGTCGTACCCGTAAATATTTCGGCTTTGAGGTCTTCGAGGCGAAAACGCATCATATCCAAAACCGCGGAAGCCTGAAACCCGAGAGGGTAAAGTTTGCCGTCCTCTTCGGCAACGAGCAACCCCAACCGATTAAAAAAGCGAATAATCGACTTATAGCCGTATTTTTCGAGTGTGTTCGCAACTTCCGCACCCGCCGCCGAGTGGTAATGCGAAGGGGATAAATCCACGTTCGAAATATTACCCCTGCCGTTTCCCGTAGCAAGAAGTTTCTTGCCTACCCTGTCGTTTTTTTCGATTACCGCGACGTTTTCGCCGCCGAGACGCTCGGACAAAACTATCGCAAGCCCGAGACCCGAAAAGCCGCCGCCTATAATTACCGCAGAATATTCTTTCATACTACCGCATTATACCATATTTTTCGATATTTTTCAAAATATTTTAACAGTATTTCGTATATTTTCATTTTTTAGTTGACTTGCGCGAGTTTTTACTATAAAATATAATCATACACATATTATAGTAGGGGTGTTTTATGGTAAACTTAACGACTTCTCTTTTAAGCGGCGGTTTTACGGACTCTGTGAAAAACGCTCTCGAAACTTTCAAAAAGAACGTTTCGGAACTTTTGGGGTTCACCGTCGAAATCTGGCAGATGGCTATCGTAGCGGTACTTGCCGTCGCGCTTATAGTCTGTTTGATTATCGCAATCGTCAATCCGTCCAAAAGACGAAAAAAACGCTTGAAAAGGTATTTTGAAAACCGCGAACAGGCTGAAAGAATTACCGAACAAATCAGACAAAAAGACGAGGAAATCTCCGAACTTCAGAAAGTAATCGCGGAAGCGGAAAAAGAAGCGGAAGAAAAGAAGGCGGCGATTATCGAAGACAATAAAACCGCTTCCGATAAAGACGAGTTGTACAACTCAATCGCCAACGAAAAAATCGTATCTTTGAGCGCGAAACAGAGAAAACTGTCCGAAAAACTGACCAAACAGCAGACGGGCATTTTCAGAGGTTTAAAAAAGGGTAAGGCGCGGAATACGAAACTCGCGATAAACGCAATCGCGGAAGAACAGAAACTTCGTTCTTTGGAAATATCGAAGAGAAATTCCGACAGGGCGAAGAGAGACTCGCAGATGAAGTCCGCGCTCAGCGACGTGAACGTCGAACTCAACTCTACCCGTTCGGAATGTCTCGCGAAAATTTCCGAGAAAGAACTCGAAAGAAAACTCCTTTTAGAGGAACTCGAAAGAATTAACTCGCAGGAAGTCAAACTCAGTTCCAAAGACGCGGGCGCAATTCTGAAACAGTACGAAAAAGACGAGAAAATCGAAAAGAAAACTCAACTTCAAAAGGCTGTGGACGACCTCGAAAAAGCGAAAGCGGAATACAGAAACGCTCAGGCTCTGAGGGCAAAATACGAAAAAGAAAGAGAGGACGCTCTCGCCGCGCTCAGAGACGACGCAAAAGTAAAAGCGGTCGCCGAAAAGAAAGAATCGAAGAAAAAGGTGAGATACGCTCCCCCGAAAACTTCGATTGCAACGAAAAAAGAAGCGGCGGAAGTCAACAACTCGTTGGGAGGTTTACCCGCCACTCAAAGCGAACAACCCGCCCCCGTCAAACCCGTTCAGGAAGAACCGTTTTTCGACGAGAACGCTCCCGTGAACGCAGCGGACGACGAAGTGGTAATCACCGATCTCACCTACGAAAACGACCCTGTATCTTCGATTATGGAAGAGGGTGAAAAGGAAGCGGCGGCCACCGAAACGACGTCGGACAATAAAGAAACCGAAGGCGAAAAGGTCGAGGAAGTAAAAGCCGAACCCGAAAAAGACGAGTTCGACGACATCTCGGACGATACGGCGGAAAAAGAGGCCGAACCCGTGGTGACGCCCGAACCCCCCGAAGAAGAACCCTTAACTCCCCGCACAGAAACTCAGAAGATAGTTTCCGAGAAAATCGAAGAGGAAATGAGACGAGAACTCAGCAATCTCGCTCGTATTTCCGAAAAAGCGAACGAAGAAGCCGATGAGACCGAAGAAGTTAAAGAGACCGAGGAAGTCAAAGAGCCCGAGGAAGTAAAGGAAACCGAGGAAGTTAAGGAAGCCGAGGAAGTAGCGGAAGCAACAGAAAATACGGAAGCGGAAGCCGAAACGACTGCGGAAGATACCGAGGTCGCGGCTACGGAAACCGTCGCAGAAACTACGGAAACCGCAGACGAAACCAAGGAAACGACCGACGAGACCGAGCAGAATGGCGAAATCTCCGAGGAAATTCCCGAAGCGAAAACGGAAGAAGCCGCCAAGGAAGCAACCGACGAGACCGAAAGTACCGAAGAAGTCGCTACGGAAGAGACGAAAGAAACGGAAGAGACAGTCGAAACGACCGAAACGACGGAAGCGGAAAAAACAGTAGAGGCAGAAGACGAGAAAGGCTACTCCGCTGCCGAAGACGAACCGACCGCAGAAGAAGTTACAGAAACGAAAGTCGTAGCCGAAACCGAGGAAACGCCCGAAAGCGAGGCAACCGAGACAACGGAAGAAAAGGAACCCGAGACCACCGAAACAACGGAAGAAAAGGAAGCCGAGGCGATCGACGAAACGGCTGACGAAGTCATAAGTGAAACAGCCGCTACGGAAATTACGGAAGAAACGGAAAAAGCGGAAAACGAGCCGACTCTCGAATACGAAGAACCCGTAGTTTACGACGAACCCGTAGTTTACGACGAACCCGTCAATATTATCGACGCCGACGAAAGTACGGTTGAAGCAAAGCCCGTCAAGACTCCGTTTATGTACAACGACGGTATTCCCGCGACGCCCATTCATAAAAAGAGTAAGTTCTCGAAGCCGATAACGAAAATCGTAACGAAAAAACGCGTCGCAGAACCCGAAGTGAAAACGGACGAAGTTGCGGCTACGGAAACCAAGAAGAACGCTTACAACGGCAAATGGAAAGTCGAAAAGACGGACGACGATAAAGTATTCGCTACTCTTACCGCGTCTAACGGCGGTTCGCTGCTCTCCACGCAGGGATACTCGAATATCAACGGTTTAAAAACCGCTATCTCGAATATCAAGAAGAATCTCGCGGACGGAAACGTATCCGTGAACGCCGACAAAAACGGAAAGTTCGTGTTCAAGATTTTCACCCCGTCGGGCAGAACGATTGTAACGAGCGGCGTATACGGCTCAAAGTTCCAATGCGAAAAGGCGTTGGAATCGACCAGACGTTTCGCAGAGACGGCGGTTATAGTAGAATAACGGTCGTTTAAGTAAAAATTTAACGGCGGAAGTCTTACCCCATCGGGTTTGACTTCCGTCGTTTCTTAATTTTTATAGTCGCTCAGCATTTTTATAGTCGCTCAGCGATTGCCTTTCAGATACTCTATCAGATTTTTAAACGACCGCTCTATTTCCGATTGATTTCTCACGTCGTAGATAAAGGGCTGAAACGTCGAAAACTCGGGCGCGGCAAAATTCACGCTTTCGATATACTCGTCCCAATGTTCGAGTTTCCATTTATCCCTGTCGGAATTGCGGTGTTTCATATTCCTGTAACATGCGTTTCGATCGGACATTATCCATACGATAACAAGTTCCGCTCCGACGGTCTCGAACCGTTTCTTCAAGTCGGTTATATATTCCTCGTTCCTTATTTCGGTTGTAAACGGCGCGTTCAGAATAACTCTGTCGTTATACTTAATCGCCTCGAAAGCGACGGACAAAATCGCTTCGTACTCAAAGTCTCTTATCTCCCTTTTAAAGAACGCGGAACTTCGATTATACGGCTTTTTAGCCACTTTAAATATTCTTTTCGACAACGGGATAAGGCTGTCTTTATCGAGATATACCGCCCCGTACAACTCCGTTGCAACCCGCCTTGAAAGTCTCGTTTTACCGCAAGCGGGCGGCGAAGCAATCAATATCAACTGTTTTTTCAAATCCACTCCGAAAGTATGCCGATAATCGGCTTCACGGGATTTTTAGCCCCGTCTTGCCGAGGTCTGCCGTCGGTTTTGCAGACCGCTTATCGTCGGTTTTACCGACTTTTTTTATATTCTAACACTTAACCGCAAACAATGTCAAGAAAAAATATAAAAACTCTGAAATCAACGGCGGTTAATATACGATAACGAATCTCTTACGGCACGAAAAAAGCCCGCAGGCGGAACGCCTGTGGGCTTCGATAACGATTTTTAAAGCAAAGATTTGTACAACTTCTCGATATCTTCTACCGAAGTTTCTCTCGGATTGCCCGGACGACAAGCGTCTGCGTAAGCCGATTTGGCAAGTTCGGGGATATCCTCTTCTTTTACTATACCTTTAAGAGTAGCCGGTATTCCCACGTCCTCGGAAAGTTTTCTTACAGCGTCTACGGCGGCTTTTCTGTACTCCGCCTGAGTCATATTCTCAACGCCTTTAACGCCCATGGCGACCGCTATATCGCGGTATTTTTCGCCCGTGTATTCCGCGTTGTACGCCATGACCGTGGGAAGAAGTATAGCGCAAGCCTTGCCGTGCGGCGTGTCGTAATAAGCCGACAATGTGTGAGCCATAGAATGGTCGACGCCTAAGCCGACGTTCGAGAATCCCATTCCCGCAACGTACTGACCGAGAGCCATACCCTCTCTGCCCTCTTTTTCGTTCTTAACAGCCGCGCGAAGCGAACGGGATATAATCTCTATCGCCTTGATGTGGAACATATCCGAAAGTTCCCACGCGCCTTTGGTTATATAACCCTCTATCGCGTGAGTGAGCGCGTCCATACCCGTCGCCGCGGTAAGACCCGCCGGCATCGAACTCATCATATCCGAATCGACAATTGCGACGATAGGAATATCCTTGGGGTCCACGCAAACGAATTTACGCTTTTTCTCTTCGTCGGTTATAACGTAGTTTATTGTTACTTCGGCAGCCGTACCCGCGGTAGTCGGTATCGCGATAATCGGCGCACATTTATTCTTGGTCGGCGAAACGCCTTCGAGCGAACGAACGTCCGCAAATTCGGGGTTGGTAGCGATTATTCCTATCGCCTTGGCGGTATCCATAGACGAGCCGCCGCCTATCGCGACTATTACGTCCGCTCCGCTCTTTCTGAAAGCCTCGACGCCGTGTTTTACGTTTCCTATCGTAGGATTCGGCTTGATTTCGCTGCATATCTCGTATACGATGCCGTTTTCGTCGAGAACGTCCGTCGCCTTTTTAGTTACGCCGAACTTAATCAAGTCGGGATCGGAACATACGAATGCTTTCTTGAAATTTCTGTTTTTAATCTCGGTCGCAAGTTCTTTTATAGCGCCCGCGCCGTGATAACTCGTTTCGTTTAAGATAAATCTGTTTACCATAATTACACTCCTTAGTCGATAAAAACTTCGACCGAGGTTTTTATCGGCTTATAAATATATTTCCTTTCCAAAGGTTTTTAAACCTTTTTCCGCATATATTTTACACCCGTCGAAACGCAATGTCAATATCTGACAGAAAAAATCTCATAATTTTCACTTTTTCGCTTCCGATCCCTATTCCGAGCATATTTGAATCAGGACGCTCATTTTTGACGCAATTTCGATAAATACCACTCTATAAGTCGATTATCCGAACTTTTTAATTATGAATGACCACAATCTGCAAAAGAACGAAGTTTTAGAAAGCGGGACGCCTTATTCTTAAAAATGCAAGCATTTTTAAGAGTTCTATAGGGCGCCGTCCGATACGAATATAAAATTTGCGAGATAAAAAACGAGACTTGCCGCTTTCGCAGAAGTCTCGTTCAATCGTTTTAACTATAAATCTTATTCTTCTTCGTTCTCTCGCGCGCTTACTCCTATCGTCTGAGAGGGTCTTTCGCATAGTTTTACCAAAATCGTATCGTCGCCTATTCTCTCTACGCACCTGAAATTGATTATCAGTTCGCCCGAAAAAAATATGCCGCTCTTCTTCCCCGGCACGATTATGCCCTTAACTTTCCCCTCGGGATAAGTTATCACTACGTCCGTAATCTTGCCGAGATCTTTGCCGTCCGCCACGTTTATCACGCGTTTTTTCTTTAAGTCGTTAAGATTATATTCCATACAGCCATTCCTCTGTATATTCTACGGGAAAAGTTGTCGGAATATGTCACATTTTGGACTTTATGCTTTTGAGGGCGTTCTTTTCGAGCCTCGAAACCTGCGCTTGCGACAACCCTATTTCGTCGGAAATTTCCGTCTGCGTTTTACCCTCGTAATATCTTAAATACAGTATCTTCTTTTCCCTTTCGTTAAGCCTCGACAACGCCCCTTCGAGCGCGACTTTTTCCGTCCATCTCTCGTCGGTATTCTTTTCGTCGCCTATCTGATCCATGACGAGAAGAGCGTCGCCGTTTTTGTTGTACACGGGGTCGTAAAGGGATATGGGGTCGGATATGGCGTCCAAAGCGTACACCACTTCCCTCTCGGGAATATCGAGGGTCTCGGCAATCTCAGACATACTCGCAACGTCGTCTTTTTCGGCTTCGATTTTACTTCTTGCCTGTAAAACTTTGTACGCCGTATCTCTTATGCTCCTCGCAACCCTGAGTCCGTTGTTGCACCTCATTACTCTTTTTACTTCACCTATAATCATCGGAATAGGTTTAGGATGTTGAAAAGTGTTTTTTACGGCAGTAAATTGGCAATTTTGTCGTTTTTAACCAACCTTTTTACTATACAATACGCTATCGCCGCCGAAACGCCGCCGACGAGTAATCCGCCCAATATATCCGTAGCGTAATGAACGACGAAGTAAACCCGCGTAAAGCCCATAAGTACGGGTATAAACAAAAACGCCCACGAATAACGTTTATTCAAAGCGATAAACAGCGAAACGCCGAACGCCGTAGCCGCAGTCGTATGCCCCGACGGGAAGGAATAACCGCTCTCTTTCAGACTTCCCGCCGCCTTCCACAACGAATAAAATTCCGAGGTCGCGTCGGAAAACGGACGTGGTCTCGCAACAGAGTTTTTTAGTATAATATTAGTAAAAAGCAGCCCGAAAAGAAGGGCGAGAAGCGAACAAACGCCTGTCTTTCTCGTCCGCCTGAAAAACAGCATTATTATGCCGGCAACAATGAAAACCATTCCGAAATTGCCGCTCAGAGTTACGACCTTGAAAAACGGCGTTAAACCCCCGCCGCAGGCATCGCGCAGAAAACCTGCCGCCCTCGCGACGGACAGATCAATCGATTGTATAAATTTCCACATACTACTTTTAATCAATTTTTGACAAATCGTTTCATTTTATAATTTACTTATATTGTACCAAAAATATTTTTTCTTGACAATAATTTTTTACACTTTAAAAATTATGAGAAAAATATTTATTTTTTCAAAAAACGGGGATATAATATAACCAAAATATTATTTCGGAGGTAAAATTTATGAAAAAAATACTCGTAGCATATTTTTCCGCAAGCGGTGTTACAAAGAGCGTAGCGGAAAGAATTGCAAAAGTGGCTAATGCGGATTTATTTGAAATTAAACCTACAATGCCTTATACAAATGCAGACCTTGACTGGAGAGATAAAACAAGTCGCAGTTCAGTTGAAATGAGCAATCCCAACTCACGTCCGAAAATAGCAAACAAGCTTGATAATATGGCAGATT
>ERZ779875.2345-NODE-2345-length-10245-cov-3.340530_pt1 | contig 10245 bp, 8 predicted proteins | sample MGYA00511246_ERZ779875 | MGnify/ENA primary metagenome ERZ779875 (study PRJEB29588, sample SAMEA2155093) | human gut metagenome | biome: human gut; feature: human-associated habitat; material: faeces | place: Denmark | collected 2008/2010 ... | reverse complement strand
ACGAGGATACAGAAGAAAGAGGACTGTCTGATAAAACGATATACGAATTGATCAAGACCGTGACGGTTCTTTCTGCAAATCGGACAGGAGCCTTGATCGTAATTGAAGATAAGGTTGCTCTTGGCGAGTATATTGATACAGGAATTCCGATTGATGCGGTGGTTACCAACCAGTTGCTGCTTAACATATTTGAGCATAATACACCGCTCCATGACGGAGCAGTGATCGTGCGTGGCAATCGAGTCGTTGCGGCAACCTGTTATCTTCCGCTTTCTGATAATATGGAACTGAGCAAACAGCTGGGAACACGCCACCGTGCAGGTGTCGGCATCAGTGAGGTGACGGATTCCTTTACGATTATTGTCTCCGAGGAAACCGGAAATGTGTCGTATGCTTCCGGCGGAGAACTCCACACGGCAGTAACACCGAGCGACCTTCGGGACCAGCTTCACAAAATCCAGAAGCTCGCGAAAAAACCGGAAGAGAAGAAAGGATGGCATATCCGCGGAATGCGTCAGAAAGTGGAGGGAGAGAAGAAATGAAAAAGAAAATTCTGAAAAAGCTTCTGAACAATCTCCCTTTGAAAATTCTTTCTATCCTGATTGCCATTGTAATCTGGTACGTTGTGGTCAGTGTGAATGACCCGATTGTGAAAGAGCGCTTTGATGTCCCCGTGCAGGTGACCAATGAAGCCTACATCGCAGCCGGAAAGAAAACATACCAGATTGAGGAGGAATACCAGACGGTCACAGTTACTGTCACGGATAACAACTCGGTTGTCAGCCGGCTGAAAGCATCGGATATCACCGTCACGGCCGATCTGACCCAGATTGTGACGATGGATACAAACCCGGTTTATGTGCCGATTAAGGCAACGTGCTCCATGGTAAAACAGGAAAAACTGAGCACAGTGACAGCAACGATCCCTGTGGAAATCGAGGATGTGGACAGCGAAAAATTCCCGATCACAATTGACGCAGGAAATACGAAACCGGCAAAAGATTACGAAGTGGGAACGATGACTTCCGATCCGGAGAGCATCACCATTTCCGGCCCGACGTCCCTGATCAATAAGATCAGCAGTGTGGTGGCAAAAGTAGATGTAACCAATATGCGGAACTCCGGAACCGTCACGGCGGATCTGATGATTATTGATAAAAACCAGGATGAGATGTCGGAATCCCAGATGGAATTTTTGAATTTCGACAGCGGCTCCCCGCAGGTGGATGTGGATATTGAACTGTGGCGCCGTGTATCCGGTATTAAGCTGAGTGCACTGTACAGCGGAACTCCGGCAGACGGCTATCAGATTAAAAATATCTATACCACACCGGAGGAAATCACCGTTGCCGGATCCGAGGAGGCACTTGCAAAGCTGGCGGATGAAGGCAATACGATTGAAATTCCGGAAGACTATACCTCCGTTGCAGGACAGCGCTCCGATGTGGAGACGACGGTTGACTTAAGCGATGTTCTCGCCGATGTGACAGATCTGAAAGTATCCTCCAGTTCGTCTGCATCCGTTACCGTTCACGTAACGGTTATGCCGAATGAGAGCAGGGAATTTGAACTTGATGTCGATCAGATCGAGACGAGCAATCTTCAGTCCACTTATACCGTTCTGTATGATCAGACACAGCTTGCAATCCGCATTAAAGCATCGGACAAAAATCTGGCCAAATTAGATACTTCCCAGATCAACGCATCCGTAGATCTGAATGGAATGGGTGTCGGGGATTACGAGGTACCGGTAAAAATCACACTGCCGGATGGCTATGAGCTCGTAGACAGTGTCAAGACAACGATTCATATCAAAGAAAAAGCAGTAGCAAATAAAACGACAGGAACAAATTAGGAGGGAAACCAATGGTAAGCGGAAAAGTGACCGTGAAAAATCCAACCGGCCTTCATCTTCGCCCGGCCGGAACCCTGTGCAAACAGGCAATGCAGTTTAAATCATCTATTACATTCCACTACGGAGATGGAAATACAGCAAATGCAAAGAGCGTCTTAAGCGTCCTTGGCGCATGCGTCAAATGCGGAGACGAAATTGAGCTGTTCTGCGAGGGAGAGGACGAGGAGGAAGCTCTGCAGTTCCTTGTCAATTCCATCCGGGCGGGACTTGGGGAAGAACTGTAAGGAGAAAGAACAATGAAGAAATATGATTATGTTCTGGTTGGCGCCGGTCTGTATTCCGGAGTGATTGCTTATCTTGCCGGTCAGGCAGGGAAAAGCTGTCTTGTACTGGAACGAAGAGATCATACAGGCGGAAATATTTACTGTGAAGAAATCGAGGGAATTCATGTACACAAGTATGGAGCGCATATTTTCCATACTTCGAATAAAGAGGTGTGGCAGTTTGTCAATTCGCTGGCAGAATTCAACCGTTATACAAACTCGCCGATTGCCAACTACAAAGGCGAAATTTATAATATGCCGTTCAATATGAATACCTTCAGTAAAATGTGGGGAATCCGCACACCGGAAGAGGCGAAAACAATCATCGAAGAGCAGAGAAAAGCTGTTCCGGGAGAGCCGAAAAATCTGGAAGAGCAGGCGATCAAACTGGTTGGAAAAGATATTTATGAAAAGCTGGTTAAGGGTTATACAGAAAAGCAGTGGGGAAGAGACTGCAGTGAGCTGCCGAGCTTTATCATCAAACGGCTTCCGGTGCGCTTTACGTATGACAACAACTATTTCAATGACCTTTATCAGGGAATTCCGATTGGCGGCTATAACGTTCTGACAGAGCGGCTTTTTGAAAAAGCGGATGTACAGACAGGTGTTGATTTTCTGGAAGATAAAGAAAAGTACCTGGCGATGGGTGAGACGGTGATTTACACCGGAGCGATTGATGCGTTTTACGATTATGCACTTGGCAAGCTGGAATACCGTACGGTGCGCTTTGAAACAGAAGTGCTGGATACCGACAATTATCAGGGCGTGGCTGTAGTAAACTACACCGATCGGGAGACACCGTATACGCGTGTGATCGAACACAAGCATTTCGAATTCGGAACCCAGAAAAAGACCGTCATTTCCAGAGAGTATTCCACCGACTGGAAAGAGGGGATGGAGCCGTACTACCCGGTGAATGATGCCAGAAACCAGGAACTTTATCAGAAATATGCCGCACTTGCGGAAAAAGAAGAGAAGGTTATCTTTGGCGGAAGACTTGGAGAATACAAGTATTACGATATGGACAAAGTCATTGAGGCTGCACTGAACCAGTGGGAGAAAATGCAGCGGTAGGAAAAAGAACTGCAAACGGAAATCAATCAAAACGGACTGCACACTTGACAGCAGCCCGTTTTTTGACTATATTATAAACGATATCCGGCTGAAAAATACCGGAAAATAAGAAAATGAAAGAGGTCGTTATGAGAAAAGAATATGATGACGAGGATGAAATCCCGGAAAGACGCCATTCCTCAGGAAAGAAAAAGAAGAAATTCGGCTGGGTTAATGTGCTCACCATCCTTCTCGTAGTTGTACTGGTTGTGCTCGTCGGTGTCTATGCTGTAATCAATCACTATTACAGCAAGAGTAACTACGTAAGCGATGATAAAATCACGATCAATAAATCCACAGAGGTTGAGACCGAAAGTACCGGGCTGACCGATGAGGAGACGGATGCCCTGCAGTCTGAGATTTTAAATGAGACACAGGACATTGAACTTCCAAACAACAATAACGTGTACAACATTCTGCTGATCGGTGTTGACCGTCGTGACAAAACGTGGTATGGAAACTCAGATTCCATGATTCTGTTATCCGTCAACAAAGATACAAAGCAGATTCACATGACATCCTTTATGCGTGACCTGTATGCAAATATTCCGGATGTCGGTGTAAAGAAGCTGAACGCAGCCTGCGCATACGGCGGCGGCCCGCTGGTTGTCCGTACCATTGAAGACAACTACAAGCTGCCGATTGATAACTACGCAAGCGTTGACTTTGATTCCATGATCGATATCATTGATGCCGTCGGCGGAATCGAGCTTTCCCCGAGTGATGATGAGGTACGTGTGGCAAACAACTATATCAACGAAATGTGCAAGCTTCGCAATGCAGATGCATCCGCACATCAGTATACGTCAAGCGGCGATCAGCACGTGGACGGTTATCAGGCGGTTGCATATGCACGAATTCGTTACGTCGGAAACTCGGATTATCAGAGAACCGAGCGCCAGAGAGAGGTATTAAGCAAAATGATGCAGGAGATGAAATCTTCCAGCGTAACAGAACTGAGCGCGCTGGCAGATACCATTCTTCCGAGTGTCACCCATAACATCGATCAGTCTACACTGATGACGCTGATCGGCGAGCTGCCGACGATCCTCTCCTATGAGATTGTACAGAGCCGTGTACCATACGATGATCTGTACTCCAGCAAGGGTGAGATGCTTGTTCCGGATTTCTCGGCAACCATTTCCAGACTTCAGACAGAAATCTACGGATCTACTACCGTAAACGAATAAAAAAGAAACAAATGAAAAACCTCCTGTATCCGGCAAGAAAACCGGAGCCGGGAGGTTTTTTCTGCCCGAAAAACCGGAAAAAACCATAAGAAATTTGTAAGGTATTTTACCGGCGGATAACTTGAAATAGATGGAAAAATGTAGTAAGCTATAAATTGTATAAGAGTAAAAAAATGGGAGGATGAATAAGAATGAAAAGAAAGTTTCTGGCCGCAGCCGTACTTGGCGTCATGGTAAGTGTTACACCAGCCGGTGCATATGCAGCTTCTACAGAAACCAGTCCATTACCGGTAAATTCGGAAAGTGATACTGTAGCTCAGGCCGAAGACGAAGAAACGACTCCGACTCCGGCGCCAACTGAGACCCCAGAGGTTACACCGAGTGAGACTCCGGCTCCAACCGAGGCACCGACCGCAACACCAACCGTAACACCAACTGAGACCCCTTCCGAGACACCGACGCCGAGCGCAACTCCGGCTCCGGAAGTAAGTAATCTGAAGGAAGGCTGGAACAGCGTTGAAAAAGATGGAAAGAAACAGTTTCAGTACGGAGTTCTGGATGAGAATAATAAGGTGGTAGCTGCTACCGGACCAATAGAAATCGACGGTGTCGGTTATGTGTTTGATGAAAACGGCTACATGCTGACCGGTGAAGTAGAACTTACGGATAAAGATGGAAAAACCGGAACCTACTACTTGGATACAGAAGGGGAAGATCCTGCAAAAGACGGACTTGGTTCGATGCAGCAGGGTATCTGTGAAGGAAAAGTATTTGCACCGGAACTGAAAAGAAATGAACTTGTTACACTTGAATTTAATGATGGAAGCGTAGACGATTACTATGCGGATGAAAACGGCTATGCCATCTGGAGCAAGACCCAGAAGGTAGGAGATAAAACATATCTGTTTGGCGATGACGGCACCCGCGTAAAAGAGGCAGGTTTCCAGACTGTTGTCGATGAAAAAGGGGTAACGCATACCTACTATCTGAATGCAGACAGCACCGTATCTCTTGGAAACCACACCGTATATCAGCAGGAAGACCGTACCGTAAGCTGGCTGACAGTAGGTTCTACCTGGTATCTGGTAGATGCAGAAACTGGAGAACTCCTTTCCGGCTGGCAAAAGGTAGATACAGCAACCTACTATATGAAACCAGGTTCCTTTGATGCGAACGGAGACATGAAAGACGGAAGCTTCGAGATGGAGACCGGCAATCAGAAAAATAAATCCGGCTGGGCTGAAATTGATGGAAAATGGTACAGCTTCCGAAGCTGGGGCGGCGTACGAACCGGCTGGTTCAATTACGATGGAAATAAATATTATCTCCACGAAGACGGCCATATGGAAGACAATGCACTGAATCTGAATGGAACCTTGTACTTCTTCCGAAGCTGGGGCGGTATGCGCGTCAATGATGTTGCTGAATATGAAGGCAATTATTACTATGTCGGAGCTGACGGAACCGTTTCGACCACAACTGGCTGGAAAAAAATTAAAACCGCAACTCAGACGATCTGGTACTGGACGACGGCAGACAGTGGAAAACTGCTGACGAATTCCTGGCTGGATTACAATGGAAACAGCTATTATCTGAAAGCCGATGGAAAAATGGCTTTTAATGAGTGGCTGGATAACACCTATTACTTCCGCAGCTGGGGTGCGGCCTACAAAAACGCATGGGCAAAAGTCAACAATGTATGGTATTATTTTGACGGAAATGGAAAGAAATATACCAGCGGCTGGCTGACCTACAAAGGAAATAAGTATTATCTGAAATCCGATGGAACCATGCTTGCCAATGAATGGCTCGATGGAAAATACTACTTCAAGAGCTGGGGTGGTATGTATAAAAACGAATGGGGCAAGTCCGGCGATACCTGGTACTGGTTTAATGCAGATGGAACCAAACGGACGCAAAAAGGCTGGTTCCTCTATGATAAAAATTATTATTATCTGGATAAAGATGGAAAAATGCTGACCGGCTGGGTTTACCATGACGGTAACTATTATTACATGAAGAGCTGGGGCGGCATGGCACATGACGAGTGGATTCTTCATGATAAGAACTGGTACTACTTCAAGAGCTGGGGCGGCATGTACCATGATCAGTGGCTGACACTGAACGGTTCTCAGTATTATTTCCGCAGCTGGGGCGGAAGATATCAGAACTGCACCGCTACGATCAATGGAAAACAGTACAAATTCGATGCTTCCGGACGCAGAATCACGGAAGGATGGGAGTACATCGGAAAATACCGCCGTTACCGCAAAGCAGACGGTTCTCTGATGGAGGATGTGACAAGCATCTTCAATCCGTCATCCAAATACATCACAGTAGACAGAACCCGCGGACGTGTCACCATTTACGGCTATAACAGTGCAACCGGTTCTTACGATACCCCGATCAAATCAATGATCTGCTCCGTAGGAAATCCAATCAGTTACACCGCAGCAGGAACATATAAAATCGGCTGGCAGTTGAAAAAGAAGCAAATGAGAGGTGAAGATTATGTGTGCTGGGCACCATATGTATCACAGATTTATGGCGCTGTTTACTTCCATGGCGTAGCAAGCAGCACACCGGATCTGAATATGATCTCTGCCGTAGACTTCAATTCCCTGGGATCACCGATGTCACATGGTTGTGTCAGACTGGCTGCAATCGATGCAAAATGGATTTATGATAACGTCAGCAGCGGAACAACGGTCCGCATTGGCGACAATCTGGATTATCCGCTGACAAACCCGACCCGTTATACCTGGACAGGCGGTGCTTTCGGAAGCGATCCGACATATCGATAAAAAATAGAACAGGAATACCTGTATGAGAAAATCCATCGGGGCAGCAGTGCCGCCGATGGATTTTCTGATAAGAAGACATCGGCCATTTTACAGGAAAGGAAGACAGATACGATGGAATTACAGGAAAAGAAAAAGAACCGGACAGAACAGAAAACAGATATGCAGAATAAGGAAAAAGCATTGCTTACCCAACTTGACGAGATTGCAAAACAGGATCTCTGTCTGGCATTCTCCGGCGGTGTGGACAGCAGTCTGCTGCTGAAGCTTGTCATGGATGCATCTGCAAAATATGGAACAAAGGTTTATGCAGTAACCTTTCAGACACGGCTGCATCCGCCCTGCGACCTGGAGACAGCGACAAGAGTAGCAAAGGAGGTTGGCGCTGTTCATGAGGTCCTTTTTGTTGATGAGCTGGAGCAGGAGGCAATCCGTTACAATCCGGAAAACCGCTGCTATCTCTGTAAGCACTATCTATTTGGGAAACTTCTGGAATTTGCCCGCGATCACGGTGTCACCCAGGTACTCGACGGAACAAATGAGGATGACCTTCATGTCTACCGGCCGGGGCGAAAAGCGCTGAGAGAATATGGTGTCATCAGCCCGCTTGCAGCGTGTCATGTGACAAAAACAGAGGTAAAAGCACTTGCTGCAAAGTACGGCGTTTCCGTAGCACACCGTCCATCCACTCCATGTATGGCGACACGCCTTCCCTACGGGGCAGAAATTAACTATGACGTTCTGGATCGGATTGCGGACGGCGAAGCATGGCTTCATACGCAGTTCGGTGCGGAAGAGAATCTCCGCCTGCGTGTACATGGCGATGTGGTGCGTCTTGAAATCTCACCGGAGCGTATGGGGGAAGTGCTTGAGAAGAGAGAAGAAATGATTGCATATCTGAAAAAGCTCGGCTTTTCTTACCTGACGATGGATCTGGAAGGGTTCCGTTCCGGCAGTATGGATGAGAAAATAACACAGAAAGAGGAAACAAAATGAAAGCAATTTTAAGTGCGGACCGCAAATGGGGTCTGGGATATCAGGGACGGCTGCTGGTAAGTATTCCGTCTGATCTGCGATTCTTCCGTGAAACTACGATGGGACACGTTGTCGTGATGGGAAGAAAGACACTTGCTACCCTCCCGGCAGGCCAGCCGTTAAAAGGCAGAACGAATATTATTTTAAGCCGTGATCCGGAATGGACTGTCCGCGGCGCAACCGTTGTCCACAGTATCAAAGAGCTGATGGAAGTGTTAAAGCCGTATGAGGACGACGATATTTATGTTGCGGGCGGCGGAGAAATTTACCGTCAGCTTCTCCCATACTGTGATACGGCATACGTCACACGAATTGACATGACGTATCAGGCGGATACCTTCTTTGAGGATCTTGACGAATCACCGGATTGGGAGATGGTAGAAGAGGGCGATGAGCAGACCTGCTTTGATATTGAATTTTATTTCACGGAATACCGAAGAAAGAATGAAAAGGCAGAACGCCCGAGATAAGGGTAAGACAGGACGTAAAAAACGGAGAAACCACAGAAAAAGCGGTTTCTCCGTTTTTTTTCATATAGGATACAAAAAGTATCAGTGCTGTCCGCCTGCAGAAAGCTCCAGCATTTTTTTCTTAATATCATTTTCGAGCTGTACCAGCTCAATTTCAGCGGCGGCACGTTTCTGGCGGCCGTCCTCCTGAATCTTCATCACTTCATCGAGGGTAGAGATCAGGCTCTGGTTCGTCTGTTTTAAGGTTTCCATATCGATGATACCGCGCTCAGATTCTTTTGCAGTCTCGATCGTTGCCATCTTCAGATTCTCCGCATTCTTTTTCAGAAGCTCATTTGTCATATCCGAAACCTGGCGCTGTGCTTTGGCAGCCTCAGTCGAGTGATGAACGCCGAGTGCAATGATCATCTGGTTTTTCCAGAGCGGAATCGTGTTCATGATGGAGGTCTGGATTTTTTCCATCATGAGCGTGTCGTTGTTCTGAATCATGCGGATCTGCGGCGCGGTCTGCAGCGAAATGACGCGCGTCAGCTCCAGATCGTGGAGCTTTTTCTCGAAACGCTCGCACTTGTTTTCAAAATCATTTGCCGCCTGCGCGTCCTCGGCAAGCCCGCTCTTCTGCGCCTTTTCGCGCAGCTGCACGAGCGTCGTCGCGCGCTCCTGCGCGAGCTTTTTCTGCCCGGCGAGGATATACATCGTCAGCTCCTTGAAGTATTCGAGGTTCTTCTCATACATCTGGTCCATGACCGCGACGTCCTTCATGAGCGTGAGCTTGTGCTTGTCCAGCTCGGCGGCAATTTTATCGACGTTTGCCTCCGCCTTGCCGTACTTTGCCTTCATCTCCTGCGCGCTCACCTGCGCCTTGCGGAAAAGACCCGCGATGCCCTTCTTTTCCGGTTCGTCCATGCCCTTGAGCTCGACGACAAGGCTCGTCACCATGTCGCCGATTTCGCCAAGGTCGCGCGTCTGGACCTTGGAGAGCGCCGTCTGCGAAAAATCGGCAATGTTCTTCTGCGCCGCCGCACCGTACTGCAGCACCTGCGACGAGTCGGTCAGATCGATCTGCTCGGAAAACGCCAGCACCGCCTGCTGCTCCGCTTGGCTCAGCATCGAAAGATCCGGTCCTGCCTCGGGCGCCTTTTCCGCCTTTTCGATCAGATCCTCTTTCTTGACAGGCTCTAAAACCGGCTCCTTGCCGAGATCGGGGGTCAGGGTCAGCTGGGGAATTTTTTCTTCCATGGTACGCACTCCTTAAAAATCTTTACCGGTCAAGCCTTCGCTTGCCATCATCTGTTCCATCACCTGAATGTCCGCCGTGATGTCCACGACGCTGCTTTCAAAAAGACCGTCGAGCTGCCGCTGGAACGCGACAATCACCTTGTCGAGCATGCTCTCAATCTTGCGCATCCCCTCGTCGATATTGCCCATACGCATGCCCTGATTCTGCAGAACCACGTA
>ERZ779875.2332-NODE-2332-length-10282-cov-10.692578_pt1 | contig 10282 bp, 7 predicted proteins | sample MGYA00511246_ERZ779875 | MGnify/ENA primary metagenome ERZ779875 (study PRJEB29588, sample SAMEA2155093) | human gut metagenome | biome: human gut; feature: human-associated habitat; material: faeces | place: Denmark | collected 2008/2010 ... | reverse complement strand
ATGAAAACCACTATTTTACTTGGCTTATTATTGACCCTTACTGTTTCATGCAAACACCATTCCAACCCCGTGACTACCGAAGAAAACTTCCACACCCAAGAAGCCAACCGTCTGGTAGCAGAAGCGAGGAACCTATGGTTGCCTCCTTTGGACAGCACTTTCTTCTTTAATGACAGTGAACATATATCTATAAACGACAAGGAAATATGGGCCAAACTTGACAGCGCGTTAGCCATTGACCCTACCAATATAAAAGTATATGTGGGAAGAATCAGTTATTTATCAGCCTGCAAAAAGTACCATGAGATTCTGTCTGTACTCCGGCAAGCTGAAAAACAATCCACCCTCAATGCCGACTTATGGTCAATGAAAGCGATGTTTGAAGATTATTTCGGAGACAGCCTTACCGCCCAAAAAAATTATCGGTCTGCCGATTCCGCCTATGCCATCCTCATAAAAGAATATGCTACAGACAGCCTCAGGTATGCCGGTTCCCGCATCAACCGCGCACTGAACATGGCATTGATGACTGATAATATTGCGATTCTTGAAGAAGAGGTGGAACTCACTAAAAAGATATTTCCCAAGACATGGAAAGGACCGGACAGTAGTTTTTACGGGAAAAATAAAAAAGACTTTTTCGACAAATGCTTTAACGTCCACAAAAAGTAATCCAGCCTGCTACATCAAGAAAATTACAAATCATTGCATTTGAAAGAACAGACCTGTAATACCTACTTTCAATACAAAGACTTTTATAGCATAAAGGTGTAACTTTCTCTTCTTTTCACCGACTAACCTAATAAAAACACCTTTGAAAGCTGATGAGTATAGAACAGGAATTTGCCGACAAGCTAGTGCAATACAAGCACATCATTTACAAGGTATGCTTCATGTATGCAGACAACAAGGACGATGTGAACGACCTTTTTCAAGAGTCTGTATTCAATATATGGAAGTCATACAAAAACTTCCGGGGGGAAAGTTCGTTTGTCACATGGGTTTACCGCATATCCCTGAACACGTGTATCTCGGACTTCCGAAAGAAAAAGAAGTATGACTATGTACCTTTGGAACAGCAGGTAGATATTCTGGAAGATTGTGAACACAACGAACTGCTGAAAGAAATGTATTCACTCATCAAACGACTGAACAAGGTGGACCGTATGTTTATCCTGCTCTGGCTGGACGAGAAATCATACGATGAAATAGCCGAAATCACCGGAACGAACCGCAATAATGTCGCGATAAAACTGCACCGTATAAAAGAGAAATTAAAAAATATGTCGAACTTGTAATCATACAATTATATGGAACTTGAAGAATTGCAAAAAGCATGGAAAGAGTTGAATGAACGGGTCAGCCAGAATGAACTGGTTCATCAGCAACAGATTATAGAGATGTTGTCACGGCAAAAAGAAAGTTGCCTGCAAAGAATGCTGAGGATGGACAAAATAGCTTCTATATTTATGTTAGGAGTAACGATTCTAATGTTCGTTGATTTTATTCATTTGAACGGTAAATTAGTGTTTTGGCCGGCAATATTCGGACTTCTGCTATATGCTCTTACAGTCAACTTTGCAGGAGTTATTTTATTGACTAAAATAAAAAAAGAAACAAACCTTGAAATGCAAATAAAGAATATACTCCGATATAAAATGCTTATCAATTGGAGTTATATCATCGGATATTTGCTGGTAACTCCTTTTATATGCATATTCCTTTACACCTACCGCCACCTGTGGTGGCTCATGATAACAATGTTTGGTTTAATCTTAGCAGGTGTACTGACAGACTACTTCCTCTTCCATCATGTATCGGACAGAATTAAAGAATTGACACACGTCAATAAAGAGTTGATGGAACTGAAAAAGAAGCATAAAGAATAAATTTTCACTCTACAGTGAGGGTACTTAGCCGGATATTTTATTCCTTTGTACCCTCAATCAAAATAAAAAAGCACTTTATGTTTCAGCTGTATCTGCTGCTTCGTCTGAAAAATTTTGGAAGAATAGTTATAGAATTGGGTATCTTCAGAATAGTCTTCCTTACCATCTTAACGGTGGCTGCCATCATGATATTATTCTTGGCAGAAAACCGTTTCGCTATTCCTGTGGTATGCGTTCTCTTATTAGCCAGTTATCATAATGTCCGGAAAGACAAAGAGTTTTTACGCACTTTAACACCTCATCTTTCTGTGTTCCTGATAAAAGAATACACCTTGATCGTATTACCTTTTGCCGGAATAGAAATAATAAAAGGACAATTTACCGACGCTATCGGCTTATGGCTGTTCGCCGCCTTATTACCTTGCCTGAAAAAAATAAAACTGGAACACAAACCTGTCCGTCTTCCTTTTCTTTACAAAGGAAGTTATGAATATATACGAATATTCCGCCAATCTTTCTGGGTCTATATCCTACTCTTTCTTTTTGCAACCGCAGGAACCGTACACGGAAATATAAAAATAAACAAAGTATGTCTCATACTATGGGGATTGGTACAGGCATCAGGCTATCTGCAAACAATGGACAACAGATATCTTCTTCATTTCAAAAATTTCAAGACTTTATGCCTTTTCCAACTAAAAAGCATAGCATGGAATGTTTTCATCACCTCCATTCCTTTCAGCTTAGCGCTTATAGCGTCTACCTATGACCAAGATGAAATCCTCTTTTTCTTATCTTATTATACTGCCACCTTAATTTATGCCATTGGCATCGGTATGTTGCGCCATATCATCCCATCCCCCCTATTGCTGTTTATTGTGCAATTAAGTATATTAATGCCTTTTTATTTAGGCTCTCTTTTTGTTCCAATTATTTTAATACCCGGCATAGCACTTACAGCATTGCTGACCTGCCATGCGCACAAACGCTTAAAAAGATTATTATGATAGAAGTGAATGATTTACATAAAAGTTTCGGTAAGGTCAAAGTATTAAACGGCATTCATTTGGAGTATCACCCCGGAAAAATATATGGCTTGGTGGGCGAGAATGGAGCCGGAAAGACTACTTTATTCAATTGTATAATGGGAATCTATGATTATACCGGAAGCATAACCAAAAGCAAAACTTTAAAAACAGGTTATCTGTCTGCATCCAACTTCTTTTATTCCCAAATCACGGGTCTTGAACACTTGGAATTCTGTATGAAAGCCAAAGGTCTGCCGGTCAATACACCCACCATTCAACATTTAAATGAGACTTTCCAACTGCCCCTTGACAGGTATGCTGCCGAATATTCTACCGGAATGAAAAAGAAACTGGGATTTATGGCATTATTGTTGCAAGACAATGACGTATTTATTCTTGACGAGCCGTTCAATGGGGTGGACTTGAAGGGATGTATCCTGATGAAAAGACTCATCCGGCAACTGAAAGCAAAAGAAAAGACGGTGATAATTTCCTCACATCTCATTGCCTCGCTAAGGGAAATATGTGATATTATCCACTATCTGAACGAAGGGGTTATTTACAAAGAATACCATGAAGAAACAACAGAAGAGATAGAAGAGGATATATTATGCAATACTAAAAAGATACAGCCCACCTCATACTTTCAGTAACACACAGCACTGTCCTTACCTGAAAACTACACGTTTGACTCCATCCCAATCCTTTTTCACCACTGATATTGCACAGATACCATAAATTCACGGGGACGAAGTTTTATCCAAGAAGTATAACTCTGCACGGCAGAATAAAGAGTATAACGATATTGTTCCTTATTAAACAGATTTATAGCAGAAGCGGCAAACCTCCATTTTCCGACTTTATGTATCAATGAAACATCTGCAAGCCAAATATTCAGATGCTGGTTCTTACTTAAATCATTATAAAAATGCTCTCCGGATAAACGAAACTCCGTATCATGAAATTCCAAACTGAGAGTCAGCCGTTGAGCCACCTCCCATAAAGGATCCAAACGAGTATCCTCTCCTATTCCGCCTCCCACACAACTGACCGTCGCTTTGTATTCAGCCTCAAAAAATACAGAAGGAGCCCACACAATTTTAGGTTCGATGCACAAATAGTCATACCTGTAATCCTGAACGATGCCTTCATTCAGTTGTTTCCCCTCGTTGCGTGCTAAAGTCAATTCCAAAGAAGTCTTCAAATTCCAGTCATAGATCCCTTTCGACCCTATGGTATTCAAGGTGTAACTATGAGAGGAATGATTTCTTTCCACAGACGAAAGATAGAAATTACCGTCCTTATAGTTACGTTCTGTTATCAGATTATAACGATTGTGGGAATAGGAAGCTGATAAAGTCCAGAAAAACTCCTTGATAGTATTTTTGTATTCCAGATAGCAGGTATAAAGTTGCCGTACCGTTACAGGAACTTTTCCTGTATGCTTCACCACAGTCCGGTAATCTTCACGATACCGAAAGGGGTAGATATCCTTCAATCCTCCTTCACTCTCATCCAAGCTTCCTAGTAAGGACATTTTCCAACGGGGAGTAAATTTATAACGGAAACAAAAGAATGGGGAGACACAAAAACGGCTATAAGATTGCTTTGGCAGATGACTCCACCGGACAGTAGTGGCGGCAGTGAACAAAAAATCATTTCTCTCCCATTCGATACGGGGAACGGTATAGAAAGAATAGCTATGGGCTGAGTAAGCATTCTCCTGTTTCACCGAAGAAAGTTCGCCACAGAAACCACCTGTAAGCTGATAATTCACTCCATTTATTTTCCTCATCCCATAAAGGGCATTATCCGTGTAGGCATTGCCGGTGTTCATTTCTTCATATTCCGCAAGGATAGACTCATGTGTCTGTCCGATGACAGTTCGATATGTGTTTTCGCTGATGTTATCGGACGAACTCAATTCGTTCCTATGGTAGATACAGTTGGCAATCAGCATGTTATCAGCAAATAAAATGGGCAAGTTGCGGTGAGCCACTGTCAGTGAAGCGGGGCAATGGGTGTAGCGGATATACGACCGGATTCCCCAAGTGTATTTTTCTTTGGTGTAAAGTTGATTGAAATAATTCTTCAATTCCCATTGTGAGTTCTTTATCTTTTGAAAAATAGCATTATCACCCGTTATATCCGAAACTCCTGATTTCCATGTTCCTGCAAACGAAAAATTTTCACGAGTGTACCGGCTTACAGTATTATCTTCATAATTCACTTCAGCATTCAGACAATCGGTTTTTAAACGGTCATGCCGATTGGTAGCCGTATGCACCGTATCTTGTGCAAAATAATAGATTTCCTCACTTCCATATTGCCGGGTTGTACGGTCATGGATATACCCTAACTGAAATCGTAATTGCTTTTCTTCATCCAATCGGTACAAGCGGTTGGCAGAGGCTGTATGCGTTTCATTGAATAACAGCCTTTTTTGCGACAAGGGCATGGCCGGTTCGGGTAAAGGAAGAAAAATAGGAGAATTGCTGTCCGTCACCCGGTCAAAGCTATTGCCGGATGCCAGTTTCTGTTGGTCGGAAAACAGATTCCGGCCTGTATTATTTGCCTTGTAAGTATAGACAGTCTGCCGGTTACGACTCAATTGCAATGCATTGAACGAAGCGTCGTAAAGTGCTTTCTCTCCATAACCTCCCCCTGCCATAACGGTATAAATCCATTTGGAACGGACTTCAGGTTTCAGTTTCAAATTCAAGGCTACGTCATCCGTAAAGGTCTTGCCACGCAAGGACTTAATGGGTTGGTGCCCTTCAATGACCTCCGCTGCCTGTACGGCATCCGCTTTCAGATTATTATTTATTTGATTATAACGCCCGCCACTCACGTCCATTCCCTCCACATAAAGATTACTGATCGCTTTTCCATTATATTTTATAGTTCCGTTCTCTTCCACATTGATGCCGGGAAGTTTTTTCAACACATCGCTAACATTCCGGTCTTTGGAAGACGCAAAACGGGTGAGATCATATTTCAAGGTATCCTGTCGTCCCCATACGCGCCCCGAACGAATCTGTACTTCTTTCAGCATGATAGCTTCCTGCTCCAGTTCGATAGTTAGCGGACGACCGGCAAGTACCGGTACGGTCTTTTTCCTGTACCCCATATAAAACACCGTTATTGTCCTGTCTTTCAAGGATGAAGAGGAAAGTTGAAAACGTCCGTCAACATCTGTCAAAGTATAGTTGATGATATTGCCATCCCCTTCCTGTTGCAAAGTGACGGTAGCAGATTCCAAAGGCTGACGGGTAACTTTATCCGTTACCCGTCCCTCTATCGTGTTTTGTGCGCTTGTTTGAATATGAAACAAAAAGCTCAACAAAGAGAGAATGATTGCTGTTTTCATCCTGTTATTTTTCAGATAATTCTATCGGATTATAAGGTAACTCAAAGTTTTTCAATGCATTACCTTGCTCATCTTTTACCGTCAATTTTACATTGGGGGCTGTAGAAGTAATAAAGCCTACCGGGTCCTTGGCATAACGCTCATATACCTTATTCAAATCTCTACGACTGATGGATTCAGAACCTTTACCATTGAAAAGAAGCGGCTTCGATTCATCAGATTGCTCGATACCTGTACATTCAAATGAGTAATGTCCCCGGGCATCTTCAGCCTTTATAATGAAACCGGGCAATCCACAAAGTTTCCAAGGCCCTTCACTTACAGGAATTTCCATCGTAAACCATGCCGTATAACTTCTTCCCCGGAAGTGACAAGTTGCTTTCCGGCAATGATAAGTCAGAATAGTAGCCGTATCGGATAATAAGGTCCATACCGGTTTTTCATTCTTTTCCTCGCAACGGAAATTACTGGTAGCCAACCGATCAAGCGTTGTCACCTTTCCCGTAGGATAGTTCTTATAAATCCGATATGTAATACGCCCGTTTCCATAAGCCTTGGCATGTTGCTGCAAGATATCTTGGGACACTTTATTAGCATAGTCGGCAATCAAAGTAGAATCCCGAAGATAAGTAGTGTAGCTATAAAATTGCGAACATTTCTTTCCCACTTCCAACATCATCGTTTCCGAATTGGGCTGACAGTCGGTCTTGGTAGTATCCTCTACCATCTTCAACTCATACTGAGCACGGAAAACCAATTCATCTATGGGTTCGCTTTTCTTCACATCATCCATAGAGAGAATGGTTATCTGCGCCGTAGCCTGTAATGCCACAGTTACCATAAATAACAGGTTAGCCAATTTCTTTTTCATAATCCGAATTGTTTTTAAATGATGAATTTTATACTGCAAAGCTAAGTCCTTCCCTCCTTCCCGATACCACAAAGTTATTACTGAAATATTACGCCGATAAAAAAACAATCCTCGTGTACATTGCATATCCAAGGATAGCCCGTACCTTTGCTTTAACAAAAAAAGAAAAGATGGAAAAAAGAATAAAAACAGTATGGATACTGACTATCATTACAGCTATATTGATAATAGGTGGTCAAGGTTATTGGCTTCACCACCAATATTGCTATTCAACGAAAACATTCATGCAGGAACTGCATAAACAAATACTGCAATTGGAAAAAGAAGAAATGAATACACGCTATGACAAACGGACTAACAACCACAAATATACACTGAGCTACAAAATAGAAATGCCGGATTCGGTGAACCAAAACGGCAAAACAACCTGCATCATTAGTTTTTATAGACAACAAAGTGAAATTGATAATCTGGATTCGTTAATAAAACAGAATGCATTGTTGAATGAGGACAGCGTTATAGTCCGCGACAGTTTTCGGGTAGAGAACATTTCCAATGAAATTCTATTTGATGCAGCCACACGCTATGGAGCCGAGATGACTCACCCCTTCCAAGCCGGAAAATTTGATTCACTATTACAAGCCAACCAAATAAAACTGACAAATATCAGACTGATACAGACTGATTCTATCCTGTGGCATGGAAGCTATACCTCTTCCACCCGATTGTTCAAACCTGAAATGTATATTGCTTATCCTTATAATCCTTTACTTAAACAGGCATTGACGGCATCCATACAGATACCTTTCCCCTCCCTGCTCCAGCAAATGGCATGGCAGCTGTTGGGTAGCCTGATATTAGTTCTGCTTTTGGTATTCTGTCTTATCTACCAGATCAAGACCATTCTGAAACAACGGAAAATAGACGAAATAAGAAAAAGCTTTGTAAATACCATGATACATGAACTGAAACGCCCTGTACAGACCTTGAAAATGTGTATTGCCTTTCTCAACAACAAGTCCATGCGTACAGACGAAAGAGCAATGGATGAAGTAGTAAAGGATTCCATGTTTGAACTGGACAATCTTTCTGCCTACCTGGCCAAAGTAAGGGATATGACACGGGCTGACTATGAACACACGCCTCTCCACATCCGTACTTTTGATTTACGGGAAACCGTAGATAAATTAATCCGGCTGGTCAATGTTCCTACCAATAAAAAGGTTACCATCCATCCGCACTATGAAATGAAATCCACTTTGGTCACCGCTGACCCAGTACATATTGCCAACATCATCAGCAACCTGATAGAGAATGCCATCAAATACTCCGGCAAAGAAGTCCGGATTGATTTATCCTGTATACAGAAAGAACACACCCTTACTATACAAATAACAGATAACGGAATTGGAATTCCGCCAGCAGAGCAAAGCAAGGTTTTTGATAAATTTTATCGCGGCAACCATATACCGGACCGAAATATACCGGGTATAGGACTAGGACTAAGTTACGTAAAGCTCCTCACCGAAGCACACCACGGACATGTATCCTTGACCAGCCAGCTGAGTAAAGGAACGACTTTCAGTATTGTACTACCTCAATAATCATTTCAACAATCCACATAAGATGAAAACAATCAAAATACTTTTCGCAGATGATGATTTAAAATACTCCATGCTCTTAAAACGTTTTTTGGAGGCAGAAGGCTATGAAGTTACTTACGCAGGAAACGGAAACATTGCCTTACAACAATTTCCCTTAATAAGGCCTGATTTGGTATTGCTTGATATCAATATGCCCGAACTGAACGGCTTCGAGGTAGCGGCAAAAATACGGAGACAAAATCATCAGGTACTTATTTTCTTTCTTTCAGACCGTAGCGATAAAGCCGACCGTCTGAAAGGCTTTGATCTGCAAGCCAATGATTATCTAGCAAAGCCTTTTTATCCCGAAGAGCTGTTGGCACGTATCCGTGAACGGTTTCAATGTGCAAACAACAGAATTGAAACAGAAAGCTATACATTCGGAAAAAGTACATTTAACTATACCACCAATGAAATAAGGACGGGAAATAACAAGGTACTGATTACTTCCCGACAGGCTGAGATACTCCGAATACTAGCTAAAAACCTCCATGTTCCGGTAGACCGGGAAATACTTTTGAAACATGTATGGGGAACTTCATCCTATGCCAATTCGCTGGCATTGAATGTACAAATAACCTATTTACGAAAAGCGTTACGCAATGATTCCAGCGTGAAGATAGAATCACTGATGAAGAAGGGGTATGTGTTACACACTGAAAAAGGACAAGAAAACTCTTTATAGTTCGTCATTCTTCATTTCATTCAGAAAGGCAAACTATAAAGAGTTTTAAATAGCTGAAAGCACTTTTGTTATAATGTACAAGTTCCTTCTACCAGCTTGCCCATTGCCCATACGGCACGGATATTCAAGTCCTGGTCAAGAATCAAGATATCGGCATCTTTGCCTTTCTGAAGTGAGCCTTTGCGGTCATATACTCCCATAATCTTGGACGGAGTTTCCGAAGCCATACGGACAGCATCTTCCAATGGGATTTCTGCCTTTTGCACCAAGGTACGGATCAAACGGTCCATGGTAGCCACACTGCCTGCCAAAGCAGAACGGTCGGCCAGTTTGCACACACCATCCTCGATAATGACACGAGGGTCAAAAGCTACATTGCTTTCACTGGCGGCACATGCCAAAGCATCGGTAATAACACAAGCACGTTCCACACCCTTAATCTTATATATCAGGCGCAAGATAGTAGGAGGAACATGAATACCATCGGCTACCACTTCCACTGTCATATCGTCTATCAGATAGATACTTTCTACTGTACCTTCATATTTATACTCACGACGCTTATGGAAGCCCGGCATCGCATTATAGAAATGTGTAGCATGAGAATAACCGGACTCCCAGGCTGCACGGATATCTTCATATTCGGCTTGTGTATGTGCCACAGAAGCCAAGATACCTTTTCCTGTGATATACTTACCAAACTGCATGGCACCCGGCAATTCGGGTGCAGCATCCCAACGCTTGATACAGCCCCACTTCTCTACAATAGGGATATATTCCTTCGGATCCGGGTCTT
>ERZ779875.2331-NODE-2331-length-10284-cov-2.170398_pt1 | contig 10284 bp, 10 predicted proteins | sample MGYA00511246_ERZ779875 | MGnify/ENA primary metagenome ERZ779875 (study PRJEB29588, sample SAMEA2155093) | human gut metagenome | biome: human gut; feature: human-associated habitat; material: faeces | place: Denmark | collected 2008/2010 ... | reverse complement strand
TCTAAAAGGTCAGAAGAAGTAACAGGAAAATAATGTATTATATTAATAAGTGCTATTATAAACGGCATAAAGCTCAATAAAAGATAGTAGCATGTCTGCGCAGCATAAGCAGTTATTTTATCTTCGTTGATTTTCTTTGCTGTTTCCTGAACGGTGAATAGTATTCTTGCAAGTTTCATATATACTCCTGTTTGTGTTTTGTTATGACATTATATGTTATTTTAGCCAAATTATCAATAAGGTCTGTAATAACTTGCATTTACAACAGCTTTTATGTAAAATAAATAAGTTAAAGATAAGAAAGGTATGGTTGTTTGTAATGGGGATTAGCGTTAAATTAGAGGCTTTTGAGGGTCCACTTGATCTTTTACTGCATCTTATAGATAAAAATAAAGTTAATATATATGATATTCCTATTGCTGATATTACTGAGCAGTATATGGAATATGTAAGAAAGATGCAGGAAGAGAATCTTGATATTGTAAGTGAGTTCCTTGTTATGGCAGCAACATTACTAGATATAAAATGCAGGATGCTGCTTCCTAAGGAAGTTGATGAGGAAGGAAACGAAGAAGATCCAAGAGCGGAGCTTGTAGAACAGCTGCTTGAGTATAAGCTGTTTAAGGCTATGGCAGAAGAACTTAAAGGACAGCAGCTTGATGCGCTAAAAACTTATTACAGAAAACCTGACATACCAGAAGAGGTTAGTGGATATACCCCACCTGTAGATTTAAATGAAGTGGTAGGCGATGTGAATCTTATTAAACTGAATGCGATATTTGCAGATGTTATGAAAAGAAAAGAAGACAAGGTTGATCCTGTAAGGAGCAAGTTTGGAAAGATTGAAAAAGAAGAAGTTACCATGTCAGAAAAGCTTGTGGACATTAAAGCATTCATGATGGAGCATAAAAGCTTTGGCTTCAGGGAACTGCTTATGAAGGGGGCATCAAAGGTTGCTGTTATTGTGACATTCCTTGTTGTGCTTGAACTTATGAAAACTGGCTTCATAACAGTGAAGCAGGAAGGAACCTGCGAAGAAATATATATAGATGTGATTGGTAATCCTGAAATGATTGAAGATATATCAGAGGACTAGGATTATATGTGTAAAAAGTGCGGAATGGAGATTGTATAATGAACATAAAACAAACAGAGGGAGCTATAGAAGCAATACTTTTTACGATGGGAGAGTCGGTAGAAGCAGAAAAGATTGCAGCTGCGATAGATCACGATGTTGATACAACAATCAGGATGATTCATAATATGATGGATAGTTATGAAGCTGAGGGAAGAGGAATAAAAATAATAGAACTTGATGGAAGCTTCCAGTTATGTACCAAGCAGGAGTATTATGATACTCTTATAAAGGTATGCAGCCAGCCTAAAAAATATACGTTGTCAGATGCGGCACTTGAAACATTGTCAATAATAGCCTATAAGCAGCCAATAACTGAAAAGATAAGAGGTGTTAATTCTGACAGGGCAGTAAACAAGCTTGTAGAGCTTGAACTGGTTAAAGAAGTTGGACGGCTTGATGCACCTGGACGTCCAATGCTTTTCGGCACAACAGAAGAGTTTTTAAGAACATTTGGCGTACAGTCAATAGATGAACTTCCAGTTATAAGTGAGGACATGATCGAACAGTATAAAGAAGAGGCAGAATATGAGGTTTTAAGTGAAATAAAATCTGAGGAAGAAGATGACGATGGCCAGCTTACCTTAGATATCTGATGTTTAAAACAGTAACACAGACACATAAAATAAATTAAAATAAAATGGAGGTACCACAATACTATGGAAAGATTAAATGCATGGAATAAGTATGATGAAGATATGAAAAAGAAGGTTTTTGATTTCGCTGATGAATACAGAAGATTCATATCTTTATGTAAAACTGAAAGAGAATGTGTAGAAGAAGGTGTACGTATATTAAAGGCATCTGGTTATAAAGACCTTAAAGACGTTATAGCTGCTGATGAAAAGCTTAAGGCAGGAGATAAGGTGTATGCTGTTAATATGAATAAAGCAATTGTAGCCTTTAATATAGGAGAAACTTCAATAGAGTCAGGCATGAACATATTAGGAGCACATATAGACTCTCCAAGACTTGATATTAAGCAGAATCCATTATATGAGGAAACAGGACTTGTGCTTCTTGATACACATTATTATGGCGGAATCAAGAAGTATCAGTGGGTTGCAACACCTCTTGCACTTCATGGTGTAGTTGCACTTAAAGACGGAACGACAGTTAAAGTAGTTATCGGCGAGGATATTGATGATACTGTAGTGGGCATATCAGATCTTCTTATTCATCTTGCGTCAGAACAGATGGACAAGAAGGCAGCTAAGGTTGTAGAAGGAGAGGCACTTGATATTCTTGTTGGCAGTATGCCACTAAAGCAGGAGAGTGCTAAAAGTGATAAAGAAGACTGTAAAGATGCAGTAAAGAAGAATATATTGGCATTATTAAAAGAAAAATATGGTATAGAAGAAGAGGACTTTATGTCAGCCGAGTTAGAGGCAGTTCCAGCAGGTCCAGCCAGAGATTATGGTATAGACAGAAGTATGATAATAGGTTATGGACATGATGACAGAGTGTGTGCATATCCGTCTCTTATTGCACTTGTTAATGCTGACATGCCAAAAAGGACTGGCGTATGCATACTTGTCGATAAGGAAGAGATAGGAAGTGTTGGAGCAACTGGCATGCAGTCAAGATTCTTTGAAAATATGGTTGCAGAGGTTATGGACAGATGTGGTGAATATAGCGAGCTTAAGTTAAGAAGAGCTCTTGCGAACTCTTACATGCTTTCATCAGATGTAAGTGCTGCATATGACCCTAATTATGCATCAGTTTTTGAAAAGAAAAATGCTGCATATTTTGGTAAAGGCATGGTGTTTAATAAGTACACAGGGGCAAGAGGAAAGAGTGGCTCTAATGATGCTTCAGCAGAGTTTGTTGGAAAGTTAAGAAAAGTCATGGATGATGCGGATGTTGCATTCCAGACCGCAGAGCTTGGAAAAGTTGATATTGGTGGCGGCGGAACAATAGCATACATTCTTGCTAACCTTGATATGAATGTTATAGATAGTGGTATTGCGGTACAGAATATGCATGCTCCATATGAAGTTATAAGCAAGGCGGATCTTTATGAAACATTAAAGGGATATGAAGCATTTCTTAAGAATGCATAAGAAAATTCTAAGCTTTCATAATATAAAAATCATAAATGTATATTTAAAGAAAGGTATTGTACAGATGAAGTGGAACAGATATTCTATTAAGACAACAACAGCAGCTATTGATTTTATCAGCAGTGCACTTGCAGATATAGGGATAGAGGGAATTGAGATACAGGATAATGTGCAGCTTACACAGGAAGAGGCTAAGACTATGTTCGTTGATTTTATTCCTGAACTTCCACCTGATGATGGAACTGCAGTTGTTAATTTTTATATAGATTCAGATGAAGATGACGGCACCCTTGTAAAGAAAGCCAAACAGGAGCTTGAAGATTTAAGAATGTTTGTTGATATAGGTGAAGGAACTATCACTAACTCAGAAACCGAAGATAAGGACTGGATTAATAACTGGAAGCAGTACTGGCATACATTTACTATTGGAAATCTTTATATCAAGCCTACATGGGAAGCTGTTACAGACGATATGAAGGGACACCCGGTCCTTAGTATTGATCCGGGTACTGCTTTTGGTACAGGTTCACATGAGACAACAAGAATGGTTATAAAACAGCTTGAAAAGTATGTTAAGCCTGGAGATAATGTTCTTGATGTAGGATGTGGAAGCGGAATCTTATCTGTTGTTGCGCTAAAATATGGTGCAGCACATGCTTTTGGAACAGACCTTGATCCTAATGCTATAATTGCGTCACATGAGAATTCAGAGCAGAATAATATTACACCTGAACAGTTTGAAGTTATAGAGGGTAATATTATAGATGATAAGTCTGTTAAGGATGCCTGTGGCTATGAATGTTATGATATAGTATGTGCTAACATTCTTGCTGATGTTTTGGAACCTCTTTCAGTTAACATACATGAACATATGAAAGAGGGAGCTTATTTTATAACCTCAGGTATAATTAATACTAAAGAGAATGAAGTAGTGGAAAGCTTTAAAAAGAATCCTGAACTTGAAATAGTTGAGATAAACCATGATGGTGAATGGGTTAATGTGACTGCAAGACGCAGGAACAAAACTGATATGCGCACAAAACATGCGTAGAAATGAGGAATATTATGTATCATTTTTTTGCAGAGCATGAAAATATATCAGATGATTATATTGATATACGTGGTGGAGATGTCAATCACATTAAGAATGTTATTAGACTTAAGGCAGGAGATGAGGTGCTTATAAGCAGTGGAGATAATTATGATTATCTTTGCAGTATAGAACGCATAAGTGATGATGTTGTAACAGCAAAAATCATAGAAACAAGAGAAAAGATGAATGAGCTTCCTGTTAAAGTTTATCTTTTTCAAGGGCTTCCAAAGGCAGACAAGATGGAGCTTATAATCCAGAAAATGGTCGAACTTGGGGTATATGAAATAGTTCCTGTTTCTATGAAAAGAAGCGTTGTCAGGCTGGATGAAAAAAAAGCCAGAACGAAGACTACACGCTGGAATGCAATATCAGAGAGTGCAGCAAAGCAGAGTAAGAGAAGCATAATACCTAATGTATCAGAAGTGCTTAGCTTTAAGCAGGCATTAGAAAAGGCAAAGGAGCTTGATGTGCTTTTACTTCCGTATGAGTGTGCCGAAGGTATGGCTTATACAAGAATGGTTGTATCTAAGATTAAACCAGGACAGTCTGTAGGAATATTCATCGGACCTGAAGGTGGGTTTGATGGAGAAGAGTTAAAGCTTGCCAGCGAAGCAGAATGTAATATAATAACACTTGGAAAGCGTATATTAAGAACAGAAACAGCAGGGATGATGCTGATGTCAGTTATTATGTATAATATGGAAGAATAACATTAGCTATTAGGAATGGAGTTAACATGAAGGCATATCTTGATAATTCAGCCACAACAAAGTGTGCACCACAGGTTGTTGATGTGTGTGTGAAGGTTATGCAGGAGGATTATGGTAATCCTTCATCAAAGCATATGAAGGGTGTTGAAGCTGAAAATTATATAAAAGATGCTAAAGAGACTATAGCAAAGACATTAAAATGTCAGGATAAGGAGATTCTCTTTACATCTGGTGGAACAGAATCTAACAATATGGCAATTATAGGAACTGCCATGGCTAATAAAAGAAAAGGTAACCATGTGATTGTGTCGTCAGTAGAACATTCATCGGTAAAGGAACCTTTTAATTTTCTTGAGGAGCAAGGGTTTAAGGTTACTTATCTTAAGGTCGATAGTAAAGGAATAGTTGATATTGAAGAACTTAAGAATGCTCTTGATGATGAAACTATACTTGTATCTGTCATGTATACTAACAATGAGATAGGAGCGGTTGAACCGATTGAAGAAATCGGACATATAGTTAAAAGCTACAACCCTGATATAGTATTTCATGTAGATGCTATCCAGGCATATGGTAAGTTTAAGATTATACCTAAAAAACTAGGTATAGATCTTCTTTCAGTAAGCGGACATAAGATACATGGACCTAAAGGCAGCGGCTTTTTGTATATAAAGGATAAGACAAGAATCAAACCTATAATATATGGAGGCGGGCAGCAGAAGGGTATGCGTTCCGGAACAGAAAATGTTCCTGCCATAGCTGGACTTTCGGCAGCAGTTAAGCTTATATATAATGAAAATTTTGATGCTAAGATTGACAAGTTGTATGAACTCAAAGATTATTTTATATCGCAGCTTGAACAGTTAGAAGAAGTACAGATTAATTCATTAAAGGGAAGAGAAAGTGCACCACAGATTGTAAGTGCAAGCTTTAGGGGCGTGAGAGCAGAAGTGCTGCTGCATGCACTTGAAGACAGACAGATATATGTATCATCTGGCTCTGCATGTTCGTCTAATAAACCAGGGCTTAGCAATACACTTGTTGCAATAGGTCTTGATAAAGACCTGTTAGATAGTACTATAAGATTCAGTTTTTGTTATGATACAACAAAGGAAGAACTTGATTATACTATAGAGACACTTAAAGAATTATTGCCGGTATTAAGAAAATATACAAGACATTAAGAAAGGGAGATGAATAATGTACAAAGCTTTTTTGATAAAATATGGAGAGATAGGCGTAAAGGGAAAAAACAGATATCTTTTTGAAGATGCACTTGTAAGACAGATCAGATTCGCACTTGCTAAGGTGGATGGTGACTTTACTGTATCAAAGGAAAATGGAAGAATATATGCAACAGCTGGAAGTGAATTTGATTATGATGAAACAGTTGAAGCGTTAAAAACAGTATTTGGAATAATAGGTATATGCCCGGTTGTCCAGATAGAGGATAATGGTTTCGATGATCTTGCAGAACATGTTATTAAGTATATAGATGAAGCATATCCGGATAAGAATATAACTTTTAAGGTTGATGCCAGACGTGCAAGAAAGAATTATCCTATGAATTCTATGGAGATTAACATGGAAATGGGTGGAAGAATCCTTGAAGCATTTCCAGAAATGAAGGTCGATGTCCATAATCCGCAGGTGCTTTTGCAGATTGAAATAAGAAAGAATATTAATATATATTCGATAGAGATTCCAGGACCAGGCGGTATGCCTATAGGAACAGCAGGTAAAGCTATGCTTCTTCTGTCTGGTGGAATAGATAGTCCTGTTGCAGGGTACATGATAGCAAAAAGAGGTGTCCAGATAGAGGCAACTTATTTTCATGCACCACCATATACAAGTGAACGTGCAAAGCAGAAGGTAGTTGATCTTGCCAGACTTGTGTCAAAATATGCAGGTCCTATTGTACTTAATGTAGTTAACTTTACAGATATCCAGCTTGCTATATATGAGAAGTGTCCTCATGATGAGCTTACTATAATCATGAGAAGATACATGATGAAGATAGCGGAAGAACTTGGTAAAGAAAGCAAATGTATGGGACTTATCACAGGAGAGAGTATAGGACAGGTTGCCAGCCAGACTATGCATAGCCTGTATTGTACTAATGAGGTATGTACTATGCCTGTTTACAGACCTGTTATCGGCTTTGATAAGCAGGAAATCATAGATATATCAGAAAAAATTGGAACATACGAAACATCCATACAGCCATTTGAAGACTGCTGTACAATATTTGTAGCAAAGCATCCGGTTACTAAGCCAAATCTTAATATAATAAAGCAGCACGAACATAACCTTGATGAGGTTATAGAACAGCTTATGAAAACAGCTATTGAAACAACTGAAAAAATAATAGTTAAATAAAAACAAAAATAAAAAATGGATGCCACACTTATGTGTGACATCCTGTTTCCAATATAACTTAACAGTACTATCATGTGTGAATATGAATTCATGATGAAGAAAGCTATATATACCATATCATATAAAACTGATTATACGATATAAGGCTTTAATACTGCAAGTATTGTGTCGATATCATTCTCAGCATGAATGTTAAGATCAATTGGCTTAGAAAGATCAAGACTGAAGATACCCATGATAGATTTTGCATCTATTACATATCTTCCTGATACAAGATCAAAGTCTACGTCAAACTTAGTAATATCGTTAACAAAAGACTTAACTTTATCGATTGAGTTTAATGAAATCTGAACTGTTTTCATTGAGCTACCTCCCACATAGAATAATTACTTATGTATTAATTATAATGTTTAAATGGGTTATGTCAAGAATAAAGTGAGTATAAAAAATAGCACAGTATATATGTGCGGAAATGAGGAAATGTTGAAAAAAGCAGCTATACATAATCTTGGGTGTAAAGTTAACTCATATGAAGCTGAATCTATGGAGCTTATGCTTAAGAATGCGGGATATGAGATAGTACCATTTGATGAGAATATAATTGCAGATGTATATATTATTAATACGTGTTCAGTAACTAATATAGCAGACAGAAAATCACGACAGATGCTTCATAAGGCAAAGAAAATGAATCCTTTGGCGGTTGTTGTTGCAGCAGGATGCTATGTACAGGCCGACGAGGATGGTGTAAGGAGTGATGCAGCAGTAGATATTGTTCTTGGAAATAATATGAAGATTAACATTGTTGATGTGCTTGAAGAGTATTTCAAGGATAACAGCCGTGATGATTATGTGCTTGATATTAACAATAAAGAAACAACATATGAAGAACTTAAAATAGATAAAGTGACTGAACATACAAGGGCATATATAAAGATTCAGGATGGATGTAACCAGTTTTGCTCTTATTGTATAATACCATATACAAGAGGAAGAATCAGAAGCCGTTCTGCCATAGATATAGTAGATGAGGTTAAAAGACTGGCTTTAAATGGATATAAGGAGATTGTACTGACTGGTATTCATCTTTCTTCTTATGGAAAGGATACGGGAAAGGAAACGCTTCTTGATGTTATAAAGCTTGTGCATGAGGTAGACGGAATTGAACGTATTCGTCTTGGTTCTCTTGAGCCAAGAATAGTAACAGATGAATTTGTAGGTGAAATAAGTAAACTATACAAGCTGTGTCCGCATTTCCATCTTTCACTGCAGAGTGGATGTGATAAAACACTTAAAGCAATGAATAGAAAATATACTTCTAAAGAATATCTTGATGGATGTAATATATTGAGAAAATATTATAAAAATCCAGCTATAACAACAGATGTCATAGTAGGTTTTCCAGGAGAAACAGATGAAGATTTTGATATAACAAAAGCATTTCTTGAAAAAGTACATTTTTATGAGATGCATATATTCAAATATTCAAGAAGAAAAGGTACAGTTGCGGATAAGATGGCGGATCAGGTTGATGACAGGGTTAAAACAGTGAGAAGCAATGAGCTTATACAACTTGAAGAAAAAATGTCTTTTGAATATAGAAAGCTATATGAGAAATCCTGTATGAATGTGCTTATAGAAGAAAAACAGCTAGTTGATGGTAAAGAATATTATACTGGATACACAATGAATTATATCAGAGTGCTTGTGCCAGCAAAACAGTTAGAAAACGGAAATGAATGTATAGTAAATAACATATATAAGGTAAATTGCCTTGGGCTTGATACATCTGGAAAATATATGTATGGTGAAGTGGTATGTGATTATTGAAATATAGGCTATTAAGAAAGTAAGTTCAGAAATGGCACAAACAATTTTACATAATTTATAAAAATTTAATAAAAGGGTGGAAAATGCTATGACCAGATTAAGAAAGAATGAAAAAGGTATGATTCTGGCAATTGATATGGGCAACACTAATATTGTTATAGGTTGCGTAGATGATAATGGTGTACTGTTTGAAGAAAGATTATCAACGGATTTTTCTAAAACAGAATTAGAATATGCAATAGGATTTAAAACTGTATTGGAATTGTATAATATAGATTCATATGATATAAAAGGAGCAATAATGTCATCAGTTGTTCCTCAACTTTCTAATATTATAAAATCTGCTGTAGAAAAAACAATAGGAATATCGCCTTTAATAGTAGGACCTGGTATAAAAACAGGACTTAATATTCTTATGGATCAGCCAAGACAGGTTGGTAGTGATCAGATAGTAGATGCAGTGGCTGCACTTAAGGTATATGGTGCCCCTTCTATTATTATAGATATGGGAACGGCTACGACTATGAGTGTGGTTGATGAAAATGAGAATTATATAGGCGGCGTAATACTCCCAGGTATAAGAGTGTCTGTAGATTCTTTAGTTTCAAGAACAGCACAGCTTCCAAGAATTGCACTTGATGCACCTAAAAGTGTTATGGGCAAGAATACGATAGACTGTATGAAGAGTGGAGTTGTATATGGTAATGCTTCGTGTATTGATGGAATGATAGACAGAATGATAGATGCAAATGGATTTAATAAGAATGGAACTAAGGCTGTAACAATAGTGGCAACAGGCGGACTTTCAGAAGTGATAATTCCGCATTGCCGACATGATATTAAGGTTGATCCAGGACTTCTTTTAAAGGGACTTAGTATAATATATGATAAGAATGTGGAATAAGAACGTGGATTTTACAGAATGGAGATAGTTATGTTAAAGGGTAAAAATGTACTTTTGTGTGTAACTGGCAGTATAGCAGCATATAAAATAGCAGAGCTTGCAAGCCGTCTTGTAAAGAAGCATTGCAATGTTGATGTTATTATGACAAAAAATGCAACTAATTTCATTAA
>ERZ779875.2329-NODE-2329-length-10289-cov-3.325288_pt1 | contig 10289 bp, 8 predicted proteins | sample MGYA00511246_ERZ779875 | MGnify/ENA primary metagenome ERZ779875 (study PRJEB29588, sample SAMEA2155093) | human gut metagenome | biome: human gut; feature: human-associated habitat; material: faeces | place: Denmark | collected 2008/2010 ... | reverse complement strand
CGTACATACCAGTTGCTCAAATCATCAACAAATTCCTGAAGTGCCTTTGCAGTCTCTGGAATCTTGTAGTTTTCCAGGCTGCTGTCGCATGTCTGAATCGTAGAGTTTAACTTAGACAAAATCCACTTATCCATAACGGAAAGCTTCTCATAATCTAATGTGTGCTCCATCGGATTGAAGTTGTCGATGTTTGCATACAGTACGTAGAAAGCGTAGGTGTTCCACAGAGTACCCATGAACTTACTGCGGCCTTCCTTTACTGCATCATCGTGGAAACGGTTCGGAAGCCACGGTGCGGAATTGGAGTAGAAATACCAGCGGATTGCATCTGCTCCGTGCTGGCGCAGTGCATCGAACGGGTCAACCGCGTTGCCCTTGGACTTACTCATCTTCTGACCGTCTTTATCCTGAATATGGCCAAGAACGATAACGTTCTTATAAGGTGCTTTGTCAAATAAAAGAGTTGAGATTGCAAGCAGGGAATAGAACCATCCTCTTGTCTGGTCTACTGCCTCACTGATAAAGTCAGCTGGGAAATTCTTCTCGAAGACTTCCTTATTCTCAAATGGATAATGATGCTGTGCAAATGGCATAGATCCTGAGTCAAACCAGCAGTCGATTACTTCTGGTACTCTTGTCATCGGCTTTCCACACTTCGGGCAGGTAACATGAACCTGATCGATGAATGGGCGATGAAGCTCAATATTATCCGGACAGTCTGGTGACATCTTCTTTAATTCTTCCTTGCTTCCGATAGCATGCATATGACCGCATGAACACTGCCAGATATTCAGTGGTGTTCCCCAATAACGGTTACGGCTAAGTCCCCAGTCCTGAACGTTTGTCAGCCAATCGCCAAAACGACCCTTACCGATGCTCTCCGGAATCCAGTTGATGGTGTTGTTGTTGCGGATCAGATCCTCTTTTACTGCAGTCATGCGGATGAACCAGGTCTCACGTGCGTAGTAGATCAGCGGAGTATCACATCTCCAGCAGTGCGGATAGCTGTGCTCAAACAGCGGCGCATCAAACAGAAGATCCTTGTCCTCGAGTGCCTGCAGAACGGCCATATCTGCTTTCTTGCAGAAGGTGCCTGCCCACGGAGTTTCCTCTGTCATCTCACCTTTTTCGTTTACTAACTGTACGAATGGAAGATCGTATCTGTGGCCGACCTTGGAGTCGTCCTCACCGAATGCAGGAGCGATATGAACAACACCGGTACCATCGGTCAGTGTTACGTAGGTATCGCAGACTACATAGTATGCTTTTTTGTTTCCGATTCTCTTCTCAGCGTACGGGAACAGCGGCTCGTACTCTTTGAACTCGAGATCTTTACCCTGATAATGCTCCAGGATTTCAGCGCCCTCACCGAGAACGGTGTCTACCAGAGCGGCTGCCATATAATAGGTATATCCTTTGCTTGTTACTTTTACGTAATCCTCATCCGGGTTGACGCAGAGTGCAACGTTGGACGGAAGGGTCCACGGTGTGGTGGTCCATGCCAGGATGTAAGCGTCCTCGCCTTTTACTTTAAAGCGGACAACGGCTGAACGTTCTTTGACATCTTTGTATCCCTGTGCTACTTCGTGGGAAGAAAGCGGGGTACCGCAGCGCGGGCAGTAAGGAACGATTTTGTGTCCTTCGTACAGAAGACCTTTCTTCCAGATCTCTTTTAATGCCCACCACTCGGACTCGATGTAGTCGTTATGATACGTAACGTATGGGTTTTTCATATCAGCCCAGAAGCCAACGGTATGGGAGAAGTCTTCCCACATTCCCTCGTATTTCCATACGCTCTCTTTACACTGCTCGATGAATGGCTCTACGCCGTATTTTTCGATCTGATCTTTTCCGTCCAGACCGAGTTTTTTCTCAACTTCCAGCTCTACCGGCAGTCCGTGGGTATCCCAGCCTGCTTTTCTCGGTACCTGATAGCCTTTCATAGTACGGTATCTCGGAATCATATCCTTGATAACACGGGTCTCTACGTGGCCGATGTGCGGTTTTCCGTTTGCGGTCGGCGGTCCGTCATAGAATACGTAGGACGGATTTCCTTCACGCACTTTCATACTTTTCTCGAAGATCTGATTGTCTTCCCAGAACTTCTCAACCTGTTTTTCTCTCTCGACAAAGTTCATGTCGGTTGAAACTTTCTTGTACATGCTTGTACCTCCTGAAACTTAAGTTTCTCGTTTGATTTGCTCGCGTAAAATAAGAAAAAGCTCCCGCCCTGTAATAGGACGAAAGCTGTACTTATCGTAACCACCTGTTACATACTATCATATGCATTTCCTGTAACGGGGAACGGCCGGCAACTTCTTACCACTGCTCTCCGGTTTTCTATATTTTATGCGCCGGGTACGCAGATTCAGAACTGCAACTTGGAAGTGATGTTCACCTGCCGCTACTTGTACCGGACTCCCACCATCCCCGGCTCGCTTTCCACAGACCGTTCACGCGCAGACTACTGTCTTCGTCATCGTTTTTCATGCCTTATTATAACTAGGGGCTGTAAGCGTTGTCAAGAGTGGAAAGCATATTTTATCGGTTCTTTTCCGCGATTTTACGGGATTTTCAGGGGTGTGCGTTGCTATTTGGACATGGGGATGGTAAAATCATGGTATCTTATAAGGAAACGGAAGTGAAAGTTTGAAGGTTGCAATTGCAATTGATTCATTTAAAGGAAGTCTCTCGTCTCTTCAGGCCGGGAATGCTGCTGCGCAAGGGATTCACAGGGTGGATCCAGATGTTAAAACGGTTGTGCGGACACTGGCGGACGGAGGAGAAGGGACGGTACAGGCTCTGACGGAAGGACTCGGCGGACAGTTTGTGTCCGTTCCTGTGACGGGACCGGCACAAAAGACAGTTTCGTGTACGTATGGCGTAATAGAACAGGCACAGACAGCTGTTATTGAGATGTCCGGTGCAGCTGGAATTACGCTTGTTTCGGATACGGAGCGAAATCCGTTGTATACAACGACATACGGTGTCGGTGAAGTAATCCAGGATGCGGTTCTGCGTGGCTGCCGCCATTTTATTATCGGAATCGGCGGAAGTGCCACGAATGACGGCGGTATTGGTATGCTGCAGGCACTCGGTTTCGGACTGCTCGATGCAGAAGGAAAACAGGTTCCTTTTGGTGCCGTCGGGCTGGAATCTCTTACCGCGATTACGACAGATCACGTTCTGCCGGAACTTTCGGAATGCACCTTCCGTATTGCCTGCGATGTAACGAATCCGCTCTGCGGTTCCAACGGCTGCAGCGCCGTTTTCGGACCGCAGAAGGGCGCGGATGCTGTCATGATCAAACGTATGGACACATCGCTTGCCTCCTACGCCGCGCTCTGCCGGAAAACATTCCCGAACGTCGACGCGGAATTTCCCGGAACGGGTGCTGCGGGCGGACTTGGATTTGCTTTTCAGACGTTTCTTTCTGCTTCACTGGAACCCGGCATTCAGATCGTACTGGATGAAACCCGACTTCGTGATGATGTAAAAGATGCTGATCTTGTTATCACCGGCGAAGGACGGCTCGACGGACAAACCGTGATGGGAAAAGCGCCGATCGGAGTTGCAAAACTTTCAAAAGAATACGGCAAACCTGTCCTTGCGTTCTCCGGCTGTGTCACAAAGGATGCATCTGCATGCAACGCCGCCGGAATTGATGCCTTTTTCCCGATTCTGCGGAGCGTCGTTTCACTCGAAGAAGCTATGGATGTGAAAAATGCGGCAGAAAATATGACCGATACGGTAGAACAGGCTTTTCGGCTATTTTTGCTTCAGTAAAGCGGATATTCGCAATCCGCTTCCAGCTGTTTCGTTCCTGTCCACTGAAATCCGTGGCGGTTGTAAAACGCAATGGCACGCGTGTTTTTCTCCAATGCCCATAGATGGTCTGCGTCAAACTTTTCAATTGCAAAGGTAATCAGCCCGTGGCCGACTCCGTTGTTCTGCAGACATGGATCTACGTATAGTTTACAGATTTCGGTTCCATTGATTTCTGTAAAACCTCTTATAATTCCATCATCGTAGACATAGATGCGGTTTAAGATTTCTTCTTTCTTAAAGTACTGGTCGATCATCGGAACTACCTGCATTTCACCGAAGGAATAGGCCTCCTCGTGAAAAATCGGGAAATAATTGATTCGGTTGTTGAACACGAAAATTTCCGCAATTCTGGACAGGTCTTTCGGTTCTGCTTTTCTGATTTTCATATTTTCTCTCATTTCAGTTTCCAATCAACACTTTCTTCCCCCGAAACGCAAATCCATAATGCCTGATCCGCTCCTTTGCGATTCCTCTGGCAAGCAATTCTGTGTCATACTGTTTTTCCTGAATCTGACGAAGTGCATGCTCCACCGTCTCTTCCAGCGACTTTTCTTTTGATGTGTTCTGAACCTTAAATTCCATCACGATCGCATCCAGGTTTTCTTTCAATGGCTCCATTACTACGTCATACCGTCCAAATCCACTTTCTCTGTTGGATGTGATTCTGTATTTTCCGGCCAGATCGACAATCAGCCCAAGGACAAATCCATGGTAAAATCTTTCTGGTTCGAGTTCCTCTGACGGTTTTCCGCCCGTGTCAAAACTGCTGAAGGTCTGAAGTGCTACCTGATTCATAAACTGGTTCATATAATCCAGATCTCCGGCAAGCAGAGCATCTTTAAAATTGCCATATGCAGAATCTTCTTCTGTAAACCAGTCCTCTATCATTTGTTCAAACATCAGCATTGTCTCATGATTTGTCACTTTCAAATCATACTGGCGCTTTCCTGTTCTGTTATCCATTTCGTACCGATCCACTTTCAGATATCCGCTCGCAAGCATAAGACTCCAGATGGCTCCCCGCTTTCTGCCAAGCTGTTCAAAAATAACCTGCTCATCCAATTCTGTGCAGATCACTCTGCCGTTTAATAAATCTTCCATTTCCGTCTTGATCTTTGCAGGACTTCGACGGATCAGATTGGAGATCAGCATATTTCCGCTGGTGTCTGCCCAGTACGTTCCATATTCTCCCGTGTCCAGATATTTTGTAATGGACCACGGATTGTAAATATCCTTCCGTTTTCCAAAGGAAAATCCATCATACCAATAGCGGACGGTTCCTTTTTCATCGGACAGCCCATTTTCCTCCAGCGCATGAAAGACTTCTTCTTCTGTAAACCCAAACGAGCTGCTGTACTTTTCCGATGTTGTTGTTACAACTTCAAGATTATTCAGATCGGAAAAGATAGATTCTTTACTGACTCTTGTTATTCCTGTCAGCAGTCCCCGTTCCATATAGGGATTCGTTTTGAATGTGGAATTGAACAGGCTTCTGATAAACGCAGTAAGATTCTCCCAATACCCATGAATATACGATTCCTGCAAAGGAGTATCATACTCATCCAGAAGAATAATCACCTTTTTTCCGTAATAACGGCTCAGATAATCGGACAGATAATTGACAGCTACTGCTGCCGCATCATCCGACATATTTTCTTCAACGGAATCAAAATAGGCGCGGTCTTTTTCATTTAATACTTTGCTGGATTTGACAAATTCAAAAGTACTATATAATTTTACCAGCTTACGAATTACCGCTCTTCTTGCAGTCTCATATGTGGTTGCCTTGATATCTGCAAAGCTGAGGGAAATCACCGGATACGTTCCCTGCAGCTTACGAAATCTTTCCTCTTTCCAGATGACAAGGTCTTCAAAATATTTGCTGCATTCGGAATGATTTACGGAAAAGAAATATTCGACCATACTCATATTCAGGGTCTTGCCGAATCTTCTTGGGCGTGTGATCAGAGTAACACTGTCCTGATTGTCCCACCATTCCCTGATAAAATCCGTCTTATCGATATAAAAACAGTTATTCTTTCTAATGGATACAAAATCCTGGTTTCCAATGGAAATTACTGATTTCATGGGTCTGCTCCCTCCTAAATCCTTTACCACCGACAGGCTTGCAAAAATTTATTTCTGTTTCTATTTTATCATATTTCTCTGGCAGAACAAAGATCATTCCCTGTCCGAAGCAATTATTTTCCATTGGATATTATGTTTTGACAGATGTCACGAACTATGCTTTCTCTGTCCTGATCCGCCGTTATTCTGGTTTCATGCAGAACGGATGTATAATCTTTTTCGTTCCACCATCTCTGCATATCTTCTGCACTGAAATCATTGCAGTTCGGCTTTGTTTTGTGGCGCTTCACGGTCTCCTCGAAGGGGATGTCGAAGTAATATGCGTATATATTTTTTCCATATAAAGCTACTGCCAGCTCAAATAATGCACGATACCATTCCGCATTCAGTATTCCTTCCAGAATAACAATCTCGCTGTGTTTTCTTCCATATCGCAGAAGTTCTTCCAGAAGAGGCAGCGCCTTTGTATTTTCTCCGTCTTTGACTTTGAGCATATCTCTTCGGATAACATCCTGCGAGATCAGCATTGTATTATTTCCGAACACTTGCTGTAATTCCTTTGCAATAGTTGTTTTTCCACTGCCGGAATTTCCTCTTAAAATGATTAATTTATTCGTCCGTAAGCAATCGCCCATTGTCATTCCATTCTCCATACATAATTCCCGCTTTCGTATTATCTAAAAGTTTCTGCAAACGGCTCTGAAATATTTCTTTTTCCTCAAACATTATAATTTTATACACTTTTCGCTATCTGCAGCGCCAGAAACAGCTTGTCCAGATCGTGGTTAGCGGCAGATAATCCATCCGTTTCATAGTTTCCTTCGATCAGCACATCTCCCGCAACAAGAAAATCATACAGTTCAAATCCATAAAAATCACAGATCGCCTGAACGCCTGCGAGTTCCATTTCCACGGCAATGCATCCTTCTTCTTTTCTTTTTCTTACAAGATTTACCGTTTCCCGAAGCATACTGTCTGTCGTCCATACGCGCCCCTGAACGTATGGCAGTTTCCTTTCTTTGAAAAATTCCGCCAGTTTGTCCGTGTTTTTTATTTTTATGTAGTCCTGCGGTTCTGCAAAATAATAGGACAGTCCTTCTCCCCGGTATGCCTCCGTTGGGAGAATAAACTTTCCTTCGGTTGCTCCTTTATCCAAACTGCCGCAGGAACCGAACATGATAAAGACGGATGCTCCTGTTAAATGATTGACTTCGGCAATCGTTCCTGCTGCCAGAGCCGAACCAATTGGCGTCAGATAGAAACCAATCGTTTCTCCCTCATATGGCAGAGTCCAAACCGGTATATTTCCATTGCATGCTCTTACTTCTGCAATCTGTCGGCATGGAAATTTTTCAAGCATGTATTCATATATTACTTTTGAAAAAATTACCATACATTTTTTTACCAGATGCTGCTTCTCCCCATAAAAATTCTCCAGCTTTATGATAGGCTCACTGGTGATATCATAAGAATCAATAATCATTCTGTTTTCTCCCATAAATTTTAATTGTCTTTACCAAAAAGTCCCATATCCGCCACTCTTACTGCGCAGATATGAGACTTCCGTTTTTTATTTTTGCATTGTCTCAATAACACATTCATGTTTCTTCGTTTTTTTATTATAATTGATACCGGCAAGCAGCAAATTTCCCTGATAGTCTTTCAATGCATTTCCATACTGTTTTTCTTTAATTTGTTCGATTGCTCCAACTGCACTTTTGTCCCATTTCAGTTCAATCACAATCGCCGGCTTATCCAGATGGCACGGTCTTGGGATCATACACACATCGGCAAATCCGCTACGCCATGCCAGTTCATTGTGCTGATTGCGTTGACATATTCCTTTGAAACTTCTTTATTGGGAATGCTCACAGTTTCATCAATGCTGTTGTAGGTCAGATAGCCAAGATGCACCAGTAAGGTCAGTACATCATCTTTCGTTGCAAACGTGGTCATATCGTTACTGAATGTTCCGATATGAATCGGAACTGCTTCACCAGCAAGCATTCGAACCACAGAATCTTTCAGGCCATCCATATCCATTTGAATATAAATTTTTAAGGCCTCATACGTTTCCGTCTGGTTCCAATAGGTTCCGAATTTGTGGCGCAGCATGGCTTCTACAACGGATTTTGGGCTGTACATAGAATAAATTTCGTCTCCCGTCTGCCGATGCGCAATCAACTGATAACCATCGTACCACGTTTTTGCTTCTTCAAAACTCATCTCATATTTTTCACAGAGGGCATATATCTCCTGCTCTGTGAAGCCAAAATATTCCGCCAGATCACCGGGATCTGTCATGGAATACTCGGTAAACATATTTAGTGCAGAATGAGAACCATTTTTGTTTGTGAACTTTTCTTTTTTCAGACTTTTCAGCAATACCTTTCGATTATATACATGCGTATTCCACAGTATTTCCATGCTTCTGAATTATTTTCATTAAATCATCAGCCTGCATCCAAACGGTTGCTGTATTATCATTTGGATGAACACCAATTTTATTTCCGACAAATTCCACGTCCATGAAGACTTGAACTCTGTGTTCGGCATCGTTTAGAATACCAAGCGGCGTAACGGCACCGGGTATCAGTTTCATAATATCAAATAATTCCTCCGCAGCTGCAAAAGAAAGTGCACGCAGACCACGTTGCCTGCGAAACGCTTTCAAATCTACTCGCTTGTTCCCTTTCATCGTTATCAAATAATAATTACGTTTTTTATCGTCGCGAACAAATAAATTTTTAGCGCCCCACTCTGGATACGGCAAATCAACAGCATCTGCTTCTTCCATATTGAAAACTGCCTTATGTTCCGTAATTTCATACGCTATATTTTGCCTTTTTAAATAATGATATATCTCTATCTTATCCATACTCTTTTATCTCTGTAAACTGAAATTGAAATATGCCCTTATTTTTCATACTTTTCAATCCGGCATTCATGTTCTTTTGTTTTTTCATTGTAGTTAATTCCCACCAGCAAAAGCTCCCCTGCATAGCATGCAACAGACTCCGGATATTTTCTGTCTCTGATCTGATCTAATGCTGCTCTGACGCTTTTGTCCCATTTCAGTTCCACAACAAGCGCCGGGTAATAATTCTGAAACTCCGGCTTTGGAATAAACACAAAGTCTGCAAATCCACGACCCGCGGGAAATTCGCGGATTGGTTTGAAATAGTATTGCATGGAACTCAAATAGGCAATGGACAGAACACTGCTGAGTGAGTTTTCATTGTTATACTGAATCACAGAAGTATATTCCCTGTGAATTTTTTCAATTTCTTTTGCTACTGCGTTTCCATTCATCTGAATTGTATCTTTCAGAAGCTGCTCTGATTCTTTTTGAAATACAATCAACTCATTCCATTTTTTCCTTTTCGTTGCCAGAATCAATTCCTGACGGATTTCCTCATTCGGAATAAAAGCAGTTCTAAATGTCCGGTCATAGGCCAGATATCCAAGGTGAATCAGATACGTCAGCACATCGTCTTTATTGGCGAAGCTAACGGTATCGTTCTGAAAAGAGGTAACATCAACCGGAACATGATCTCCTGAAAGCATTTCGATTACGGCACTTTTCAGGCCATCAAAATCCATATTGATCAGCGGAACAATCGCCTCATAGGATGCGGTTCCGGACCAGTAGCTCTGGAATTCGCCTTCGAGCATCAGGTTCACAACGGCATTTGGATTGTATACATGATATTTCCCAATCTGATAACCGTCGTACCATCGTTTGACTTCTTCAAACTTCTGACCATATACTTCACATAGTTTTTGAACTTCTGTTTCTGTAAAACCTACATATGGTGCAATCGGCCCGGCATGCAGCATCGAATAATCTTTGAAATTGTTCAGCGCCGACTGTGTCTTTTCTTTTTTTACAGGCAAAATACCTGTCAGATATGCCAGTTGAATATATTTTGTCGGCTCCGTCCCTTTGAACATCGCCCGCAGAAAATTGATATATTCTTCCTGTGTTTTGAGATCCGCCGCCTCGTCACGAATCAGAACATCCCATTCGTCTATAATCACAATAAATTTTGTCCCGGATGCCGCGTTGATCCGCGACAGCGCCTCCGGCAGTGACCGGATTTCTTCTGGAAGTATATGGGGATAATATTCTTTTAACTCCGAAATCGTTTTTTCTGAGATATAAGAAACAATCCGCTCCGGTCCGCCTGCCGGTTCCATACACCATTGGATATCCCAGTGGAGCACATCATACTGATTCAGATGTTTTTCAAAATCCTTTGCCCTGCTGATTTCCAGCCCGGAAAACATTTCTTTCGAACTGCAGCCCTTGCTGTAATACGCGGTGAGCATGTTTGCCGTAATTGATTTTCCAAACCGCCGCGGGCGGCTGT
>ERZ779875.2326-NODE-2326-length-10293-cov-5.580289_pt1 | contig 10293 bp, 9 predicted proteins | sample MGYA00511246_ERZ779875 | MGnify/ENA primary metagenome ERZ779875 (study PRJEB29588, sample SAMEA2155093) | human gut metagenome | biome: human gut; feature: human-associated habitat; material: faeces | place: Denmark | collected 2008/2010 ... | reverse complement strand
GCATTGCGTTGAGTTCGTTAGATTGGGGGTGGTTAATGACTTGTGCCCCCTCACGGCTCCAGCACTCCGGTTTGAGGTAAACATTGGTCTTCAGGTAGATTTTCCTTTGGTTCAAATAGGCTTCAACCTGTACAAGAGCCGTGCCCTGCCTGTTAAGTGTGTTCTGGCGGTTATATACAAGACGGTATCTGATTTTATCCATTTTTCCGCAAAGATGCTATTTAATGCACAAACGACAAAAAAATGGAGTGCAAATATTCCCGCCTTGCTATAATGATGGTGGTGGTTACAAAAAAAATGTCATAGTAGGATATGTTTTTATTATTGTTTTCGTAAACGGAGAATTTATTTATAAAAAAAATATCATTTAATAGGGATATTAAAGCAATAATTATATATTTGCATTGAAAAACTAAAATAACCTTTTTAATAAGCTAGTTTGTTAATCTGAAAATTTTAAAGACGTCAAAGACAAAATGATCAAATCGGACTTAAATCATTTTAAATACATCTTTATATTGAATCTATGAAAAAAGATCGACTGAAATTAGTAAGCGCGATGTTGCTTGTATCCGGACTTCCTGTTGGATATGTTCAGGCAGCATCTTATGCACCGGTTGCGGAAATTCACTCTGTACAGCAGGCAAATCCTTGTACGGGTATGGTTGTGGACCAGAACGGTGAGACCGTTATCGGTGCATCGGTTGTCGTTAAAGGTACAACCAATGGAACCATCACCGGCATTGACGGGGATTTTACTCTCAACAACGTAAAGACTGGTGATGTCATTCAAATCTCCTACATTGGCTATATTACCCAGGAAGTGGTATGGGAGGGGAGGACTCTTAATGTGACTCTGAGAGAGGACAGTCAGACATTGGAAGAAGTGGTGGTGGTTGGTTTCGGCTCTCAGAAAAAGGCCAACTTGACCGGTTCTGTGTCACAAGTGAAGATGGACGAAGTTTTGGGTAGTCGTCCTGTAGTGAATGCCATGAGTGCCCTACAAGGTACTATGCCGGGGTTACAGATAACTCCCAACGGTGATGCCAGCGGTCCCGGACAAGCCAAGAATTTCAATATCCGCGGTACAACTTCCATCAACGGTGGTTCTCCTTTGGTCTTGATTGACAACGTGCCGGGTGATATTGACATGCTAAATCCCGAAGACATCGAGAGCATATCCGTGCTGAAGGATGCGGCTTCTTCTGCGATCTATGGTGCACGTGCGGCTTTCGGTGTAATCTTGGTTACTACCAAGAAAGGCAGGAAGGGCGAGAAGTTCACTGTGAACTATAACAACAATTTTGGTTTTCAGAAATCCATCAATCGCCCTGAAATAGCTGACGGCCTGCAATGGATGCAAGCATATCTGGATGCGGAATTCAATTCCGGAAATTACTATACAGGACAAAGCATCCGTCTGTGGCAGCAGTATCTTGCCGAGTACAGAAAGAATCCGGGACAATTCCAGACAACGGGTGATGGCATTTACGTTAGTCCGGAAGACGGATTGCAGTATTATTTGAACGAAAAGAACGTGTATGACAACATGCTGGATGATTTCGGTTTCCTACAGACACATAATGCCTCTGTCAGCGGTGGTACCGAGCGTCTGCTTTATCGTATGTCCGTGGGCTATACTGATGAGCAAGGTACACTTGTGACTGATAAGGACCGTTTCAAACGCCTTGGTGGAAGTGCTTTCATTCAGGCGGACATCACTCCTTGGCTGGTCCAGTCAGTGGACATCCGTTATGCTCAGAGCGAAAAGAACATGCCGGTGACTTCCACCCGGACAGGTTTGTATGACATGCGACTCCCAAGCATCTATCCGGAAGGGACATTGACGGTGGGCGACGGCCGAGAATTGCCTACCAACACTCCCTACAATCTTTTGATGATGGCAACCGACAACAATACCATAACAGATAATGCGCGTATTTTGTCTAAAACCGTCTTGAAGCCACTCAAGGGCTGGGATATCGTGTTTGAATACACTTTTGACAAGAAGATGAGCAACAACCGCATCAACAGAGCCATGTATGAATATACGTCCGTAGAAAAAGCTGTCATGACCACGGCGGACAACTCCAGCCTGGAAACCAAGAATGCCACCACGGACTATAATGCCATCAATCTGTATAGTACCTACCGGCATACATGGAGCGAGAAACACAATTTCAGCATCATGGCAGGTTTCAACCAGGAGTCAAGCGATTATCGTTCCATCTATGCCAAATCCTTGGATATGATCAATGATAACTATCCTTCCCACAATACTGGCACAAATGAAACTAAGACTGTTACCGAAGAGCATTCCGAATATACGGTACGCGGTGCTTTTTATCGGCTGAATTATGACTACGAGGGTAAATATCTGTTCGAGACCAACGGTCGTTATGACGGTTCTTCCAAATTTCCTAAAAATGACCGTTTCGGCTTCTTCCCTTCCGTGTCCGTGGGATGGAATATTGCCCGGGAAACCTTTATGGAAAAGACACAAAGCTGGTTGGGAGAGCTGAAACTCCGTGCTTCCTGGGGACAGATCGGTAATCAGGCCATCAACCCCTATCAGTTTGTTCCTTTGATGGAATCCTACAAACCAGGATGGATTGTCAACGGTACCAAACCCACCTCGGTCAAGGCACCGGGATTGGCAAGCACCAACTTCACATGGGAAACCGTAGAAACCCTTGATTTCGGTTTCGACATTTCAGCATTGAACGGACGTCTGCAAGGTACTTTTGACTGGTATCGCCGGGATACCAAGGATATGTTGGCACCGGGATTCGAACTTCCGGCACCAATCGGTGCGGCCGCCCCGCTGCAAAACACCGCCGACCTCCGTACCAAAGGATGGGAATTGAATCTGAGCTGGCGTGACCGTATTGGTGACGTGGGATACAGCATCGGATTCAATCTCTATGACTCCAAGACAGAAGTGACCAAATACAATAATGAATCATATATCCTGTTTAAGAGTGACGGTTCAAATAACTATTATAACGGTTATGAAATCGGTACCATCTGGGGATATGAAACCGACGGCTTCTATACCGTTGACGACTTTACGGACACCCAGACCTGGCAGCTGAAGGAAGGCGTGATTTCAGTAGAAGGGGTAAATCCGCGCCCCGGTGACATCAAATACAAGAATCTGCGTGACGATGAGAACAGTACCAACCGAATTGACGGAGGTGACGGCACACTTGCCAACCCTGGCGACCGCAAGGTTATAGGTAACAGTGCCCTGCGTATGCAATACGGTATCAATCTTGGTGTCAACTACAAGGGATTTGACTTGAGCGTGTTGTTGCAAGGTGTGGGCAAACGCGATGTTTGGATCAATGACGCCCGTCGCTGGCCTTTCGCTTCCGGCAAATTCGGTCAGATTTTCAGTGACCAGCTTGACTACTGGAAACCGGTGGATCCTGCCAACGGCAACTGGGAGCCGGTAAATCCCAATCCTGAATTCTACCGCATATACGGTGAATTAAACAATGCAGGACATAACCAGCGTGCCCAGACTAAATACCTGTTGGACGGTTCCTATCTGCGCGTCAAGAACATCACCTTGAGCTATAGTTTTCCCAAATCCCTGCTAACTCCTGTCGGTCTCAATGGTTTGAAGGCGTTCGTCAGCTGCGAGAATCTGCACACTTTCCATCACCTGCCCGATGGATATGACCCCGAACGTCTTTCATGGAACTATCCGTTCTACCGTACAATTTCGTTTGGAATCAACGTAACCCTCTAAAGAACAGAATATAATGAAAAAAATAATATATACAGCATTAGTCGCTACAGGACTGACTTTGAGTGCCTGCAATGACAGTTTTATGGAACGTTATTCAGATACAAGTCTCACCGAAAATACAGTGTTCGGCAACTACAATACCTTCAAGACCTATGCATGGGGCCTGTATGAAGTGTTTACCAATGGAAACATTCTCCGCCGCATTGGCAGTGACGGGGCTTATGCAAGTTCCAGATCTTATTTCGGTGATGTCTATGCGGGTTACCTGATGGAAAGGCAAGGCGGTGGAAACCCGTATGCATTCCAGAATATCAGCAGCGTGGCATCCGGCAACGGATGGAGTTTCGGCTACATTCGCTCGGTCAACGTGATGCTGGCAAATATTGACAAATCAACAATGAGCGATGTAGAAAAAGAACATTGGCGTTCTGTGGGGTACTTCTTCCGTGCCTACTTCTATGCCGAACTGATAGCCCGCTTCGGCGATGTGCCTTGGGTGGATCATACATTGGCAGAAGATGATACTGAAATAGCCTTGGGTAAACGTACCCCGCGCAAAACTGTGGCGGACAATGTACTCAAGGATTTAATCTATGCTGAAGAACATATCAAACCTGACGGTGACGGCGACAATACCATCAATACCAATGTGGTGAGGGCCTTGATTTCACGGTTTTCCCTGTTTGAAGGCACGTGGCGCAAATACCACAATTTGGGTGACTATGACAGGTATTTTGACGTATGTGTAGAATATTCTGGAAGGCTGATGACAGCAGTTCCCGACTTGCATACCGATTGGGGTGAAATGCTGACTTCTAATCTTGCCGGAATGAAAGGCATCCTCCTCTATAAGGAATATGTACCGTCTGAAGAGAACAATTATGCCATGCATTTGGTGGAACGTACTTCCACCCATAACATTGAAATGCCCCAGCACATCATTGATATGTACCTTTGTTCCGACGGCAAGCCTGTCAGCACCAGCGGGAAGTATGAATGGGGAAAGACCGACAAGACCATGTACTCCACTTTCCGCAATCGGGACCGCCGTTTGCTGGAAACCGTGGCTCCTCCTTATCAGGTAGTCAATCATGGCAATACAAGCTGGGATTATGTGGACGGTAAACGGGAATATATGGATCTGTTGGGAGTTACCAGAATGACTGGTTATGGCGGCGGCAACGGTGAGGCTGGCAAACACAAAGTGTTCCCCATGATGAACTGGGCGGGAAACATTCTCCATGTAGTCCCCCATTTCTTTACCAATCAGGATGGTGTGGGGTTCTGCGTAGCTAAAAGCGGAAATTATGTATGGAGACTCTACAACGTATGGGACAGTTCACTGGAAAACAAAGCGGATGCTGACATGCCCATCTTTAAAATTGATGAGGTGTTGCTGAATTATGCGGAAGCCAAATATGAAAAAGGTGAGTTCGACAACAATGTAGCTGACATGACCATCAACAAGCTGAGAAGGCAATTTGCAAAAATTGCAGATATGGATGTAGATGCCATCAACAGCAGTTTTGACCCCAACCGTGATCCGGATGTGGATCCGGTCTTGTGGGAAATCCGCCGAGAACGTATGGTTGAGCTGATGGGGGAAGGTTTTGGTTTCTATGATGTGCGCCGGTGGAAGAAAGCCGAATGGTTTGTTAACAAAGTGGTTTATGGACAATGGGCTACTAAGGAACAAATTGGAGAGAGCGGAACTTTCATTGATCTTAATACAGGTCTGGCAACTACTGACAAGGAACAGAAAGAAGGATACATCTATATGTATAACGATCCTGTAAAAGCAGGCAAGGGCTGGCTGGATAAATACTATTTGTACCAAATTCCAACCAATGAAATTGCGCTGAACCCGAATTTGCTTCCCAATAATCCGGGATGGTAAAATAATAGGATTTAGATTAATGACTTTGTGAATGTGTCAAAATGGAGGGCACTGAAAAAGTGATCTCTATTTTGACACATTCTTTGTCTTAATTTGAAATGAGTCCGTAATTTGCTAAGGCTATGCAAAATCTCATATTGAATGTCACCTTTTATTCATTATGCTCATGGCATTGATGATGCTCATGCGATGAACAACCTATACCTGAATCTGCTATTTTTCCGTTCAGATAGTCCGTTGCGACATTCAAAATATTTCCGGAACATCCTCTTATCACTTTAATATGGTGGGCTGTAAGTACATTCAAAGCACCTTGTCCCATATTTCCAGCCAGCATGACACTGACCCCCATACCTTCCAGTTCACCGGCTATATTGGACTTGCAGCCACATCCTTGTGGCGACGGAATGGTTTCACTGCTCAGAATCTGGTTGTCTTGTCCTACTGTCAGAATTGTATAATACTCACAATGACCGAAATGGTTATCAATTACATTGTCTCTGGTAGGAATTGCAATTTTCATCATAATCTTATTCTTATTAATGTTAATATTACTGGTGTGGATGTCTTCGGAAAGACATATCGGACATACTGTCTTACGGATTTTGAGTGCCGGATTGATGTTGTTGAACAAGAAACCACATGATCCGCAGCGGAACCATTCACTGTTGGTATATGATACGCCTCCTTCTATCATTATTGCGGCACCACAGACGAATGCCTTGGCTATCTTTTGCCTTGCACTGGTATATATCCGGCTGAGGGTAGGGCGTGACACACCCATTGAGATGGAGGCTTCCTGCTGGGTTTTCATTTCATAATCACACAGACGTATTGTTTCATATTCTTCGAAATGCAGGAATATTGTTTCTTCACAACTATTGTTGGAAATGACAGGTCTGAATCCGGCAACAGAAGGCATATTGTTAACTTTGCGTATATTTTTTGGACGTGGTGACATTGCATGTTTATTGTTTCTTTCTGCAAAGATAATGAACAAATGTTCAAAATAAAAAAAAAAGGAAAACTTTTTTTAAGTTACAAATAAAAATACACCCTCACTTTCGCAAGTAAAGGTGTATATACTCATAAAAAACTAATCAGTGAAAAAATGTATTAATGAAAAAGATGCCACGATTCATCACGAACAATAGCATCAGGAATGATTATCAGTAAACGCCTTTACTGATTCTGAATTAAGTTTAATTTAATAAAGCTACCACAAAAGTATATATAAATCTAGTCTTGTCAAAATTAGAAACTGACGTACGATATAAAAAAGGCAGGATTCACCAACCCTGCCCAATTCCATACACAAATCTTTTTATTAATTAAAATACCTCACGGCATTCAAAAATTAATAAATGAAAAAAACATTATTAATTGTCATAGCAAAGCTATAACAAATATTTAAAAAAGAATCATTATATGAAAAAAAGAACAGAATAAGCTATATATAGACCATATATATTTAAAACAATATTGCAATACAAAGGTCATTGGACAAAAAAACACTTCTGCTTTCACAAGTAGAAGTGTATATAATCTTGCTTAAAATTAGCAATGTTATAAAAAAACATCTTTCAGATGCTACAATCTATCACAAACAATAGCATCTTTTTAAAATGTTGAATCGCTATTCAACCTCATGATCTAACATTTCTGTATACAAATGTACATATTAGTAATAATATGAACAATTGGCTTAACGTTGTTTAATGTTTCAATAAAAAACACTTTCACAACATGATCAAACTATATAATAAAAACAAAATATCAATGGCGTTGAAATGATTTTATTTGTATCTTTGTAGGCAAAGAAGGCTAAATCTCTTATAAATAAAGTTTGTTTATATAGCTTTGAGATTTTTTACCCTAGTTTATTGAACTTTTCTTAAAGCAGCCATCCGAGATGAATGGCTGCTTTTTATATTATAGATCTGATTTTTCAATACTATTTTATTGATATTTATTCCTTTCCAGTTTTGACTGTTTTATCTCACAGCAAAAATTAAATTATCTTTGTACCATTAAAAAACAAAGTTGAGAACATGAATAAAACTGAACTAATAGAGGAAATTAAAAAGGTCTGTAAAGTGCAGAATGACATTGAAATAGATATGGTAGTAACAGGAGAAGACTGGTCCTTTGATGCGAAGTATGTTTTTCTTGGCGAGAGTGGGACGTATGTAACAGACACCTTATATCTACTAAACATAGATGAACTCGATACTGATTCATTGAGCAGGATATATGAAAAAATAGCTTCAAAATGAGTTTTTTCTTATTATAACCTCAACGAAATAGAAAGTGGATATTACATACCGTCTAACAATATCTTGGATTACTAAAAGATAGTATATTTGCTATTTTTAATAAGAGAATATTTGCGCAAAAGTAGTAAATATACTATCTTTGTATCGCTAAACCAAAGAACATCGATCTATGAAAGTAGTGAAAGTTTCAAGAATCATCCAAGTCTTGGAGAAAAACGGATGGTATCTGGCTCATCATGATGGGACAAGCCACCGCCAATTCAGGCATCCCGACAAACCGGGTAAGGTGACAGTCAACGGGAAACTGTCTGAGGACCGATGGGGTGATTTGTTGAAGAGCATTGAAAAGCAATCGGGGCTGAAGTTTTGACTTCACCCTGAGAGCTTGCTCTCGTTGGTTTGCAAAAGCGGCATTAAAGCCGCTTTTTATAAAGAATATAAACATTATTATATATTGGGATGGAAAAAGTAATAATGAAAACAAGTTATGGTGACACCGGCTATTGCTGTATGTGTGAACTACTTCCGGGGTGGACTGCTTCATCAGGAAAGGATTTTAAGAAGTTTGATTCTTACGTGAGGGAGAGTATAGATTTTTATTTGGACTGTGCCCGTAAGGATGGGGATGGATATCCTTCCGTATTTGACAGTGAGTATGAGATTGAATATGAGTTTGATATTCGGGCTTTGTTGAACTATTACCAGCATTTGTTACCCTTTTCCGGATTACAGGATATAACTGGAATCAATCAGAAGCAACTGGCTCATTATGCTGCCGGTCGGCAGCGTCCGAGACCTAAAAGAGCTAAATATATAGAAACATGTATCCATAATTTTGCAGACGAACTTAAAAAGGTCAATGTTTGGGTTTAGCAACTTATTGACTTGTTGATAAAGCCGTTCCTATTCAGTTGATGGAACGGCTTTTATTTTGACATAAAATAAGCCATAACCCCGATCTGGGAGGACTTCTGCCTGTTGTGTCAATTAAAAATAATGGGGTTTACCCAATGGGTACACAGATAATTGACAACAGTAACGGATCGTTTTTTGCGATGAAAATCATAATCAATAGAAGTAGCGAAAATGGATGGCTCTGCATAGATGTAACAACGATGGGAGACACATTTTTCTCAAAGGCTGTTTTGTACGTTGGGAAAAATATTGTTCGTCACGTTGTATATGCTGAGAAAGGGGGTAATCCAAATCGGGCTTGTTACTACGACATTAATAATAATACCATTACTATCATTTATAAACCTGGGGATTATGGTTCTTTTACAAGATTAAATGTGACATCTTTATATGACAGGTCGGATACAATTGCAGCAGAATTCATCTCAAAGATGCCAGATTTGAATGGCTTTACAAAAATAGAAACTAATTAATCCTTCTGGGAGGACTTCTGCCAAACGCTACGGGTAATAATGACGGATTGATGTCTATTAATGATAAGAAAAGAATGGGCCGACGTTTTACTAAAGGATTCAAAAAGTTAGTTGAAAGCAAAGTTTGGTACAATCATTATGTAGCATTTATATTCGGTGCTTCTCCGGCAAGCGAAAAAGGAGTATTATTAGCTGTAGAATGGAGCGGACGTAATAATATTAATGTTACTAGAATTGTTGGCAGCAGCAGTAAAGTTAAATTGTACCTTGGTAGTAATCCAGAAACAGATACGTATGAGTTATGGATAGGTTTTGTAGGTACAGACGCTCAGGGATCGGAATTTATTATTCAATCTCTTGAGAATATAGATCTATATGGTGAGACAGCTGAAACACTTCCGCCTTATTTGTCCGAAGTCCCTATATCTTAACAAGAATTTAGCGATTTCTACGAACTGGGAGAACTGATTGGGATTGCTACGAAAGAAAATAAAGGCTTGAGCGATAGTGTTCAAGCCTTAAATTCTACGATTTATAAGATTTCTACCGGAAATAAGGAAACTGCTTTGTTTAAAGTTTGTGATTATGGCAGTAATATTAATCATATATTACATATATATAGCTCACCTAATAGCACATTGGATAGTTGCAACTATATTCGTGTGATCTTATCAGACATATATATATTCGTAAATAAATTATTTGAAAAAGGATATAATAGTATCAGACTTTTTAAAGATGGAAAATCTTTTTATGTTTACGTTTATAGCAGTGTATGGACAAGAACCAATATTGAGGTTTTTTCAGGGAGCCCTGAACTCTTCTATTTCACCAACGTGACGGATGAAATCAGTATATCAGATTTGGAAGAAATCTCTATATCTTGAAAAATATAGCGGTTTATTCAGATATTTATTACTTTTGCACCGCACATGGCGTTGTGCATATCAGGATCGGGTGGCACCGGCTTGTACC
>ERZ779875.2322-NODE-2322-length-10304-cov-12.261586_pt1 | contig 10304 bp, 6 predicted proteins | sample MGYA00511246_ERZ779875 | MGnify/ENA primary metagenome ERZ779875 (study PRJEB29588, sample SAMEA2155093) | human gut metagenome | biome: human gut; feature: human-associated habitat; material: faeces | place: Denmark | collected 2008/2010 ... | reverse complement strand
TGTTCAATCCTCCTTACATCAAACCGGCTCGGTTATATAAATCTTCCATCATGACGCGGTAATCACGGGATATATTGTCAATATCGAGTTTGCCCGCTGTGTAAGTAATGCTGTGGGCAGAATTATTGCCTACCTCACGAAATGCATCAAAATTTTTTGAAATTCTTGCAGGGATACCAAGCGTTTTATTTTGTGTGGCATCTTTCACAATTCCTTCAAGCATTTTGTGACTGCCATCCGGCTTGGTGATATCAGTTTCTATGCCTTTATTTTGATATGCCAGCACCAACAGCACTTCAAATAGTCTGCGCATAAGAACGGCACACGCATCATAGCAGTTATGACCATAGGTGAAATTGATTTGCTGAATTAGTCTGGTCAAGAAAGGACGCTTTCCGCAAAACTTAGCTTCTTCAATCAACTCATCATGGGATTCAATGGTCACGGTATCTGTCCACAGAGCGCCATAGTCACGCTCCAGTGTCTGTAGTACTGTAGGAACAAACTCTATGGCATTCTTGTTTGCTTTTGAGCCAAGAAATGCCCGTCCTTTGCCCTTCGTTAGATTTATCTTAAGGCGAGATGTATTGGGCTTGCTAAAACTGCATTCCTCCATCCAAGCGGAAATGTTTGACATTATAAATGTTGTCTCGCCGTCTTCTTTGAAATGGTAAAAGCAAAGCAACTTAGCCCTTTCAACTTCCGTTTTTGCCGCGAGATCCGCAGCCTCCATATATTTTAGTAATTGCACAATTTCACCTCATTCCACCGTGGCTTGTCCGTTCATGAGCACGGGGAGAAGCCAATCACGGAGCTTTGTGAGCTCTCGGTTTTCTTGCTCTGCTACTCTGATTTTTTGCTCAATCGGTTGCACCATTTCCTCGAAAGATTTTATCTGGTCTCTTCTGGGGATAACTACCTTCATCTCAAAGAGAGTATCTTTTGTAATAGAACCAAAGGTGGTTCCATTGCCATCCATCACATCAAAAAGTTGCTTAAATCCTGAAAGGGTATACAGCAAGTGAAGCTGAGACCCAAATTTGCTGTTTAGTGCAGCAAGGCCACGGCCAATGCAGCAATCCTCCATAGCAATATTGAGCGTACCCACCGGAGCGCGGACACTCATAAGGATGTCACCAGCTTTAGCAAATCTGGTTGGTGCAGATGTATACACCCTTGGAACAGGAAAGCGTGTACCGAAGTCTGTACAGCCTTGGTAAAAGATCGTTCCACTCCCATTTTCGTTATAGGTGTCACCCGATGGAGATTGCCCCATCGTTATGTTGGCAATATCAGACAGCTGCCCCGCGCTCCATCCCTTCGGGATTTTGCGCTTGAGCTGGTCATTCCAGACCATCTCACCGCCGGAGGAACGATAGGGCTTGCCGTTTTCATCCGGGAAGTCGAACTGCGTAAACCAGTAGTTGTAAAGTGTTTTTGCCATAGCTTCAAGTTCAGCACAAATTCGCTTGTTTAATTGGATTTTTTGCTCCATTGAATAGAGCATATCACCGATTTTGACTTGCTCCTTATACTCAGGGAGATATAAGTTCAAAAAGGAGAAAATATCTTCATTGAAACTTGCTCTTAAAGTCATAAAAGCGTTATTGGTAACCGCTTTTCTAAACAATTGACTCCGCAAGTAAAAGGCGAGATATTTGTGATACGCTATTCCCGCCGTTTTCGGTCGAAGCCGTTTTGTGAAGCCGCTGTAAGTAGCGCGAGGATAATCTTTGACAGCAACACAACTCATGGCCAGCTCATCAATCGTTTCGCTGGTTCTGGTTATAAGAATATCACCTTCTTTAATAGAGTAGGTTTCTTGTTCCTTGATAGAAGTATCCATTAAATCCGGCAAGGCATCCGGCAAAAAGTAATTATTAAAAACTGTGCTGAAAGACACAAACGGGCTTCCGTGCCCAGCTTGCTCTTTTGTTGAAGAAATGCCAGAAGCCATATCGTATAGTTGAGAAAATGGATATTTTATAATTTTATTCATATTTCACCCGCCCCAGCTGCGTCTTAATCTCGCTTTCTAAACGGCGGCTTTCAGCAAACAGTTCATCCAATCGCACAGTAAATCCGGTCATCTTTTCGGCAAATTCTTTGGGCGTCAGATCCACATACTCGATCTTGACCTCGAAATACTGGCCGGCAGAAAAGGATAGTTTTTTTACTTCGATATCCGCATAGCTGACTGCCACACAGAAATCATCCTCCAATTCTCCTGCGTTAAAAGTGTCGATGATTTTAGTGATTTCATTATCACTCAAAACCGTTCGCTGATTCTTGCCATCGACTTTTACTTTTGTTCCCAACTTGGATGCATCCATCAGAATCACATTGCCGTCCTTGTTTTCACGGTCCAGAAATAATATGGAGACATTAGTGCCGGTGCTGGCAAAGATGTTGGATGGCATAGAAATAACGCCCCGGAGCATCCGTTCTTTCACCAGATGCTCCCGGATCTTCTTCTGGATGCCGGAACCAGCGGTCAGGAAGCCTGTGGGAACGACCACTGCCGCTTTGCCTTTGGGGCCAAGGGAATAGATGATATGCTGCAGGAACATCAGATAAATCGCCATCTTATCCTTGTCCTTGTTGGGGATGTTCGGGACGCCCGCCCAAAAGCGTTTCTTATAATTATCGCCAGCCAATGTATCCCTGCTGTCAGAGAAGTCCATGTTAAAAGGCGGATTGCTGACAATATAGTCAAACGTGGCAAGCCCGTCGCCTTTGGCGTTTTTGTGATAAGGCCGCAACAAAGTATCGTCATGTACGACATTGGGCAGCGAGTGGACGAGATTGTTGAGAATCAGGTTCAAGCGCAGGAACTCGTTGGACTTCTGGGAGATATCCTGGGTATAGATGGTGCAGTTGCTTTCGCCGATTTCGTGGGCCAACGCCAGCACCAGTGTGCCGGAGCCTGCGGCTGGGTCATACACCGTCACATTCTTTGCACCGTTAGGCACCATGATTTTTGCAATGATGCTGGCGATGGAATGTGGCGTATAGTATTCGGCGTACTTACCGAAATCCTTATTGTAGTCCTTGATCAGATACTCGAATATTTGAGCAAAGAAATCGTACTTCTGCTCAAACACACTATCGAAGCTGCATTCAGCAATCTTGTCGATGATAGCACGGCAGAAATCGTCCTTCTTCTCAGCCTCAATCACATGCTGGGAGATACCGCTGAACAAGCGCATCTTGGACTGGCCGCCAGTCCGGACAGAAAAGATATCAATGTTGTATGTAGCAATATCCAGCAGAGTATCATCAAAGACCGTATGAAAATTTTCTTCATTTTTTCGGTTGAACAGGTAAGAGATAAAGTGAGTCTGCTTCAGTTTTGCAGTATCCGGGCCAAAACCAAGCAGGAACAGTTCATAGTCATCATCGGTCATCTGGGCGAGTTGCTTTTCGGCATCTGCCGGGGACAGCTTTGCCAGCGCAGGCTCTACTCGCTTCGCTTCGAAAAGGAACTTGTCGTTGAGAAACTTGTAAAGGAAAACCTCAGTGATGATTTTGTATTCGCTGGAGGCGTTGCCCAAACCGAAATTGGTACATACAGCCTTCAGGCTATCGATCATCTGCTTGGTTTGCAGAGTAATATTGGAATCCATTATGATGCAAAATTCCTTTCCGTAAAGTATTCGTTGGAAATACAGGTGCCGATATACTTGATTTGCGCAGCAGAGTATTTCAGATGCTGGGCGTCAAGCTCCTGCTTAATCATCGGGAACATGCCCTGCATGAAGTAAGGCTCATTGTCCATCAAGTGACTATTGGAAAGCACTTGGGAATCCACCCTGTGCTTCAGGTGCGTAAGGACCTGATGCAGTACGACATCCCCAGCAATGGGAGGCGGCGTTTCACGCAGGCGTTTATGGGTACGCATAAATTTCACATCGCCATCGTATTTGGCAGCCAGCATCTGGTCAGCAAGATTCTTTTGCTCGGCCAGCTTGCGGATGCGCTCCAAGGCTTCGATATCCGCTGTCATTTCGTCAGCGGTCAATTCCTCGATATTCTTCTTAGCCAGCAAACGCTGCAGTTCTTCCAGTAGTGTGATGTACTCAGGGTCTTTTGGGTCGAGCGTGTGCAGAACGGCCTTGCGGGTCCGATTGAGGGTATCCTGATATTTATCAGCAATCACCAGTTCTTTCTCGGAAACCTTGCGGAAATGGAACTCAATTTCGTCCATAGCAAGGTTCAGAATAGCGCTCATATCCTGGGCTTCTTCAAGGAGCTTCTTCTGGTTAATAAGTGCAATCCTATTGCAGACCTCGCTATAAAGGGCACTGATGTTGTTCAGGTCAAATTGGTCAGCCAGTTCGTCATAGCCGAACAGTTTTGCAACATTGAACAATTCTTTATACAGTTCCAATGCACGGCGGAGCTGTATGAGATCCTGTTTATCGTCTATGGCAGAAATCTGCTGTGAGAACACCTCCGCATTTCCAGTATCATACAGGAACAGTACGTCCTTAATGTCCTGCAAGTCTGCTTCAATTGTCTCCGGGGATTTGAAGATGTTATCATACTGCTTGAACTCATCGCCCAGTTCGGCCTGAAGCTCATCGAAATATGCTTTATTGGTCTTATCAAATTCCGCACGGATATCCGCAAAATCGACCACATAACCGTATCGATAATTCTTGTAGGGCCGGTTAACCCGGGTCAAGGCCTGTAACAGATTGTGGTCTTTGATAACACGTCCCAAGTAGAGTTTCTTCAGTCGAGGAGCATCAAAGCCGGTCAGCAACATGTTGTAGACCACGAGGAAGTCAATCGTGCCTTTTTTGAAGGCGTCTATATTGTCTTTTCGGGTCTCTTTGTCGTCTGCATCATGCAAAATCAATGCCGCAGAATAGGGATAGGATTTTAACTCTTCAAAAATCGCACGCGCCTGCTCGGAAGAATCGCAGACAATCATACCACCGATGGATTCATCGTTCATGGCGATACGGCTCTTGCGGAAATCGTCCGTAATATACTCGACCAAGGCAGAAACATATTTCGGATGGGCGTACATCTCTTTCTTATCGAGAGAGCCTTTGAGCATCTCAATTTCTTCCAATGCTTTTTGCAGCTTTTTCTTATAGGTAGTTTCAATGCCTTCGCGAATCAACTTGAGAGTATATCCATCAGCAATAGAGCGATTGTAGTAATATTTGTGGATATAATTACCGAACACAGACTTGGAATCATATTTTTTGCCTGCAATCGGCTTTCCGTCATCATCGTAAATCGTACCAATCAGTGGCGTGCCAGTCAATGCGATTATAACCGCTTCTCGGTCGGAGGAAAGTAGATTGGCCAGGAAGGATCCGGTAGGTTTATAGCTGCGGTGGGCTTCATCCAAGAAATAGATGCGCTGTACATTTACTGCATAGTCGGACTGTTTCGCAATGGATTCCTTGGAGAACTTCTGAATATTGACCACCGTGATCGTAGGTTTGCCGGTGTTGTTGACTGTTCCGGTGGAATGGATGTTTTTGATGAAGTCTTCCTTGGAATTGATTTCCTCTACATGAAGTCCACGAGCACGGAACTCATTGGCTGCCTGTGTCAATAGGTCAAGACGGTCTACGATGAAATAGAATTTTGCAATCGTTCCATGCTTCTGATAGTAGTCGGTCAGATAACGGACATTGTAATAGGCAAGCGCTGTTTTACCACTGCCCTGGGTATGCCAAATGATGCCGTTTTTTACCCCGGCATTCAATTTGTTTTCGATTGCTTTAGTAGCAAAGAACTGTGGATACCGCATCAGATGTTTTTCCAGATGGGTGATACCATTTTCATCTGTCCGTTCTACATAAGCGATTGCATATTTCAAGAAAGTTAGAATACGCTCAAACGAAAAAAGCGAAGTGATGATTCTATTGGTAGGCGAAACTGGGGAACTATTTGTTACATACTCCGGGCTATACTTGATGCTACTCAGATTGTTATCGGTCAGAATGAAATTTTCAACCGCCTCATCCTTCTCTGGCACGGAAGTCAGGAGCTTTTCGTCTTCCTCTCGGAAATGACTAAAAAACAGCTTCTCATAGCTGATGGTGGAGTAGAATGCTCCTTCCAGAGGGACGGCTTCGGTGTCATCATATTCGCTGTTGTTGGAAAAGACCATAATTTGTGTCAAGTTGATAAAGCGCCTAAACTTTTTATTTTTAACACGCATCAACATACGGTCATATTCAGCCTTGATTCCACCCTTGTTATTGGGCTTCTTTACCTCAATAAAAGCCAGAGGAAGACCGTTGATCAGCGGTGTGATATCAGGGCGGAATTCATCAGAACCATTCTTGCAAGTCATCTCTGTGACCACATGATAAGAGTTGACTGTCCCTCCGAAATCTTCAAAATCAATCAGTTTCAAGCCGTTGTATCCATTGATGAGAACGGAATAAAACTTCCTGCCCAAATCATCGTTTTCCAGCATTGCTTTCAAAGTATTGACAATTTTCTGGACATCTGTGGTAGTCAAGGAAGTAGCATTGATCCGATTGATTGCATCACAAAGAACATCGACCAAAATGTTGGTATCGTCGTCGATGACTCCTTCATATTTTCTCAGAGAGATGTATTTATATCCCAGACGAGTGAAATGCACCAATGCAGGAATTTTGACTCGAGAGTTTTCATTGTGCGGCATTGTGCAATCCTCCTTTGTGGCAGAATTAGTTTTTTCCTTATGATTTCAATTTATAAATGCGGTTTCGATTGCCGCCCTCTGCAACAATCGTTCCCTCAACGATCATCTCGCTGAGTATCCGTCTTGCTCTTGCGTCTTTAACGCCGAGCATATCGGAAATATCTGAGCATTTTGCAGAAGCATGATCTGTAAGATATTCAAGGATGGCGATTTTTTGTGAGGCGGTTTTTGTACCTTTATCGCCATTTTTTATCGCTACTTTTTTATCGCTACTTTCTTTTTTAAGTAGCGATAATGATAGAATAATTCTGTCCGGTTCAGAGAGCTCCGCGATAACTGGCTCTTTCCACCCCTGCTCACGCCAGACACGGAATATATTCGGAATACCACTTCCGGCACGCTCACCAATATCGATCAGGTTGAACATCTTCAGCATGGTTCCGTTGCGGGGGTCAGAGACACCGCCGCTCTTTGCCGCGTCGATTTCGATACGGAACCCGCCAGGATTAGCCATGGTGATGGAATCGCGCTTTTTGATGATGACCAGCCCTTGTCTGCCATAATAATCGGCATTCACCAAACAGTTGGCCAGTGCTTCACGCAGAGCCTGATGCACTGGGGTATCATCTACACGAGTACCTCCGTCCATTTTGAATGGAACTTTGATATCCTGGATCAGCTTGTTGTAGACCCGGAAATAGAAGTCGTACACATTGCCGCTCCAGTCGCCGGAGGAGGAAATGATGCGGTCAGTCCAGCGGGTGTCAGCATCGTACTGTTCCTGATAGTCCAGGAAGTAGGCATTAAATTCCCGCACGATGTCGTATTCGTTGCCGAACATGAGAAGTCCTGCGGAGGTGGGATGCTTTTTCCCATCAGAGCCGATACCGACAGCACCAAGCTTCAGGAGGAAATCTTCATCCTCCAAGACTTCCCACACATGGCCGGGGCGAGAGAGGCGCATTCTCTGGCGATAGCTGCGGACGCTCTCCTTGTTGAATACGGTCATATCCATTTCATCGAGGACGAGCATATCCTGAGTTTTCACAGAAGCATCCCGCACCATAGCCTGATATTCTTCCTTGGTACAGCGGTAGTCGCCCTCACCATTTCGGCGGTAGGTGCAGAGAGGATTACCGTCTACATAGACCGGCTTGTAGGAGCGTTCTGCACGGGGTACATTGATGACCACGATATGATTGCCGTCCACCTCCTGAACAAATACATCCTTGGAGGACAGAATATTTACGCTGGTCTTATTGGGGTTATTGGCAATGTCCCAGAACTCTTTGATGAGTTTCTCCGGGTCAGGCAGATCCACAGTGCGGAAGGATTTGTCGGCCAGCTCCTCCACGCCCAGCAGGATGATGCCGCCGTGGGTATTGGCGAAGGCAGAGTAGGTTTCCCAAATGCTTTTGGGCAGACCGCCAAGGGCTTTCTTCGCCTCAATACGGTTGTTCTCCCGATACTGCTCGATTTTGGAAAAGTCAATCATGGTTTTCCTCCTTTACGAGTTCTATGATATCGCAGAAATCGCAATCCAGTACGGTACAGATTTTCGTCAGAATCTCTGTACTGACATGCTGGTTCTTGCCCAGTTTGGCAAGGGCGGTCGTAGACATGCCGGTAGCCAGACGCAGATCCTTCTTTTTCATGTTTTTATCGATCAGGAGCTTCCACAATTTATTATAGCAAACAGTCATTTTTCACCTCTGATTCTTCATATGCTCGAACAATTGATGCGGCCAAAAGTTTCGGCGTAAGCCATGAAGTTAATCCTTACATATCCATTGAACACGCTCGGAAAAGTACGTCGGATAGGCCGATAGGATATCCAAGATGTCATCTTTATGCGACTTTATAACACCTACGATGCTGTTAGCCTCGATTGAATCATGGCCTATTTCGTCTGCCAGAAGATTTGCAAGGAATCGGTCATTAAAGATTTTCTCGCATACCGAAACTGCGGTTTCTGTTTTGACTCCGTATTTCAATCTTCTTTGTAGAAGGAGCAAATTGGGCAATGGATTAACTAAGTCCTCGTCATTGATTTCGATGATATCCATGACGTTCCCCACAAAGAAACTTAATTCGTAAGAAATGAACTTGCTGCAGATATCTTCAAGATCCGCTATCGGCAAGGATGTACGCTCATGCATTTCAACAAATGAACAGCCTTCAAGCCACATTTGGCAAATATCCGCAAAGCAGTCTATTTCTTTCTTGAGCGTATGGGTTTCCTGGAAAAAAGATATTAGCATCTTAACCAGTTGTTCATCTGTATAATTCTGCTGGGTAAGGTGGTTTTCGGCTATCCACTTTTCAATTTGTAACGAAAGCTTAATGCCGACCATAGTTCTGGCGTAGTTCTTAATCTGTGATTGCTCAAGTTCACTTATCTTCGATGTGATGACATCAAAGATTCTTTCTAACAAGGCTTTTTCATTATCATTTGCCATGAAGTATGCCAGAGTTCCTTTGCAAATATCAGCCGCTACCGCCTGCTTATCAGCATCCTCACCGATTGAAAATACAAAACACAGGTGGTTTTCGATGGCCTCCACAATGCTTTTTCGTGCCATCATTGATTCCACAATGCTGTTGGCACTTTTTTGTGGATGTGCCTTGTGAAGAGCTGCAGTAAGTTTGCTGACACACTGTCCGAAACAATCTGTTTCAGCATAGTGGTCAATAATGTATTGAGCAACTTTGGCACCGATAACTCTGGTTTCATAGTCAATTCGGATGTCCTGAACAAGCGACAGGATTGAACTTCCACAAGGCTCCGCAGCGCTACTGTCAAACATCTTAATACAATCTTTCCATTTGTAATTGCCGCCATTTCTTCGGTTGTTCTTATTATCGAACAGCTGAGGGTCTGTAACGATAACACTTCCCTCGGTATACATTCCAGATCGCGCAGTTCGTCCCATCAAATTCTGAAGACTACGAATTTGCATACTGTTTCGTGCGACCATAAAACTGGTCATAAACAGATACTTTATTGGAATGTTTACTCCTTGTGCAAGAGTAGATGTACAGACAACCAGACGCACAGCTTTGTTTCTAAAGGCATACTCTACAGCAAGACGCAGTCCATTAGGCAAGTTAGAATAATGCGGGAGAACTCCTAAATGGCAGGCAATCGTATATGGATGCTGTTCCCCATAATAGTCGGACATCAACTGTGCCAGTCGACTCATTTCTTTGCCATCGCTGTTTCCTTTAATCTCAGCGAGGAGGCATCCCCGATCCCTTAATTCAATAATTCTGTTGATTGCAGTCAGCACGGTACTGGTTCGATTAGCAAAAATGGCAGCTCCACCATTTTTGCATAGCTTATTTGCGTAATATATCGCAATGTCTTTGGCATCTGTTAACTCTGGGAAATAGCGCTGCTTTTTCTCGCGGGGACGCTTTTGTAATGCAATAACCTCTATACTGCGGGGAACGTAAAAATCTTCCTGCGCTGAATCATCAGAATAATAGTGGATATCTTTTGTTTGCGAGGCAAACCCGATTGTTTTGGGTGTCGCTTTAATTTTGGAATCTGTTTCATTCTGTTTTTCTTTTCTCGCGTTATCTAATTCCTTAGGAATATCTTTAACGCTTTCCGCAAGCTTTTCAAGTCTGTCTTTCT